>ERZ1035032.542-NODE-542-length-29460-cov-5.409692_pt1 | contig 29460 bp, 30 predicted proteins | sample MGYA00520693_ERZ1035032 | MGnify/ENA primary metagenome ERZ1035032 (study PRJEB33766, sample SAMN09781740) | gut metagenome | biome: gut microbiome | host: Homo sapiens | place: Madagascar | study: EMG produced TPA metagenomics assembly of the PRJNA485056 data set... | reverse complement strand
GATTCAGAAAATGTCGCGCATGTCTTTTCAAAGGCGTTTTCAGCTCATGAACTTAATCGTAGTGAGATTGACTACCTCTGGAAATATTACCGCGGAGATCAGCCAATTAAACATCGAACAAAAGAAGTTCGACCTGAGATTTGTAACAAAATTATCGAAAACCGAGCCAACGAGATTGTTTCGTTTAAGGTTGGCTATCTGTGCGGCGAGCCGATTCAGTATGTCAGTAGACAGGGCACGGAGGACATCGTTGATCAAATCAACCGCTTGAACGAGTTTATGTTTGCGGAAGACAAGGCGGCTCAAGATCAAGAGTTAGTCGAATGGCAGATGATTTGCGGCACTGCATATAGACTGGTGCTACCTGACGAGCCAGGTGATGAAGACGAGGCTCCCTTTGAACTTTATACGCTGGACCCGAGAAACACCTTTGTTGTGTACTCTAACGAAATCGGCAACAAGCCGATGATGGCGGCGAAGTATTACAAAGATGATTATGGAATCTCGCATGTGTCGATTTACACCGAAACGGACTATTATCTCTTGGAGAACGGGCTTCTTGTAAAATCAGAGCCGCATGCGTTAGGCATGATTCCGATTATTGAATATCCAGCTAATAACGCTCGGCTGGGTGCATTTGAAATCGTACTTCCTTTGCTGGACGCCATCAATAATGTTGAAAGCAATCGAATGGACGGAATGGAGCAATTCATTCAAGCGTTTTGGAAATTTGTTGGTTGCGATATTGACATGGACACATTCGACCAATTTCTCGAGAAAGGTGCCATTATGGTTCCTCCGGATAACAATGGTGGCAAAGTCGATGTTGACTTAATCGTGAAAGAATTGAATCAAACGCAGTCGCAGACATTTAAGGAAGACTTGTATGGTTCTGTTCTAACGATTTGTGGTATGCCCAACCGCAATGGTGGCTCATCTACCTCCGACACCGGTTCGGCTGTACTTCTTCGTGACGGCTGGTCGGACGCTGAGGCGAGAGCAAAAGATTCTGAGAATGTATTTAAGCGGTCTGAGAAAAAAATGCTCAAGTTGGTTCTTCGCATTTGCCGAGACCTCGGCGGGCTGACACTTCGTCTTTGCGATATTGACATGAAGTTTACCCGTCGTAATTACGAAGCGATCCAGAGTAAGTCTCAGGTGCTTATCTCAATGCTGCAAGAACCGAAGATTCATCCGCAGTTGGCGTTTCAGCATAGTGGAATGTTCTCTGACGCTGAATCTGCTTACGCCATGAGCAAAAAGCATTATGAGGAACAGCAAGAGAAAGAGGCTCATCAGAGTCCGATGAATCAATCTTTAGATAGTGATCCGATAGAGGGCGTTAATTCGGATAATGAGTGATGAAATTAAGCCGAAAGGCTTGATATAAGGTCAGAGAAGACATAAAACACAGCATGACCGTCAGAGAAGACGTAAACCGCAAAATTGTCACAGAAGACATTAAAAGACAGGAGAAGTAATGTATGGCAAAAATTGATACCTCTACGATCGAAGGCTATTCCGATATGACCCCGGAACAAAAAATTGCAGCTCTTGAAGCGTATGAAAGCGCGGAACCGGATTATAGCGGCTATGTGAAGAAGGATGTTTTTGATAAAACCGCTTCTGAACTGGCTGCGAAAAAGAAGGAACTGAATGCAAAACTTTCCGAGGACGAAAAGAAAAGACGCCAAGAACAGGAGGACCGCGAAAAGTTGCAGTCAGCGTATGATCAGCTATTGCGTGACAGCAAAATTTCAAAGTTTAAGGCTGAATTACTTGCCATGGGTTACGAAGACAAGTTGGCTTCTGAAACTGCCGAAGCGATGGTTGACGGAGATAACGATAAGGTTTTCGCTAACCAAAAGAAGCAGTTGGAAGTCGTTCAGAAAGCAGCTCGTGCAGAGGCGTTGAAAAAAACGCCCAAGCCGCAACCTGATGGTGATGGAAAAGCAATGACATTAACGGAGTTCCGCAAATTGTCACCGCAGGAACGGTATGCATTTGCTGAAAAAAATCCAGAGGACTACAAAGCCCTCTACAACACTGATACAGGAGGCAATGAGTAATGGCTCATAAAGTTTATGACAATTTCTATCTCTCTAACGAGATCGAAGATCAGTTTAATTCCCACCTTGATTTACAGCAGTTCTGTACTGTTGATAATTCTCTCGTGGGTACAGCTGGTATGAAGCGTAAGATCAACGTCTACAAGGCTACTGCTGGTACGGAGAAGCTGAAAATGGGCGAGGGTAACTCCAAGGCCATTGAAGTTTCCTTTACCCCCGAGGAATACGAGATTCAGTTGGCGCAGAATAAGTTCCAATATTATGACGAACAGGAAATGACTGACCCCATGCTCGTTCCTGTCGGCACTCGTCACATGGGTACTGATATGTTCAATACCGTCAACGGTGATGTGTATAACGAGTTCAAGAAGGCTACCATGGTCGTTCCTACTGCGAAGATTGACTTTGCCGCATTCGTGGACGCTGTTGCCAATCTGAACATCGAAGGCACCGACAACGAGCCGGATAAGGTTGCTCCGCAGACCTTCGCTTTCGTGAACCCGGGTGATACTGCTGAGCTTCGTAAGAATCTCGCAGAGGATCTTAAGTATGTGGAAGCGTTTGCTTCTGCTGGCTACATCGGTACCGTTGGCGGCGTGAACATCTACACCAAGAAGGACGCTACGAAGGGTACTATCGTGGTTGCTACTCGGCAGGCAGTTACCATCTTCAATAAGAAGGGTGTCGAGGTTGAGACCGACCGTGACGGCGATATTCGTCAGAACACTATTTGGTCTCGTAAGTATTACCTTGCGGCTCTGACTGACGCTACCAAGGCAGTCAAGATTTGCAAGGGTACGGCTACTGCCACTGCGGACACTACGGTTTCTCAGGACAAGGTTTACTACGCTAAAACCGACAACGGTTACATCGTTGGTAAGCCTAAGACCAACCCGAAGACCGAAGGTTTCTACGAGATTGCCTAAGTAAAGGAGGTGGACAACATGACTGAGAACGAAAAGTTGATTGCGCTTAAGGCGATGGTCGGCAATTCTGACAGTGACGAAGTGTTGTCCACCTATCTTAAATTAGCCGGTCGTAAAATCATTGATCGGGCGTTTCCGTATGAGTCAAATGTGAGTGAAGTTCCTGAAAAATATGGCGCTCTCCAATGCGAGATTGCGGCATACATGCTGAACAAGCGTGGCGCAGAAGGCCAGACCTCTCATTCTGAGAACGGTATCACCCGAAGTTATGAAAACGCCGATGTTCCTTCCTCCATGCTCAAGGTCGTTACTCCTCATGTAGGGGTGATCAAATGAGAATGATGGAACGGAACAAAAGCAGATTCTTCTACTCTCTGTACAAAGAGAAAGTCCCGAAGACGGACGAGTACGGAAATGTTACAGGGGAATACGAAATCATTCGAGACAATCCAGCGGAGTTTTTTGCTAACATTTCTGCTGCTAAGGGAGAAACAAGCACCCGACAGTTTGGAGAAAGCGAGAGTTATGACAAAGTGATTGTCATGGGAACCGACGCTCCGCCGATTGACGAGTACACAGTGCTTTGGATTGACAAAACGCCACAGATTGATGAAACTGGGGCTCTGGCTACGGACGATAATGGTGAGCTCATTACTCCCTTCGATTATATCGTCAAGAAGGTGGCCAAGGGTTTGAACAGCGTGTCGATTGCGATAAGCAAGGTGAATGTCAGTGGGTAGAAAAATCATCTCTTTCGGGTTGTCGACGAGTGAAATTGACCGGGCTATAAAAGAACTGGATGGTTACAAACAAGAAATCCTTCGTAAAACAGAGCTTCTACGAGAGAAAGTTGCCGAACGGTTGGCTGATGAAGCAAAAAGAGGATTTAGTGGGGCCGTTGTGGACGATCTGATACGAGGAAGTCAGAGTGTTGCACAGGTTGATGTGTCTGTGGATAATCGAGGATCGGTTACCGTTGTTATTGCGAGCGGAGAAGACGCTGTGTGGGTTGAGTTTGGCGCTGGCGTTTATCATAACGGCTCACCCGGTTCGTCTCCTCACCCCCGTGGCACGGAACTGGGAATGACCATCGGAGGTTTTGGAAAAGGAAACGGAAGAAAGGAAGCCTGGGGGTTTTACGAAGATGGTGAACTAAAGCTCACCCGAGGCACTCCGGCTCGAATGCCAATGGCGAACGCGGTTGCTTCCGTTTGTAACGATATTCAAGACATTGCGAAGGAGGTATTCGGGTGATTGACATTGAGGCAGAAGTTTTTGGTATAGTTTCCTCTGATGTGAGACTGAAATACCCGAAAGTGTATATGACCGGTGAGTATGTCAAATCACCCCCTTCGTTTCCCTGTGTATCTCTTATCGAAACAGATAATCAAGTGTATCGCAATACAAGAGATTCCGGGTGTATCGAAAACCATGCCCAAATCCAGTACGAGGTGAATGTTTACTCAAACAGAACGAGTGGTAAAAAGGCAGAGTGCAAAGAAATAATTTCTTTGATTGACTCGAAAATGGAGAAACTTGGTTTTACACGTACATTCATGAATCCTGTTCCCAATGAGCAGGACGCTACGATTTATAGAATGATCGCAAGGTATCGAGCGATCGTCTCTAAAAATAAAACAATTTACAGGAGGTAAATTCAAATGGCAATTAACACCTATAAGATTTTTCTTATGCAGAAGAAAACCAGCACTTATGAGAAGCTGATCGATATTAAGGATTTTCCTGATCTCGGCGGCGCTCCTGAGATGTTGGAAACCACAACCTTGTCTGATAAAATGCAGACCTATATTCCGGGCATTCAGTCTCTGGACTCCTTGGAGTTTACAGCGAACTATACTCATGATGAGTATAAGAAACTTAAAGCCATGGAAGGCAGCGAAAATGAATTTGCTGTATGGTTTGGTGGTACAGAGGCTGGCGGCACTGTGACCCCGACCGGTACGGATGGCAAATTCAAGTTTAAGGGTGCTCTGTCTGTTCATGCTAACGGTGGCGGCACCAACGAGGTAGTTGAAATGACCATTACGATTGCGCCGTCCAGCGAGATCGTGGAGGACACCGAGGCGTAAATATCAGGAGGTAATAAATCATGGCAAAGCAGTTGACTTTCACTTTTGAAGATAAAGAATACACGCTCGAATTTACCCGTAAGACAGTTACGGAAATGGAGAAGCGAGGGTTTGTAGCGGCAGAGGTTGAGAATAAGCCCATGTCCACTTTGCCCGCGTTGTTTGAAGGGGCGTTTCTTGCTCATCATCGGTGGGTTAAGAAAGAAACCATCGACAAAATTTTCGAGCACATGACCAATAAAGAAGACCTGATCGGTAAGTTGGCAGAAATGTACAATGAACCCATCATGGCGCTGGTCGAGGAGCCGGAGACTTCTGAGGGAAACGTAAACTGGACGCCGAGCTGGTAAGTGACTCGGCGTTAGATCGTAAATCCGTTCACACGGGGAGCGAGCGTGAGAATCGCTCTGCTCCCCGTTCTTATTCGGAGATTTTTATAGAGCAGTTCCCCTATTACTTATCGATAGGCATGACATACGAGCAATACTGGGAGCAAGACGCGACGCTTGCAATGTATTACCGCAAGGCAGATGAGCTTAGGAAAGAACGTATAAATCAGAGTGCATGGCTGCAAGGAATGTATATTTATGACGCTTTGGCTCGCCTGGCTCCGCTGTTCAACTCAAATGTCAAGAAGGGAACAAAACCTAAACCCTATGTCGAGGAGGCTTATCCTATTAGCCGCCGTGGGGTTGAGGAAGCACGAGAGAAAAAAGAAAAAGCGAAAGCCGAAAAGGGTCTGTTATACATGCAGACCTATATGTCACAGAAAAGCAAGAAGACAAAATCAGCAGAAGAGAGGTGAGTAAATGGATACCACGATTGAGCAGTTGGAAGTGCAAGTCAAAAGTAATGCGAGTTCTGCTGTTAGTGGGATAGATTCTCTATCTGAATCGTTACAGAGGTTGAAATCTGCCACTAAGGGGGGCATTGGCTTAACAGGTATTGCGAACCAGGTGAAAAATCTTGATTCGTCCGTTAAAAATATGGACTCCTCCAACTTCGATAAAATCGAAAAGCTGGCTGGTAGTATCGAAAAGCTGAGATCATTGAGCGGAGTGAAGATTTCTTCTTCTATAGGAAATCAGTTGAAAAACATTGGTCAAGCGGTTTCCTCTCTTGGCGATATAAATCTTAGCGGTGTTCAAAGTTTGAATTCGGTTTTGCAGCCGCTCAATTCGATGGGTAAATCCACCGGCTTGAACAGTACCATTACTGCTCTCAAGAAGTTACCTCAGTTGGCGCAAACACTCAAGGAAATGGACTGGGGAACCTTCACCAGTCAGATTCAAAAGCTGTCCAACGCATTGACGCCGCTTGCTTCAAAGCTAAATACGGTGAGCGCTGCATACAATCGATTGCCTACTAATATCAAAAAAACGGCAAATGCAATGGAGACGGCCAGTGCGTCTAACGAAAAAGGCTCGTTTTCATGGAGCAATTTACTGTCAAAGATCGTGACAGTTGGTTCGGCTCTAAAGCGTGCAGCAAGCGTTATTGGCTCGTGGATTACACAGTCAAATCAATACGTGGAAGATGTAAACTTATTTACAGCCTCCATGGGGGATTATGCGGATGAGGCAAAAAACTACGCTGAGCATGTTGGTGAAGTGTTAGGTATAGACCCTGGAGAATTTATGCGTAATCAGGGTGTGTTCAACACGATCATTGCTGGTTTTGGTGTAGCAAGCGATAAAGCAAGTTTGATGTCAAAAAACCTTACTCAGTTGGGATATGACATTAGCTCTTTCTATAATATCTCAGTTGAAGACGCCATGCAGAAATTGCAATCCGGTATTTCGGGTGAGCTCGAGCCACTACGCAGATTGGGTTATGATTTGTCTGTGGCAAGACTGCAAGAGGAAGCACTTGCGCTCGGTATTACCAAAAAGGTTTCTGCTATGTCACAGGCTGAGAAATCACAGCTTAGATACTATGCGGTCATGAAGCAAGTTCAGACCGTACAGGGGGACATGGCTCGTACATTGACGTCTCCTGCAAATCAGATTCGTGTGCTGCAAGCCCAAGTGACTCAGTGCGCTCGGGCGTTAGGTAATATTTTTATTCCGGTTTTGAATGCTGTGATTCCGTATGTGATCGCATTTGTTAAGGTACTCAGAATGTTGGCAGATGAGGTTGCGAAGTTCATGGGATTCACTATGCCGGAAGTGGACTATTCCAGCCTTACTAAAAGTTCTACGGCTGCAAGTGGATTGGCCGACAATTCCAAATCTGCCGCTACAAACCTTAAAGAAACAAGTAAAGCTGCCAAGAAACTGAAATCTGCTATGTTGGGGATCGATGAACTGAATGTCATTTCTCCCGATGATAACAGTTCTTCTGGTAGCGGAAGTTCGTCAACTAACGCTCCTGGATTGTCCGGGTCTGATCTTGGTATTGAAATGCCGACCTATGATTTCTTAGCTGGTGCTGTAGAGTCAAAAGTTGATGAAATTGTAGAGAAAGTCAAGACCGGATTGGCTGCGGTCACGGCGGTTGCAAGCGCAGCTGCGCTTGCAGTCGGTACAATTCTTGTAGTGACAGGGGCTAATATACCATTAGGTCTCGGGTTGATGGCTGTAGGAGCTGTTGGATTAGCAACGGCTATTGCTGCAAACTGGAACGGAATGTCAGAACAACTGGCGCGAACATTAACGGTAATTACAGGTGTTCTGGGAGGATTTCTTTTAGCAATCGGTGCTTTTATCGCCTTTTCTGGCGTTAATGTACCACTTGGTATAGCATTGATGGTACTTGGAGCTGGGAGCCTTGCTACTGCTGTAGCTATAAATTGGAAGTTCCTGGAAGGTGACATGTCAAATGTTCTGTCAATATTGACTGGTATTATCGGGGGCGCTCTTTTAGCTATTGGTGCTCTGTTTGCTTTCACCGGAGTTAGCTTGCCACTGGGTATAGCATTGATGGCTGCCGGTGCGGTTAGTCTTATTACCGCAGTCGGGTTGAATTGGGATAGTATGCCAGAATCCATGCGCAAAGTTGTAACGGCTATAGAGGCTGTCCTGGGTGGAGCCCTACTGACAATGGGTGCAATTCTTGCCTTTGTGGGTATAAATATTCCATTAGGGATCGCATTGATGGCAATGGGCGCAGTTTCCCTTGCCGCAGCAGTTGCTCTAAACTGGGATAGTATGAAGAATAATGTTGAGGAGGCTGTTAAGAGCATAGTGACGGTGGTTTCGGGCGCATTGATCGGAATCGGTGCAATACTTGCTTTTACTGGTGTAGCCACTGGTCTCGGGATAGGTTTGATAGCTGCGGGCGCGGCTGGACTTGCTGCGAGCCTTGCCGCAAACTGGAACAGCATGAGTGATCATGTAAAAAAGGTGGTTTCAATTATTACTGCGACCGTTGGAGGTGCTTTACTTGTCGTGGGTATAATTCTGGCCTTTACCGGTGTTGCAACAGGCGTAGGTATAGGCTTAATTGCAGCTGGTGCGGCCGCCTGGGGAGTTTCTGTCGGACTTAACTGGAATACAGTTGTGGACGCAGTTAAAGGTCCGCTCAAGAGCCTCGGAATTATAGTAGGCGGGGCAATGCTTGCTATAGGCGTGCTTCTGTGTTTGAGCGGGGTTGGCATTCCTCTTGGTTTAGGACTAATTGCAGCAGGTGTTGCGGGTATTGCTGCTGGTACTGCCTTGAATTGGGATGAAATTAAGACAGAAGTAAAAGATGGCTTGGATTCCATTTCGGATAGTTTCAATGATTTCAAAACAAAAGTGTCAGATAAACTCGATGAGGCCAAAGAAACAGTTCAGGGCTGGGCAAGTAACGTAAAGGACTTTTTCTCCAATGGGAAAGAAAAGATCAAGGACGCCGGTGCTGAATACGGTGACCGCTTCAAAAATGGTGTTTCTGAAAAATTCAGTAATACTAAGCAATGGGTAAGTGATAAAATCACCACGCCACTCAATACCTCTATCAAAAACAGTAAGGTTGCAGAATATGCAATTTCACTTAAAGAAAATTCCGCTGATTTGTGGGACAAGGCGAAAACTGGTTGGGAAACCGTAAGCAAAGACGGATTTTCTATCAGTACAGCGGTTAGCTTGGTTAAGAAAGGCTGGAAAACTGTAAACGACTGGATTGGAAATATTCCTGTTGTTAGCCAGGCGGTAGATTTGGCTAAAAAGGGTTGGAAATCCGTTCAGAACTGGGTTGGTAAAATTCCTACTGTTTCGCAGATGATCGATTTGGTCAAAGACGGTTGGGACTCCGTGCAGTCATGGATCGGAAATATTCCAAATCTTTCCCAATCAATCAAGCTGATTAAAAAAGGTTGGAAAACTGTGAACGCTTGGATTGGTAAAATCCCAGGACTCAGCCAAGCAATCAGCCTTGCCAAGAAGGGATGGCAGACCGTATCTAACTGGATTGGCCATATCCCTGTAATTGGTCAGGGTATTAAGCTGATCAAAAAAGGCTGGGAGACGGTGAAAGACTGGATTGGTACACATGTTATTGACACGGGTATCAAGCTGATCAGAAAAGGCTGGAGCTCTTTATCCGAGTGGATTGGTAAGAGCGTAAAGGTTGGGGTTTCCCTTATCAGAGATGGGTGGGATTCCATCAAAGACTTTTTAGGTTTGAGCGGTGGTGGCGTAGTCAATTCAGATGGTAGCATTAGAGCATTTGCTTCCGGTGGAATCATCACACAAAGTGCTTGGAAAGCCATGCCCAAATACGCTGGTGGCACGAATCGAGCTCACGGTTCAATGTTCGTGGCCGGGGAAAGTGGTGCAGAACTGGTAGGCCATGTGAATGGTACAACCGAGGTTCTTAACCGTTTTCAGTTGGCTCAGGTAATGCAGAGTTCCATTGTCAGTGGAATGAATCAGTTTGCTGGTTATTGGCAGAGCATGTCTCGTGATTTGATTACTTGCGCTAACGGTGTGATCAATGCGGTGATAGTTAGTGCTAATGATATTAGCGAAGATATGTTAAGGTCTCCGTCTGTATATGATCCTGCGAACACTTTGTCACAGTCTGTTTACGAGAGCTCTCGGCGCTCTTACGAAGCAGAAACGAACGGTGACGGTTTTATCCGGGGCTTTAGAGATTTCTACTATGACACCATTGAGCCTACCCTGAGAGAGATTGCCAGTGACACGAAACGACAGGCTGACAAGGACGAACAAACGCTGGTTCAGATTGGTAACAGAGTGGTTAGTGATGTTGTACGCACTCAGCAAAAAGCCAATGGGTATAATTTTATCAAATAACGAGGTGCTGAAATGGCCTATATTGCAATTAACGGGTACGAATTACCTCCATCTAAACGTGGAGTGAGTATAGTAGTTACAACCGTAGTGAACAGTGGTCGTAACGCCAATAGTGCTGTTGTTGGACAGAAGGTGGGCAGAGATCAGTACAAAATCGATGGACTTGAGTGGCCGTTTTTAACGGCTGCTCAATGGTCTAAGATTTTGGGAATTCTAAATAACTTTTTCGTTGATGTTACTTTTTCTGATCCGGTGACCAATAAGCGAAAGACCATTAAGATGTATTGTGGAGATCGAACTGCACAACCATATTGGGTGGATTCCAATGGTAAGCCCACACACTATAAAGATTGTAAGGTCAATTTAATTGACACTGGGAGATAGGAGCTGAACAAATGCAACAGGTATCGGACGCTTATAAAGAGAGTATGAAGTCTACTCTTCGTGAACAAGCGTACATTCGGGTTTCATTTGGTTTATTCAATCAGGAAGCTCAAGCAAATTCTACTGTCTCTGATGGTGATTATGCGTATTTTTCTAATGCCGACAATTTGTTCGTTAATCACTCATACGAGCCTACATACGCTACTCTCGAAGAGAATTTCATGAGGGTGGACGGAAGTATGAGATTCTTATCGGCAAATTCGGCATACGATAGCTGTCTGGTCTCAGAGAAATTAGTGTCCGAGGCTCCTTGCACGGTTGTTATTCAGATGAATTCAGGCGTGATTGATTTTAAGGGTATGACCATCGATTTTGGGGACAATTATCCAGTCGATTTCGATGTCAAAACTGATTCAGGCCAGACCTTAGAAGTCAGGGGAAATAGTGATTCTCAGTGGATCACGGATGAGGCTTTCCTTGGAGCTACTACGGTCACGATGACATTCACTGCTATGAAAAATCCGAAAAGCAGGTTGCGTATTTATTCAATTATGTTTGGTTTCGGCATGAAGTTTGATAATACTACCATAATCAGCGCAAATCAATCCAGTTACACTTCGTTAATTTCTGAGGCGTTGCCGCAAATTGATTTTTCAGTACAACTGGAAAATTACAATCATGCGTTTGATCTTGATAATCCAACGTCTGTTATCAATTATCTCGAAAGCGGGCAACCGGTTAAGGTGGAGTATGGGTATAAAACTCCGGGAGCAGATGAAATTGAGTGGATCTCTGGTGGAGTTTTTGAGTGTGCGGAATGGGAAGCAAACGATACTTCTGCCACTATCAAGTGCCAGGACACTTTACGGAATTTAGCAGGAGATTACTACAAAGGAAAAGTGTCTGATGTGACACGTGCGGCAACCCTGTATTCAATGGCGAATGAGGTTTTACAGTTCGCTGGGGTCGATGAATATTACATTGACGATTCTCTAAAAAATGTACGCAGTTATCTTCCTGTTCCTCGAGTATCATGTCGAGAGGCATTGCAAATTATTGCCAACGCGGCTTGCAGCATGATTGAATATGATCGCAATGGTCAGATAAAGATCAGGCCCTTATCGAATGATGTAAGCGATTTTACTATGGAAAAGGCGGATATGTTATCTTCACCTAAAACCGTTAAACAAGAGCGGATTAAAGACCTTTATGTTAGCTGGTTTGAGTATAATTCGGAAGAAACTCAATCCGTTCTTTTTACCCAGGATTCTATCACGGTTAAGAAAGATCAGATCGAAACCTTTCTGCTGGATGATCCGTCTTATTCATTTTTTATTCGGTTGAATGGTTCTGCTGGGAAAGCTGTCTCGAAAGAGTCGGGCGCATACTATGTGACAGTGCGGTTCCTTGAAAGCGGAACATACAAACTCGAAATATTGGGTAGAAAATATCAATGGGTCGAAAAGAAATTTGTAAAACACATTTCGGATAAGGGGAAAGACATTGAGTGGTCTAATCCTATTATTTCAAAGGAGTCGGACGCAGAACGGTTGGCGAATTGGCTGGCTTCATATTATGCCTTGCCCGTGGAGTATGAGTATGATACACGCGGCAACCCTGAGTTAGATACCACTGATTTAATTAAGCAGGAAAATGAATTTAGGCCAGGAATGACGGTGATTCCTTATAATCAAACATTGAAATATTCTCAGGGATTTTCGGGTCATATTATTGCGAGAAGGAGGTCAAATGATGTGGATAACTCCTAAGACTGATTGGAAGGGCGAAACAATCAATGGCGTGTACCAGGGAGATTATTTTAACGCCGCTGATTATAATCGTATCAAAAACAATCTCACAGTTTTGAAAGAATTAGTCAACTCAATATATCCGGAAATAGCCATTGTAGAGATGGGCGCAGACAAGACCTCAAAAGATTTCTTGTATGCAGATGAGATCAATCGCATTGAGGAAAATTTTGATTCCATAAACCAGGCCTCACTTCGTGGAAAATATGGGGAAATGCCCTATTTTTACGAAAACGATTCATGTATTACCTTTGATGAGCTCAATCGGATCGAATCCGCTATGTTGGATTTATACAATAAACTAACAAATCAAAAAAATGGACGGCGAAGTTTCACATGGAATTTCGGTGCAGGAGGAGTATAAATGAACTGGTCTCGATTACCTACCGACTATACAGACGCAGTTTGGGACGGAAAAAAGAAGTACAATCTGATTCAGAATGATGATGGCACTATTTCTTTGGAAGATGTCACGAATTATACTAATTTGGAAAAATCATTCTTTGGTGCGAAAGACGCGAATCACATGAACGCGGGTATAAATGCCATTATGACAATGAACGTGGATCAAGTGTCTAAAATTGATCAAACAGACACGCTATATTTGTCAGATGGAAACGAACTGCGAAAGATTCCGTTTTCCGTATTGCTATCCGCGCTTAGTAACGGTGTCGATGACTTATCGGCACTAAAGGCCAGCTTGAATCTGTTAAATGGCAAACTTACAGAACTGGCCTCCACTAATTGTCTAACAGTCGGTTTATCTGAAAACTTCAAATTATCGAAAGGCACTTATGAAGATCCGCTTTACCTTCCCATGTCATCCGTTACGCGAAGCTATGGACAGATGTTGCTACCGGTTAGCAATGGCGTACAGGTTGGCGCAAATGTGCTAAAGGTTTGTATCAGTGCACAGGCGTATTTTTACGAAGCCGGTGCGAGTCAATGTGAAATTGACATATACATCATAAGCAAAGATGGCTCAGCAAAGCGAGTAGACAGGTGTGTTCGTACTCGTTCGGGTAGATATGAGACCTTTGCTACCGCACCTTTTGTGACGAGTGTATCAGATGGGGACATTATCAAACTTGCGTACATTGGAAATGCTGACGCTTCTGTGAGAAACTATCGTGACGCTACATTTCTTAATGTGGAAGTTGTGGAAAAAAATTTGGATTCGTCGAATCCTTCCATCATATCAAACCAAGACCTGCTACTTAATAAATGGGTAGTAAGCGAGAAGATCACAGGTGAAAGCGGCACAGAAAATATTTACCCTGATTCCGATGTGGTATCATCGATTGTTGGCGATCTTTGTTTGAATCCTGCCAAAGGAGCAGTGTATCAGTGTACTGTTGCTGGTACTCCGATGATTGCAAAATGGAAGTACATTTGTGCTATTGGAGCAGGAAGCTCAGGAGATATACCTGATCAGTCGGTAACTGAGGCGAAACTCGCGGATGGATCAGTGACTACGGGCAAGCTGGCAGACGGTGCTGTCACCGGTGATAAGGTCAGCTCACTGGCCATTGAAGGTAAGCACATCAAATCACGCACAATAACGGGAGCTCGGCTGGCCCTGAAAACGATCACCGAGAATCTACTAAGTGACGAGTTGCAGGCTAAGCTTACCAGTTATGTGGGCACTCTGGCGCAAGCGGCGAACGATGAGGTCACCCTGCACGAATGGTGGAGTACCTCTGATTTTTGCCCTTATGTCCTAAATGTGGATTATGACGCCCAGGGCACCATTACATTGCACGCTGACGACGCTAAGAGCGGCGATCATGCCTTGGTTCTGCGCAGTGGGGCGCTGGTGTCATTCTTTGAGGAAAATGGTACGGAGTGCGCCGTGATTACGCAATCTGACTTTGGTGTTGCGGTGGTCCGCCGAGCTGCGGACGGCAGCGGGACGGCCACCCTGCTGACTGCGGGCAACACCGGCTCTGTTGAGACCTGGGAGACCGTGTTCACCAAGACATTTGACGCCGATACAACAGCAAGCCAAAGATGGGACTTAGCTAAGCCCTGTCGCAAGATCAGGCTGCGTATGGCTGTAGCTGGGAGCGCGGCCAACTCCGCCGCTGGCGATCAGACCGTGTACATTAACTCTTATACGAGTAAGTGCTTATTGCCCAATGCTTTCCGGTTCGAGACTGCAACAACTAAGGGCTCCTTCGCCGTTGCTGAGGTAGAGATCACCGAGGATATGGTGCGGGTACAAGCAAATAAGAGCAACATTTCCAGTAATTTTAACGCGGCCAACTCCATGACCGGCGGAACTATTTGGAACGCAAGTGGGATCACATTCAATGTGTTCAAGGATGTTGAGGGCCACGGTGCAATAAAAGCGTTGTCTTTTCCGACAAACGGAAAGACCATTGGCGCCGGAACGCAAATCGAGATTTTGGGGGTGGCAAAATGAATGTAGAAACCGAAAGCCGTATTGCATTTCTAAAATCCGAGCTGGCGGAGACCGACTACCTGTGTTTGAAATTTACAGACGGTGCTTTATCTGAGGAGGAGTACGCACCGATCCGCCGGCAGCGGGCGGCATACCGGGCAGAGATCAACGCTCTGCAAGGGGGTGAGACCGATGTATAGTGCATTCGTCACAGCCGCCCTGACTGCTGCCGTGTCAACGGTTGTCGGTAGTGCCGTGTCCGCTGTGATTGCTTCATTGATTGCGAAGAAAAAGAGCAAGAAAGCAATGGACGAAGTCACCACAGCCCGGTACATAGCCATTGAAAACGGCTTGCAGTCCATTTTGCGCGCCGAGATCATACGGCAGCACGAAAAGCATACTGAGCGGCGCTACTGCCCGCTCTATGCAAAAGAAGCCATGGTCAAGGTGTATGACGCCTATCATGCGCTGGGCGGCAATGGTATGATGACCAGATTTTACAACGAAATAATTGCGCTCCCGGAGGAGCCGCAAAAGGAGGATTAACTATGAAAGTAACATCAGGAACAATCGCAAGAACCGTCGTGTTGGCATTTTCTTTACTGAATGTATTGCTCAATGCCTTTGGCAAGAACCCTTTGCCCTTTTCGGACGATGAGGTGTACACCGCCGTGTCAACGGTGGTAGCCGTGGCGGCTTCCCTGGTCGCATGGTGGAAGAACAACAGCTTCACCCAAGCAGCTTTGAAAGCAGATGAGACCTTGGCGCTGGAACGGACAGAAACCGCAGAAAGCGAGGCTGTACACCATGAGTAAGCTGTACTATTGTCGACAGACCACGGAAAAATGCAAATCTATCAGATACCCCAGCAAGACCCACCCCTATAAGTACGGAACCAGCGGCTGTATCTATACCAGCGGCTGCGGAGTGTGCGCCAGTCTTATGGTGCTCCATAACTTCGGCTTTACCGGGCTGGATACTGCTGCCTGGACGCAGAAGTGCCTGGTTATGGGTGCACGCAGCGCAGAGGGAACGGATATGGACACCATCACCGCTTACCTGGAAAAATACTACGGCGTTCTCAGCAAGTGTGCAAAGACAGTTGAGGAGCTGAAGAAGCACCTGAAAAGTGGTGGCAAGGCCATTGTGTGCGTATCCGGTGGCGGCAAGCAGCTGTTCTCCAACGGAGGCCACTATGTGTATGTGGGCGGCCTGGACAAGAGCGGCAACCTTATTGTGTTAGACCCATACTGGTATGAGGGAAAGTTTACCATGACCGCCAACCGCCGGAAGTACACCAAGGTCAAAAACGCCAGGGAAGTGTATGTACAGCCGGGAGCGCTGACTTCGGACATCAGCGGCATGTGGCTGTTCACCAACGCCAAAGGTGGCAAGACGGTGTATGCGGAAAGCGATGTCAACTACAAAAAGGCGGCGCCCAAGGCACCGACGGTTAAGCCGGGCACATACACCACCACAGCAGTTCGTGGTATTTATAAGGGCGCAGGTGCCGCCACAGGCCGCAAAAAGGTCAAAGACCTGACCACGGACGGCCGGAGATACGCCACATCCAGCAAGGGAACAAATAACGCCTTTTTGCGTAAAGGTACAAAGATTACCTTACTGGAAACGAAAATAGCGAATTCTGGCAACCTGTGGGGCAGAATACCGAGCGGATGGATGTGTATCTGGGAGAAAGATACCAACACCCGGTTTTTGAAATAAAAAAAAATCGAGGAGGTAGTTAATCTACTTCCTCGATTTTATATACAAATCCAACACAAAGATTTTTTATGAAAAAGCATAAGTTCGGATTTGCACTATTTGGTGGAGCATAGGGGATTCGAACCCCTGACCTCCACACTGCCAGTGTGGCGCGCTCCCAACTGCGCTAATGCCCCGTAGCTATCTTGCTTTGGTAGTATAGCATAGGGTATGTGGGAAAGTCAAGAGAATTTTTACAAAAAATGCAAAAACACAGTTTTTTCTCTTTTGCATAGAATGAGATAGGTTCGTAGGAGGGGTGACAGTGGCGAGTATCAGCCTTTGTATGATCGTGCGGGACGAGGAAGCGGTACTGGGACGGTGCCTGGAGAGCGTGGCACCGGCGGTGGATGAGATCATTGTGGTAGACACTGGCAGCATGGACGGCACCAAGGCGGTTGCGGCTGCCTATACCGATCGGATTTTTGACTTTGCCTGGGTAGATGATTTTGCTGCGGCGCGCAATGCGTCCTTTGCCAAAGCGACAGGGGATTATATTCTGTGGCTGGATGCAGACGATGTGCTGTTGCCGGAGGATCTGGATGCGTTGTTGTGTCTGAAAAATCGGCTGGACCAATCCCCGGCGGATGTGGTGATGATGCGCTACAATACCGCCTTTGACAGTCGTGGCAATCCCACTTTTTTCTTTGATCGAGAGCGGTTGGTGCGCCGTGCGGCGGGACCGGTTTGGCACGGTCGGGTACACGAATATATTCAGTGCCCGGGCACCAGAATTACAGTGAATATTGCCGTGACGCATCGATCAATCAAGACAGCGTACACCACCCGAAACCTACGAATCTATGAAAAGATGGCGGCGGCAGGGGAGTCGTTTACGCCCCGAGATCGGTTCTACTACGGGCGGGAGTTATACTACCATCGGCAGTATGACCGTGCGGTACAGGAATTGCAGGCGTTTTTGGCGCCCGGCGACGGCTGGCTGCCGGATCAGTTGGAGGCCTGCAAGTATCTGAGTGCAGCCCTGCACGATCAAGGGGATCGGAAGGGTGCGTTTGCTGCATTGTGCCGGAGCTTTGCCTTGGGATCACCTCGGGCGGACCTGGTATGCGGTTGCGGTGATTTGTTACTGGAACAAGGGGACTATCCGGCGGCGATTTGTTGGTACAAGTGGGCGCTGGAACTGCCCCAGGACCTGCATAGCGGCTTTGTAAACACGGATGACACCGGGTACTTGCCGTACCTGCGGCTTTGCGTTTGTTATGATCGTATGGGGGATCATGCAGCGGCTGCCCGCTGCAATGCCCAAGCCGCAGCGTACCGACCCGATGATGCCGCCGTGCAGCAGAACGCAGCCTATTTTGCCGCATTGCAGCACGCTGCCGACCTGCCGTCTATTGGAGAGGATAAGGAGCAAAACCGATGAATACAACGATTTATAAAAACCAACCTTGCTGCGACGCTTGCTGCAAGCCTGCCTGTTCCTGCTGTCCCACCGTTGTTGGGCCTACCGGTCCAACAGGGCCTACCGGTCCCATCGGCCCCACTGGTCCGGGTGTTGGCGCTACCGGCCCTACCGGCCCTATGGGTCCTACGGGCGCTACCGGTGCAGCCGGCAGTAACGGACAAATGGGGCCCACAGGTCCCACCGGTGCACCGGGTAGTAACGGACAAATGGGTCCCACCGGTCCAACAGGAGCTACCGGTGCTGCTGGTTTTGCAGGCGCAACCGGACCTACCGGTGCCACGGGTGCTACCGGCGCAACAGGTCCTGCCGGTATAGCGGGTGCAACAGGTGCTACAGGCGCAACCGGCGCCACAGGTGCTACAGGCGCAACCGGCGCCACAGGTCCTACCGGACCTACGGGTGCCACCGGTGCAACCGGAACGGTGCTGCCCGGCGAATTGGTGACCAATGGCACTATGGAGCAGTTCACCAATACCGTTCCCACCGGCTGGACCATGAACAACGATGCTTTGGCTGGGCAAGCCACCGGCGCCGGTCAAGTGCATAGCGGTTTATCAGCGGTGCAACTGGCATCAGGTGCGCAAATGCGCCAGACGCAAGCAGCTGCCCCAGGCAGCTATTACCGGCTTTCCTTTTATGCCCAAGGGGTAGGGGATCAACCGGCAGTGACTGGCAGGATTATCTTTACAGACGCAGCCGGCGACGAATCAACTGCGGCTGATGTGTCGGTGCGTTCTCAGGATATGGTTAAGACGGCACCGAATTTTGGTTATTATCAGGTAATCAGTACGGTGGTGCCGGAGAATGTAACCACAGTGACAGTCTATCTGGAAGCAACCGGCGGCGCGGATGACAGCGTAATTCTGGACGATGTATCTCTGACCGTGGTTTAACTGCGGGGGCTCGGTGTGCCTAGGCGCACCGGGCTTTTTTTATTGCCTAAATTTAGTGTTTTTGTTCCGGTACGAAACGGACTGGGCTCAGATGTTTCTTATGATGAACTGCTGCCGGACTACCGGCAGAATATGCAGACCGGCGAGACCGGCAGTGTTTATGCCTTTCAGTTTGAAGCCGAAAAGGAAGGTGTGTATTCCGTTACGGCAAAAACGAAATAAACGAAGGCAGTAGGAGACGGCTGCCTGTTTGTAAATCGGCTGCGATTTTTCGCCAAAAGGCCATCGGTATAACCGTTGGCCATAATTTTATAAAAATATTGCAATTTTTCTTTGTATTTTGCGAATCATCTGTTATAATAGGCACATTCCAAGGAGAGGATGTGGAGTAATGGGCGGATATTTTGCCGCAGTATCCAAAGAAGATTGCGTATTTGATTTGTTTTTCGGGGTGGACTACCACTCCCACCTGGGCACACGCCGGGCGGGAATGGCGGTGTATGATCCGGAAACCGGTTTTGACAAAGCCATACATAATATTGAAAACGCGCCGTTTCGTACGAAGTTCACCAAGGAGTCTCAGGAGATGCACGGCACCATGGGCATCGGCTGTATTTCTGATTTTGAAGCGCAGCCCATACTGGTGCGCTCCCATCACGGGACCTTTGCCATTACAACGGTAGGGAAGATCAATAATGCAGACGCTATTGTGGATGAGATTATCGGGACCAACGCCCATTTCTTTGAAATGCACAACGGCGAGATCAATCCCACGGAACTGGTGGCAGCGCTGATCGACCAAAAAAAGAATTTTGTAGAGGGTATTCGCTACGCGCAAGATGTGATCGACGGCTCTATGAGCATGCTGCTTTTGACCCCCAAAGGGGTGTATGCTGCCCGAGACAAGCTGGGGCGCACACCCATTGCGCTGGGCAAAAAGCCGGACGGTTACTGCGCCAGCTTTGAAAGCTTTGCCTATTTGAACTTGGGCTATACCGATGATAGAGAACTTGGTCCCGGCGAGATCGTGGTGCTAACGCCGGACGGCGTGCAGCAGTTGGTTGCACCGGGCAAAAAAATGAAAATTTGCACCTTCCTATGGGTGTATTACGGTTATCCGTCCTCGTCCTATCAAGGGATCAGCGTGGAAAAAATGCGTTATCACTGCGGTGAGCTGCTGGCAGGTCGAGACAACGCCAAGCCGGACATTGTGGCCGGTGTGCCGGACTCCGGCATTGCCCACGCCATCGGCTATGCCAACGCCTCCGGCATTCCGTTTTCTCGTCCATTTGTTAAGTACACGCCTACCTGGCCCCGCTCTTTTATGCCACCCAACCAGACCAAGCGCAACCTGATCGCTAAGATGAAGTTGATTCCGGTGCACGATTTGATTGAGGGCAAAAGCCTGCTGCTTATTGACGACTCCATTGTTCGCGGCACCCAACTGCGGGAAACCACGGAGTTTTTGTACGCCAGCGGCGCAAAAGAAGTGCATATCCGGCCGGCGTGCCCGCCGTTACTGTTTGGTTGTAAGTACCTGAACTTTTCCCGTTCCACCTCAGAGATGGAACTGATCACTCGTCGTGTGATCCTGGAACTGGAGGGCGGCGATCCGACAAAGGAAGTGCTGGCAGAATATGCCGACCCGGACAGCGAAAAATACGCCGCCATGGTGAAAAAAATCGGCGAAAAGCTGCACTTTACCAGCTTGCGCTATCATCGACTGGACGATATGATCGCTTCCGTAGGTATTCCTGCGGATCAGCTTTGCACCTACTGCTGGAACGGCAAAGAATAAATAGTGCAAAAGAAAAAGAACAGTTATCCTTGCGGATAGCTGTTCTTTTTTGCTATTGAAATAGATGCTATTTATAGATTTATATCAATAACCGGTTACTCTGCTTTCATGTTCGCAAAGCACTCGCTGCAATAAACCGGACGGTCTTCCCGCGGCTCAAAGGGAACCTTGCAGGCTGCGCCGCAGTTGGCGCAAACAGCGTCGTGCATTTCGCGGGGACCGCGAGCGGCGGCTTTTCTTGCGCTACGGCAAGCTTTGCAGCGCTGGGGCTCATTGACAAATCCCTTTTCAGCATAGAACTCCTGTTCACCGGCTGTAAAGACGAATTCGTTCCCACAATCCTTGCAGACTAATGTTTTGTCTTCGTACATTGGACCTTAACTACCTCTCATAAGATTTATTCAAAAAGAAGCGTCAACTTCTTACGAATACGCTGTAATGCGTTGTCTACCGCCTTTGGGCTTTTGTTCAGTCGGGTGGCAATATCCGCATATCGAAAACCGCTGATGTGCAGGCGCAGCACCTCATTTTCCATGGGGGACAACTGCTGCTCCAGCGCGCGGCTCAGGCGCGCCACACTCTCTGCGGCCAAAAAATCGTCCTCCGCGCTGACGGCTGTACCGGCATGATCCAGGTAGTCCTCCAAGGAAACCATATTATCCGTCGGAACATCTTTGCGCCGACTGAATTTTCGCAGCGCGGTTTGTATTGCATTTTCAATACAAGTGCCGGCAAAAGTGCGAAAAGCGGCGCCTCGTTTCGGTTGGTACGCACGCAGGGCGGCCAGCAGACCGATCATGCCCTCCTGGACCAGATCGTCCTTCTCCAGCGGAGAGTGAATGTACTTCATGGCAATCATCTCCACAGTGGGGCGCATGGCGTGGACCAGTGCATTTATGGCTTCTCCGCTGCCGCTTTGGGCGGCGGAAACCAGCGATTCAATATCTGTTTTTTTTGTTGCTGACATAATTTTCCTGCCTTATGATTGATTATACAACGGTTATTGGTCATAGTCAACAATTTTTCATTCTGCAAGAAAAAATTATTATTTAACTTGGATAATAATGTACAAAACGCGCAAAATGGTGATTAATTAAAAATGCTTATACATTAAAGCGGAACAGCACTACATCGCCGTCCTGCATCACATAGTCCTTGCCCTCACTGCGGACCAAGCCTTTCTCTTTGGCAGCCGTCATACCGCCGCAGGCCACCAGATCGTCAAAGGAAACCACCTCGGCGCGAATAAAGCCCCGCTCAAAGTCTGTGTGGATCTTGCCGGCAGCCTGGGGCGCCTTGGTGCCTTTTTTGATGGTCCAGGCACGCACTTCCGGCTTACCGGCTGTCAGGTAGGAAATCAGACCCAAAAGGGAATAACTCTTCTTGATCAGGCGATCCAGCCCGCTTTTTTCCAGCCCCATATCACTAAGGAACATGGCCTTTTCGTCCTCGTCCAGTTGGGCGATCTCTGCCTCCATTTCTGCGCAGATAGGCAGTGTTTCCGCTCCCTCTGCGGCAGCGATCTCCTCCACCGCTTTGTAGAACGGATTGCTCTCAATCCCGGCGTTAAAGTCGTCCTCGCCCATATTGCAGGCATAGATCACCGGCTTGATGGTCAGGAGGGATACTTCTTTCAGGTACTCTTGTTCATCCTCACTGATCTCCACGCTGCGGGCGGTTTTGCCTTCTTCCATCTCCGCGGCCAGTCGCTCCAGAAACGCCACCTCCGGCGCCAGAGTCTTGTCGCCCTTCATGGCTTTTTTACGGCTGTCGATTCGTCGATTCAGAATATCCAGATCCGAGAGGATCAGCTCCAAATTGATGGTCTCAATGTCTCTTGCCGGATCCACAGAGCCGTCCACATGTGTGATGTCGTCATTCTCAAAGCAGCGCACAACATGGATAATGGCGTCTACCTCCCGGATATGGGACAGAAATTTGTTGCCCAGGCCCTCGCCCTTGGACGCACCCTTGACCAGCCCTGCAATGTCCACAAACTCAATGGTGGCCGGCGTGAATTTGTCCGGGTGGTACATTTCTGCCAGCTTGTCCAGCCGTTCGTCCGGCACGCTGACCATACCCACATTAGGCTCTATTGTGCAAAAGGGGTAGTTGGCGCTTTGGGCGCCTGCGTTTGTAATGGCGTTAAAAAGTGTACTTTTGCCAACGTTTGGCAAACCTACGATACCAAGTTTCATTCTTTTAGCTCCGATGTCTGAATTACACGTTTTTTAGTGCGAATATAAGTATATACCAATGCTGCTGTTTTTACAAGGATAAATTTTTCTTGACATAGTATCGCAAATATCCTAAAATATATATTAAATTTTTGTGACAGGAGAGGAATTTAATGGAACTCAATGGCTCTCAGATCGTTCTTGAAGTCTTGAAAGAACAGGGCGTAGATACCATCTTTGGTTATCCCGGCGGTACGATCCTGAATATTTTTGACGAGCTTTATAAATATGGCGACACATTTAAGCATATTTTGACTGCCCATGAGCAGGGCGCGTCCCACGCGGCAGACGGTTATGCTCGCGCTACCGGCAAGGTGGGCGTATGCTTTGCCACCTCCGGCCCCGGCTCCACCAATCTGGTGACCGGTATTGCCACGGCTTATATGGATTCTGTGCCGGTGGTTGCCATTACCTGCAACTATGCCACCTCCGGCTTGGGGCGAGACAGCTTCCAGGAGGTAGATATTTGCGGTATTACCATGCCCATTACCAAGCACAACTTCCAGGTGAAGTCTGTGGAGGAGCTGGCGCCCACGCTGCGCCGGGCGTTCCGCATTGCCCAGACCGGGCGCAAAGGTCCTGTTTTGGTTGATATTCCCAAGGATATAACTTCTGCCACCTGTGCTTATGTGGCGGAACCGAAAGTGGAGATTGAGCCGTTTAAGATGCCCAAGCAGTCTTGCATAGATCGGGCGCTCGAATTGCTGAGAAACGCCAAGAAACCGCTGATTTATGTTGGCGGCGGCGCCATTCTCTCCAAAGTGGGTGAAGATCTGATTACTTTTGCCGAGAAACTGGACGCACCGGTGGTGTCCTCTCTTATGGGTCTGGGTGCATTTCCGTACGGCCACCCGCTGCACGTGGGGCTGATCGGTATGCACGGCCATTTTGAGGCCAATAAGGCGGCGCATGACTGCGATGTGCTCATCACTTGCGGCGCGCGTTTCTCTGACCGTGTGGCCGGCAACCGCAAGAAGTTTGCGCCTAACGCAGAGATCTTACATATTGACATTGACGCAGCGGAGATGGACAAAAACATCTTTTCCAACTACCACCTGCGTGGCGACTTGGCAGAAATTCTGCCCATGCTGACCCGTAATGTGGAGCAGATGGATCACAGTGACTGGAAAGCGGAGATCGAGGCCAGCCGCCATCCCTTTAAGCAGTTGCAGATCGGGGATTATGTAAATCCTCAGGTCTTAATTGAAAAAATCGATGAAAAGACCCCGGACGACACCATTGTGGTCACCGATGTGGGTCAGCACCAGCTGTGGGCAGCACAGTTCTATAAGTACACCCGACCCCGCACCCTGCTGACCTCCGGCGGACTGGGCACCATGGGCTATTCCATGGGCGCTGCCTTTGGCGCGGCTACGGGCTGCCCGGATCAAACCGTGGTGATGTTTGCCGGTGATGGCGGCTTCCACATGAACCTGTCTGAGCTGGCAACCATGGCGTCCTACAATATCCCGGTCAAGATGTTCATTATGAACAACACCGTGCTGGGTATGGTGCGCCAGTGGCAAAAGCTGTTTTATGGCAACCGCTTTTCCGATACAGATCCCCACCGTGTTACGGATTTTGTGAAGGTGGCAGAAGCCTTTGGCGTAAAGGGGCTGCGTATCCATACCAATGATGATATTGATGCTGTGCTGGCAGAGGCGTTGGCTTATCCCGGTCCGGTGTTGGTGGACTGCCGTATTTCGCCGGACAGCAATGTGCTGCCGATGATTCCGCCCGGCGGCGCACACACGGACATTATCGAGCAGTTTAACTGATTGGAGGCAAGGAAGATGAAAGAGAAATTGGTTTTATCTGTTCTTGTGGATAACGAGAGCGGCGTGCTGCAACGGGTGGCCAGCCTGTTCTCCCGCCGTGCATACAACATCTCCTCTCTGACGGTGAGTGAGACGGAGGACCCGAACTTTTCCCGTATGACCATTGAGACCAACACGGAGCCGGAGAATTTTCGCCAGATCAAGCGCCAGCTGTTAAAGTTGGAGATCGTGGAGAAAGTATCTGAGCTGACTCCGGACAATTCTGTGTCCTCTGAGTTGCTGCTGGTGAAAGTGCACGCCCAGGGCATTATGGAGAAAAACGCCCTTTTGGCATTCAACGCCGGTTACGGCGCTCGTGTGCTGGACATTTCTGCTGAGACGGTGACCCTGGAGTTCACCGGTGCGGGGGAGATGCTGGACGCCTTTATCCAGCAACTGGAGCAGCGCTTTAGCATTGTGGAAATGGCGCGTACCGGCGTGACCTCGCTGGAGCGCGGCGCCGGTTCCTTTACGGACGATATTTAAGGACGGTGACGATCATGGGAATGACAATGACGCAAAAGATCCTGGCGGCGCACGCCGGTTTGGATCATGTGGTAGCCGGTCAATTGATTGAGGCCAAACTGGATATGGTGCTTGGCAACGATGTGACCTCTCCGGTTGCCATTAATGAGATGAACAAATTTGGCAAGGACGGCGTGTTTGACAAGACACGCATTGCCCTTGTAATGGATCACTTTACGCCCAACAAGGACATTCAGTCCGCGCAGAACTGCAATCAGGTGCGTACTTTTGCCCGTGCCCACGGCATTACCCACTATTTTGATGTGGGCAATATGGGGATTGAGCACGCGTTGCTGCCGGAGCAGGGGATTGTGGCCTGCGGTGACTGCGTGATTGGCGCAGACAGCCACACCTGTACTTACGGTGCACTGGGTGCGTTCTCCACCGGCGTAGGGTCCACGGATATGGCTGCCGGTATGGTTACCGGTAAGGCTTGGTTTAAGGTTCCCTCCGCCATTAAGGTTGAGATCACCGGCAAAAAAGCACCCTTTATCAGCGGCAAAGATGTGGTACTGCACTTGATCGGTGAGATCGGTGTGGACGGCGCCCTCTACCAGTCTTTGGAATTTACCGGCGATGGTATCGCGGAGCTTTCTATGGACGATCGGCTGTGTATCAGCAATATGGCCATTGAGTGCGGCGCCAAAAACGGAATTTTCCCGGTAGATGATGTGACCTTGCAGTATGTGAACGGCCGCGCAGAGCGGGAATATACGATTTTTGAGGCAGACCCGGACGCGGAATACACCCGCACGGTAAAAATTGATTTGAGTACCTTAAAGCCCACTGTGGCATTTCCCCATCTGCCGGAGAATACCCATACTATTGATCAGGTGGACGGTGAAAAGATCGCTATTGACCAGGTGGTGATTGGCTCCTGCACCAATGGCAGAATGGAAGATATGCGCGCTGCTGCTGCAATTTTGAAAGGTCGCAAGGTGGCGCAGGATGTGCGCGTGATCGTGATCCCGGCCACCCAGCGTATTTATTTGCAGTGCATTGAGGAGGGCCTGACCCGGATCTTTATTGAGGCCGGTGCAGTCGTGTCTACACCTACCTGCGGTCCCTGCCTTGGCGGTCACATGGGTATTTTGGCTGCCGGTGAGCGGGCGGTCTCTACCTCAAACCGAAACTTTGTGGGTCGTATGGGTCACACGGAGTCTGAGATTTATTTGGCCTCTCCCGCTGTGGCTGCCGCCTCTGCGGTCAAGGGCTATATTGCCGACCCGGCTACGGTATAAGGAGGTCACGGTATGATAGCAAAAGGTAAGGTACATAAGTTTGGCGACAATGTGGACACGGATGTAATCATTCCTGCCCGCTACCTGAACAAAAGTGACGAGGCCTGGCTGGCTTCTCATTGTATGGAAGATATTGATAAGGATTTTGAAAATAAGGTGCAGCCCGGTGACATCATGGTGGCCAAGGCGAACTTTGGTTGCGGCTCCTCCCGTGAACACGCACCCATTGCCATTAAGGCCAGCGGTATCAGCTGTGTGATTGCCTCCACCTTTGCTCGTATTTTTTACCGCAATGCCATTAATATCGGCCTTGCGATCTTAGAGTGCGACCAGGCTGCCAACGAGATCAACCAGGGCGATGAAGTGCAGGTGGATTTTGACAGCGGCGTGATCACGGACCTGACCACCGGCAAAGTGTATCAGGCCCAGCCATTTCCGCCGTTCATTCAGAACATTATCAAAAACGGCGGTTTGATGAAGTCCATTGGTTAATGATTGTAGCAAAGGGTTTAGTGATGAAGCAGTTTGTTTTGAACGAAGATAATTTAAGAAAAGGCTGGAGCGGTGCGTCGGAATTTTGGTTCTCCCGTCCGGATATGCAGGTGCACAGCATGGCGGAATTGGCGGATTTGGATCACCCGGAGGATACCGGCACATCAGCGTATCTGCTGTCTTTGGGCTATATTCCGTACTTTTATGTAACGGACGGCGAAGTGATGCGCGCGTTTGTTCAGTCTATCGGCAACGCCAAGATCAAGGCTGTGTTTGATCAAACGCCGGATGATGCCGTGGTTGAGACTTTTTGGAAATATTTTAATGCCTATAAGGAATTTTCCGAGAAGTTTGACGCATTTCAGACCGAGTATGTGCGCAAAAAGGCTGCGGATTGGTGCTATGAAAACGGCATTGACTACACTTTTGATACAAAGAATTAACAAAACGGCAAAACGCCCGACAGTTCCAAACTGCCGGGCGTTTCTTAATGTTAAATTTTAGATATAGGAGTGCTCCATAGTCGCCACTACCCGCAGTCGGGGGTCACGCTGCTGCACGGCCGCTTGTACTTCCTTCAAAATTTGGCTGCGGTGCTTTTTGTGTTCTTTGGGCACCACAATGTCCATGATCAGGTTCATGTGGTCACTGCACTCCACCAGCCGAAAGTCATGAAAGCGCAGCACAGGATCGTAGTCTTGCAGAACCTCCGCCATTAGTTTGCGGTATTTGTCAACCGTGGCGTCATGGATTGCAATGGGATCCATGTGAATACAGATAACAATTTGCAGTTCTTTACTAATTTGGTGCTCCACACGGTCAATGGCGTTGTGCACCGCCATAATATCCTGATCTGCCGGTACTTCCGCATGTGCAGAGGCAATGACCCGCCCCGGGCCGTAGTCGTGAATAATCAAGTCGTGCACGCCTACAATCAGCGGTTCTGCCAGCATACGGCGCTCAATCTCATCCACCAGCTCTTTACTGGGCGCCTGACCCAGCAGGGGGCCCATAATGTCCTTTAAGGTGCCCACACCTCCGGCGAGGATAAACGCGGCGACTAGCAGCCCCATGATGCCGTCCGCCCGGTCAAAGGCGGTAAAGGCAGACAACAGCAGTGCCGCGCCGGCTGCGGCGGTGGAAATGCAGTCGTTCAGGCTGTCCTGGCGTACAGCTTTCAGATTGAGATTGTTGCTCTCTTTATACAGTACCTGATTAAAGTAAGCCATCCACAGCTTGATCCCAATGGACAGCACAAGCACCGCCACGGTCACGGCATTGAACCGCACCTCTTGGGGATGAATGATCTTTTCAATACTGCTTTTGCCCAACTCAAATCCCATTAAGAAAATAAAGAAATCCACGATTAGGGCACTGATGTATTCCATCCTGCCGTGGCCGAATGGGTGGTCGTTATCTACCGGCTTGCTTGCGATTTTTGCGCCGATTACGGTGACGATGTTGGAGGAAGCGTCTGACAGGTTATTGGCGGCGTCTGCGGTGATAGACACCGAGTGGCTCACCGTGCCGCAAATAAATTTCAGCACGCATAGCAGCAGATTGCAGAGAATGCCCACAATGCCGCTGAGTACGCCGTAGCGCTGCCGGTCTTTGGCGTTTTGCTTTGCGTCCCGCGGAATGAATTTGTGTATCAAAAACTTGGTCATAGTCGAGGCCCTCTTTTTTGTGTTATTTTTAAGTTTATCACAATTACGACTTCAAAACAAGGGCAAAGTGTGGTAGAATAGGGGCGGTGATGAGATGAAGAAACTACTGATTATCGGCGGTTCGCCTCGGCCAAATGGGGTCAGCGAAGAATTGATCCGCCAGGTGAAGCCGTATTTTATCGACTGCAAGATCGTAGAATATAATACGTACAAGCTGGCGCCGGCGCCCTGTACCGACTGCCGCTTTTGCGAGCAGCATGCGGGCTGTGCCAACAAAGATCTGGATATTTTTTTTGAGGACTTTGAAGACGCGGACTATATTGCGTTCTTTACTCCGGTGTATAATAACTTTTTTCCGGCTCCGCTGAAGGCAGTGATCGACCGGTTCCAGCGGTATTACAGCGCCCGCTTCAAACGGGGCGCCAAGCCGCCTATTGCGAAGCCGAAAAGGGTAGGCGTGGTGATCGTAAGCGGCTCAAATGCGCGGCAGTGTGCCGACTATATGACTGCCACCTTGCGCCAGTCTTTTACGGTCCTTAATGGAGAGGTTACGGCACGGTACTATATCCCGGGCACGGACCGGGGGCAGTACACCTTTAACAACATTGAACTGCAAAAATTTATTCATCAGCTGCGGGGCGAGGGCGCCGGGCGATAAGAGAATAGGGGAGTGCTACGG
>ERZ1035032.537-NODE-537-length-30025-cov-9.762162_pt1 | contig 30025 bp, 29 predicted proteins | sample MGYA00520693_ERZ1035032 | MGnify/ENA primary metagenome ERZ1035032 (study PRJEB33766, sample SAMN09781740) | gut metagenome | biome: gut microbiome | host: Homo sapiens | place: Madagascar | study: EMG produced TPA metagenomics assembly of the PRJNA485056 data set... | reverse complement strand
TAAAAATATTATTAAACAATTTACAAGTTAGGTTAAAATATTCTGACTAAAATTAGTTATATTTTTCTGCTTTACCTTTTTTGGAAAATACCTATAATAAAAATTGATGTTACCAATTAGGAAAAAAGTTATGAACGAGATTATTTACTATCACTTCAAAAAAAATTATGTCTGGCTTGTACTGAACATTATGGCTATTGCCGCGCTTTGTTCATGTCTGTTTTGCAGTTTATCCTATGCCTATTGGTGGGAATTTCAGGTTTTGTTAGCCCTGTTAATTTTGTCTCTTTTAATTTGGATTTATAAATACGCCGCCAAACAAGTTATGGCAGTTATCACTGACGATACCATCAAAATTGACCATAACAATCCTGTGGCGTGGAAAGATATTGAAGTCGGCGAAGAACGAATAGTAAAATGCTGCGGCAAAGAACGCCGCGTTATTGTTCTGATTCCAAAGAAAGGAATTGACTACAAATATAACTTTCTGCAAAAACATAATGGCGATTTTACTCCGTTCTGCTTACCGCTTTACGGACTTTTAACACCGGAAGATGAAGAAAAAATATTCCGCATAGTTGCCAACAAAGTCGGCTTGAAAGCACTTTAATTTATGCGTAAAGACTTTTATATTTTCCGCCACGGCGAAACGGAATTTAACCTGCAACACCGCCAACAGGGCTCTGGCATAAATATGGAATTAACGGATAAAGGCTGGGAACAGGCTGTTGCTTTGGCTGATAAATTAGCCGCTTATAAACTGGAAGCAGTTTTTTCCAGTCCGCTGATACGAGCTGTACAGACAGCCAAAACCGTGGCTCAAAAATTCGACTGTCCGCTTATTATAAAAGAAGATTTGCGCGAGTGCTTTTACGGTGATGCTGAAGGTATGCTGCAATCGGAAATTGCCGCAAAATATCCGGATATCTATAATAACTGGAACAATCCGGAAGTTTGGGATATTGCCTACCCACATGGTGAAAGCAAAAAAGCATCGCTAGAAAGAGTTTGGCGCCAAATTGAAAAACTGCGGCAGGAGCCGTATGGCGTTTGCGGAATTGCCATCCACGGTGGAACCATGGGCAGCCTCCTCAATTATCTGCATTATGATTTTACTAAAATACAAAATTGTGCGGCATTTCATTTGGTTTATGATAATAATTGGCGCATTGAAGGAGATTTATTTTAACAACTTCGGCGATTTTATACCGCCTTTTTTGTTGGATTTTTGCCTTAAAATATGATAAACTAGAACTATATTATTAGCAAAGGAGGTAAAAATGACCAAACCTATTGTTGTAGGAATCGGCGAACTTCTGTGGGATATGCTGCCTGAAGGCAAGCGTGCCGGCGGAGCGCCGATTAACTTTGTATATAATGCCACCCAGCTTGGCGCCGACGGATACGCTATCAGTGCTGTCGGCAAAGATGCTTTGGGTGATGAAATCATTCGAGAGCTTGAAAAAAGCCATATTCATCATATTTTGGAACGCAACAATTATCCGACAAGTACTGTCGAAGTAGTGCTGAATAACGGTATTCCAACTTATACAATCGTCGAAGGCGTAGCATGGGACTATATGGAAGCAACTCAAAAAGAAATTGAAGTAGTGAAAAAAGCCGATGCGGTTTGTTTCGGTACTTTAGCACTGCGCTCGCGGCAAACTCGCAAAGCCGTGCTGACACTTTTGAAAAATGCCCCGCAGACTGCATATAAGCTTTTTGATGTCAATTTGCGCAGCAATTATTTTTCTAAAGAACTGATTAACGAGCTTTTGCAAGAAGCTAATGTATTTAAAATCAATGATGAAGAAATGATAAAAGTACAGCAGCTGTTCGGGTTAAACTTGCCGAATGAAGAAGTCTGCCAATGGTTTATCAAAAAATATAACTTGCGCTATCTGATTTTTACAGCCGGCGAAAAATACAGCATTGTTTATTCAGCCGACGGCGAAAAATCGTATTTAGATACGCCTAAAGTCAAAGTTGCCGACACGGTCGGTGCCGGCGACTCTTTTTCCGCCGGTTTCATCATGGGACTTTTAAGCGGGAAATCCATGCGCGATGCCCATAAACAAGCCGTTGCCACCGCCGCCTTTGTCTGCACCCAAAGCGGGGCCTGGCCGGAATATGAATAATCATTAAAAGGAGAAAAGCAATGACTAAAACGGATTTATTAAAAAAATTGATACCGATAATGTTTGCCTTTTTTGCCATGGGCGCCGTTGATTTTGTTGGCATTGCCACCAACTATGTAAAAGTTGATTTTGCCCTTTCCGATACCATGGCAAACCTGTTTACCTCTATGACGTTTTTTTGGTTTTTGATTTTTTCAGTACCTACCGGCTTGCTGATGAACAAAATCGGACGGCGCAAAACCGTGCTGCTGAGTTTGGTTATTACTATGCTGGCTTTGCTTTTGCCGATATTTGACTATAATATGATAATAATCATGATTTCATTTTCGCTTTTAGGTATTGGCAACACCATTATGCAGGTTTCGCTAAATCCGCTGGTTTCAAATATTGTATCCAAAGACAAAATGTCCAGCGCCCTTACTTTCGGACAATTCATTAAAGCAACCGCTTCCTTTGCTGCGCCGATTTTAGCCGGCTGGGGAGCGATTCATTTTGACAAATGGCAAATTTTGTTTCCGTTCTTTTTAGCCGAAACAATATTGGCTTTTGTATTGCTGTCTCGTGAAAAAATAGAGGAAACAGAAGTCGGCAAAACTTCCGGGTTCAAAGAATGCGCAATGTTACTGGGAAACGGCACGGTTTTTCTCTGCTTTATGGCTGTAATGTGCCATGTGGGCTTAGATGTAGGCACAAATGTAACCACACCTAAACTGCTTATGCAAAAACTTGGTTGGACTTTGGAACAAGCGGGATATGCCACCAGCATATATTTCTTTTTCCGCACTATCGGCAGTTTCAGCGGTGCTTATATTTTAGCAAAATACTCTAACCACAAATATTTTTTAGGCAGCGTTATTTTGATGACCGCAGCCTTAATCGGTATTTTTATATTTAACAGCAAAGAAATGCTTTATATCTGTATAGCCTGCATCGGTTATGGCAACGCAAACATCTTTCCTGTTGTTTTTTCACAAGCAATGAAAACTATGCCACACCACGGCAATGAAGTTTCCGGTTTAATGATTATGGGTATTTTCGGCGGAACGATTTTTCCGCTGTTGATGGGCATTGCCTCGGACTTTGCAAACAATCAGCACGGCGCGATTGCGGTCATGCTGCTTTGTGCTTTCTATTTGTTAGCAATGAGCCGCAAAGTTAAAGACTGACAATCAAGCAGAACAATATCCCTGAGCATCAATGTTGCAGGGATATTGTTTTATATCCGATAAAGTTCTCTACTTTTGCACAATTTATCGTTACAAAATTTATAGACATAGAAATATGTCTCAAGCCGCCCAAAATACAAATGTAATATTATTATTTTTCCGGAAAATGGCTACGCCCTCTTTACAATATCGCTCAATCCTTATTGAATTATATCTTGGCACTATGAACAAATTAAAACACGAACTGGAATTAAACACAATCCAGCTATACAAAAAATGAAATTGGCTTTTTTCAAATATCAAAGGGCGAAGCTTGAAAACTCCGCCTCATCATACTATATTACTTTAATATAAGGATGATGATTTCAAGAAGATAAATAAGTATTCTTAAAACTTTGACTTAAGGATTTAATATAGGTGCTATTTATATTTCTCAATTTGCCTAATATAATTTGATAGGCGGAGACAAACGCAGGCAATACAGAGCGTATTGGCAAGGCTTGACGACAAACTAGCAAGCTATATTAGACAAACCCAAAGGGCAAAAATAAAATCCAATCTGCTTGATATTTTTTCTTGCTGTAGTCCTCGCTACACCGGCGAAAAAATATCTGCGTATCTTATGATTTTATTGATTTTGTTGAGGAGTATAAATAGCACCTATATTAAATCCCCTATCATACCTTATCCTTTCAGTCTATACAGACGGTTGGGAAAGGGATAAACCACACCTAAATTTGCCATGTTTTGACTTTGGGTCTTAACATTTTAGCAAAAATAGGTTATCTTTAACTTAGAATTGGTTAAAGATTGGGTTTAACCCCTTCTAGGTTAACATAACGTCCGGTGGTGCAACACCAGACGTTAATTTTTATAATCTCTTTATTTTGTAAAAGCAAGTCAAAAATCAAGAAAATAAAATAAACTACACTTTTAAGTTACAAAAAGAGTCCGCTCAAATGAGCGAACTCTTTTTTGCTTATTCATACAACGGCTGATAATCAACTATTGTATCCAAACTAAAAGCATTATTATGCTGCCGTGGCTGAAGTGAAGTAACTTTACGTACTTTTTCGCCGACTTTGGTTCCCAGCCATTGCGATTTGTCGCGCGGACTGGCTTTGATAATTTTACCATCGCTCAGATAGAGCATGTAAATATCTTCTTCATCGGCGCCGTGTCCATTTTCCTTAATCGTGTTGTTGCTGATATCACGGTTAAAAGAAGCCGGACTGTTCATCACAAAAGATGAATTTGCTCGAAGAACTCGTACAATTTCAACTTTAGGTTTAAGCCTTTTCTGCTGTTCCAGACATTCCCTATAGCTATCAAGCAGTTTTTGCTTATCTTTTATAGCCTGCACAGAAGTATTATAACCATTAGTTTCTGGATTATAGGTACTCAGATAAAATTTATATTTATCAGGTACAGACTGCATGGGGATATATTCACAAGAAACAAAAGTAATCTGTGAAAAAACAGCAATAAAGATAGCTGAGCTAATAATAAAAATCTTTCTCATAATAACTTATTTTTTAAACAATGGAACAAGTTCGTTTTTTTCATTACGTTCTACTAAATCACCTTCCTGTACCAAAAGCCATTCCGGATTATTTTTAATAGAAAATTGATAAAACGAATTATCGGCTAGAACAACATTGATATAATCTAAACGGTTTTCTCCTGCACCTTGAGCTTTGCCGTCAATCTGTAAAGACAGATCTCCGTTTCGCTGTCCTATTCTGCCAAAGCGAGTCAAAATTCCAGACGAACCGCCTGTATTGCGCAGATAGATGTGCATATAGCTCCAATAAGTCCAAGGCTGAGTATCGCTGTTTTGCCATATCCGCTTGATTTTGAAATGTCCTTTAGGTTTACTAGCCGCTAGCTGCTGCAGTTCAGTCAGAACATTTTCTAAACTGTCTTGTACAGCAAAGTTTTTTTGAATTTGGGAACTAATACTATCCCAATCAGCAGTTGATTCGTTTTCCAAATCCATAGGGCTTGTTTTAAACCTCTGATATTTGTTTTCATCAATCAGATTTTTTTCACGGTATTTTGTCAGACAGCTGACATAGTCATGGTACTTTTTCTGTAGATTGTGATTATCTTCACAGCTGCAAAAAATAACCGAGAACAGGCAAATCAGTATAAACGCATTTATCATTCGGCAAAATCTTTTTGCCTGTGATACAAAATTTTTATCCTTCTCCATATTTAAAAGGTTTTAAATAATTAAACATAATAAAAAATATTTGCTGCAACAGTAATATTTTTCGCCATTTTTGTCAAGTTTTAAAACAGTAAACCATAAAAAAACTCAGAGAATGAGCTTAATGCGCCGTACTTTTTAAGTGATGTGTACAAATAAAAACAAACCAGCAACAAATACTATAAAGCAATGCGAATAATAGTGCAGATAAAGGCAACTCTAGTTCTGAAGAAAATCCTAGTGTACATAATAGTACATGAATTTTCTGAATGAACGTAAATTGCCTTTAGATGTGCCGTTAGGTGCGTTGTGTTGAGAGCTTTCTGGCGGCGCCGGAAATACGCATAACACAATACGATGCCACCTGTTCCGCCGGTAAATTAGTAGTTTTACAGTCACGTTCACAGTCATAAAGCATAGATAGCACCCCTAACACACGCTCACGCGTCCAAATTCTTAACTGCTGCATAAAAGCAGCTTTACGATAAAACATCAGCGGTGGGCGCAAAGATTTGGCAGCCTCATCTGCTGATTTTCCGCTTTCAATTTGTGCGGTGCAGCTTAAAATTTTATTAAAGTGATAGCTTAACTGACGAATAATCGTTGCCGGCTCTTCGCCCTCTTTCAGCAATCGGTCAAACATCGCTCCGGCTTTTGCCACTTCTCCGCCGGCGGCATAATAGCAAAAATCGTCATAATTAGCGCCAGCCACATCGCTGACAGCAGCTTTAACATCGGCTATTGCCACATTCTTGCGCTCGCCCAAATACATTGCCAATTTTTCAATTTCGCTCTGATTAACTTTCCTATCCGGCGACAAACGCGAACATAAAACTTGCAGAGTTGCCGTATCAAAAATCAGTCCTTGCGCCCGCAGAAGTGCTGCTGCGGATTCGGCAATATTTTCTTCTCTGTCATCATAGCAACCGACAATAATCACATCGGCTCGGTCTTTTGCCCAAGTTATCAGAGAAGATTTTGTATTAAGCGATGACGAACAAACAATCAGCAAATTATCCGACTTTGTATCCGGTATCAAATTTTTTAACACTGAAGCCAAATTATTATCGGCATTTTTCACAACAACGGCGCGCCGCCCGCCCATGAGCGATTGCGCATAATATTCGGCATAAATTTCTTGTCCTTCTTTAGAAATCTCGCTCATTTCCAGCGATGCATAGCGAAAAGCGTCCTGCACATCTCCGCATATTGCTTCAGCGCATTTTTTCTGCAGTATAGCAATTGTACCTTCATTGCTGCCAAACAAAACCACGCACTTCACATCCGGATTGGGATTTTTGCAAAAACTCTCTATTTGAGCTTGTTTAAAATTCATTTGGATTACCGCGTTTAGTTTTAACCGAATGGAAATAAGCACCGATTCGCAGCGATATATCATTGGCTATAATTTTGGCACCGTCTTTTTCCACCTTCTTTTTATCCATAGTGGTAGAATAAGGGTTATCCAACAAGTCATAGCTCAGATAAACCCAACTGCGACCGCTGACAAGCCTGCCGTTTTCCTTGCTCCATAAAGAATAATTAACTGTGTACTTTACCTTTTCTCGGGTGGCAGTAATATCATCACGCAAAGCTTGCTGCACCGTATTGGCTTGAGCCGGTTGAATTTTCAAAAAATACTTAGCGCATTTCGGAGTGCCATGCGGATTGAAAGTATCCATCAGCTCATTTTTTATCAGTTGGCCTATTCTGTCCGTCACGGTTTCAATTTTTATTTGCGCCATTTCCCGCACAATATCGGTATCATATTGGTTATTATAATACCACAAATCATCACCGGATGTTTTTTCCACATACAGTGGTTCGAACCCGCAGGCGGCAAGTCCGAAAACTGCCGCCGCTATTATACATTTTTTATATAACAATGTTTACAATCCTATTTGGTACAACAATAATCTTTTTAACTGTTTGGCCTTCCAACTGACGAGCCACATTATCCAAAGCCAAGGCGGCTTTTTCAACATCTTCGCGAGCTGCATCTTTAGCAACCGTAACAGTGCCTCGCATTTTGCCGTTCAACTGCACGCCCATGGTTACCATATTGTCTTCAGCCAATTTAGCATCGCCTGCCGGCCAAATTTCGGTAATAACCAAAGTATCATGTCCCAAGCGCGCCCACATTTCCTCGGCCAGATGCGGAGTAAACGGACTGAGCAGCTTAATCAACGTTTCATACATTTCCGCCGGAATTTGCGCCATATCTGCCAAATAGTTTACATAAATCATCAGCGAAGAAACCGCGGTGTTAAACTTCATAGTATCAATTCTGTCCGTAACTTCCAAAATACATTTATGCATAGCTCGCAAATCATCGGCTGTCGGCTTAGCCTCTTTCGACACTTTTTTAAACAAAGCATAAACCTTGCTGACAAAGCGATATACGCCGTTCAGACTTTCTTCTGACCACATTGCCACTTGATCAAACGGACCGATAAACATTTCATACAAACGGAACGTATCGGCTCCGTAAGTAGAAACTATATCATCGGGATTTACCACATTACCACGGGACTTAGACATTTTTTCGCCGTTGGCAGCCAAAATCATACCATGCGATGTACGCTTGTGATACGGCTCAGGCATCGGTACATATCCGCAATCATACAGGAATTTATGCCAAAAACGGGAATACAACAGGTGCAGCGTGGTGTGTTCCATACCACCGTTATACCAATCCACATTCATCCAATAATCCAAGGCTTCTTTAGAAGCAAATTCCTTGTCGTTGTGCGGGTCGCAATAACGCAGGAAATACCAAGAAGAACCGGCCCAGTTTGGCATAACATCAGTTTCCCGACGAGCCGAACCGCCACAGCACGGACAGGTGGTTTTAACCCATTCCGTAGCATTAGCCAACGGAGAGTCACCATTATCATTCGGGCGGTAATCCGGCACTTCAGGTAATTTCAGCGGAAGCTGTTCTTCCGGAATCGGCTGCCAGCCGCAATGTTCGCAATAGACCATAGGAATTGGCTCGCCCCAATAGCGCTGGCGGGAGAATACCCAGTCACGCAGTTTGAAATTTACTTTAGCCTGACCAAAACCTTTTTCCTCAGCATATTTAATCGCAGCGGCCATAGCTTCTTTTTTATCCATACCGTCCAAAAATCCTGAATTGATATGTTTACCGTCTTCTTCCCAAGCTTTTTCGCTGATATCGCCGCCGTCCAAAACTTGAATAATCGGCAAATTAAAGACTTTAGCAAAATCATAGTCACGCTGATCATGAGCCGGAACCGCCATAATGGCGCCGGTGCCGTAACCGGTCAAAACATAGTCTGAAATAAACACCGGAATCAATTTGCCGGTAAACGGATTTTTCGCTTTAATACCTTTTAATTCCACACCGGTTTTCGTGGTGTCAGCCGTACGTTGCAGCTCGGATTTTTTAGCCGCCTCATCAATATAATTCTGTACTTCAGCTGCATTTTCAAAACGGCCCATCAGCTCTTTAACAAACTCATGCTCCGGTGCCATAACCGTATAAGTCACACCGAAAGTTGTATCCGGACGAGTGGTATAAACCACCATTTTTTTGCCCAAAAAATCACCGTTATTGTCCGTCAATTCAAAACTTAATTCTGCACCTTCGGAACGGCCAATCCAGTTAATTTGAGTTGAACGCACGCGGTCGATAAAATCAACTTCTTTTAAATCGTCAATCAGACGGTCGGCATATTTGGTAATAGCCACCATCCATTGCTCTTTGTCACGGCGAACCACCGGCGCACCGCAACGTTCGCAGCAGCCATTGACAACTTCTTCATTTGCCAATCCTACCTTGCAGGACGGACACCAGTTAATTGCCATTTTTGACTTATAGGCCAAACCGTGCTTCCACAGTTGAATAAACATCCACTGCGTCCATTTGTAATATTCAGGATCGCAGGTAGCAAAACTTCTGTCCCAGTCAAAGCTGAAACCAATAGATTTAAGCTGGCGGGTAAAGTTTTCTATATTCTGCTTAGTAGAAATTGCCGGATGCACACCGGTTTTTATGGCATAGTTTTCGGCCGGCAGCCCGAAAGCATCAAACCCCATCGGATACAAAACATTAAAGCCCTGCATTCTTTTTTTGCGCGAAACCACATCCAGCGCCGTATAAGAACGCGGATGTCCAACATGCAGGCCGGCGCCTGACGGATAAGGAAATTCTACCAAAGCATAAAACTTTGGCTTAGAATGGTCTATTTCAACTTTATAAGCTTTTTCATCATTCCAAATTTTCTGCCATTTTGCTTCAATAGAGCGGAAGTTATATCTGTCTTCCAGCTGCCATTCTTTTTGCCATTCGGCAAACGATTCTTTTCCGTTATATCTGGCGTTACCCGACATTGTTAATTTTCTCCGTAATAAAAAACTTTTGTAATTTGAGTTCAAACTATCACACTGTTTTATAAATTTCAAAGTTTTTTTAAGTTTATACGCAGTGCACTAGGGCAAATTAACCAAATTATAACGCTTGCCTGCTAAGCTTAGCGCAAAAATTCGGGAGAGAAAAGCATGAACGGACAGACTTTTTTGCAAAAAGCGCTTGAACAATCTTTTCAAAAACCAATGATGACCGACTACAACAACATAGATTTTGTTTTTTGCCGAGATTCTAGTGGTAATTTTATTATGGGCGACAAAAGCGAATGCCATTTTGCTCCGTGCCTGATTTCTGCATCTCAGATAAAAGAATACATCAATAACTCATGGCACGATGTGCGCCACTCCTCGGCGCTGAATCGTGAATATGAAACTTTCCGCCACTATTTTGAAGAAAACATTATTATTCCGGAAAAATCTCCCACCATCCAATCCATGCGTCTGTGGCTGGATTTAACCTCTGTCAGCCGTCAAGCTGCGCAAAAAAAACGAGTTATCGCCGCTTTGATGCCGCCGCAATTTAAGGAAACTCTTTCGGATATGGAAAAAGGCTACCGCTCCGCGCTGAAAAAAGTTCGGATTTGCGAAGAAGAAAACCTCGACGCCGTTGAAATAGCGCAAATCAACGACTTTACAGGTACATACAGCAAAACCCTGAAATCTTTGCATTGGCAGGATATCTGTTTTTTCAAAAACAAATTCCGGCTGCGCCGCGCCGTGCTTAATGCGCTGGAAATCATTCAGCAAAATGAAAATGTCATGCCTGAATTTGAGTTACTGCATCCGTTTTTGGGCGCCAAAAAGGAATGGAGCAAAGCCTATGCCAACCGTTACCGCAGTGATATGCTGCTGCTCATTGATAAACTGAAAAATCTGTCACACAACCGTAGCCTATTGGAGCTGGCACAAATATATTTGCGGAACCGTCGCCAATATAAGCAGACTTTCCGAGATTTTTGCAATCAACGCCGCGCCCCGAATTTGGATGATATTGTCGCCATCAAAAAAGCGGCTCAAACCATGTTTAACGAATTTACTAAGCTTTGTTATCTGGAAGGAGTGCGCAAAGCGTTTGAAGTAAAATTCCTAGATACATGTCCGGCTCCGCAAAATCCGCAGCTGCCGTCAGTTGCTCCTGACGAAGAAATCGGCAAAATCCGCAACATTGTGGAATCCTGCCGCCAAATTGACTGCAAAAAAACAAAAACCGGACGCTTTTATTTTGACACCATTCAAAATTATACTCAAGCCCGCGCCAAAATAGATAAAATACTGATTGATTATATTGGAATTCCAAACGCGCAGACCGAAAAAGAAAGTGCCTGATTTTTGCACAAAACTCTAGACAAAAGACAAAAGCTATGCTATTATTATGATAAATAGGAGTAGAAAAATGGTTAAATCTTCTAAAAATACTGAAAAATATATTCCTAAACCAATTGAAGCGGCTGCTTTAAAAGAGTTGGGGCAGCCTTCTTGGCGTTTTTATGAAAGCAAAGAAGATTTTGAAAAAGTCGTTGAAAAATTTGAAAACCAAAATATCAAAATCAATGGCAAAGACGTAAACGCTTGGTGCGTTGCCTGTTGCAACGCCTTTGTTTCAATAGGCATAAAACCCGAAACTTACAGTACTGAATCTTTGACAAAGGCAGAACAAAAATTAAAGAAGAATAAACCTTTATGGAAAAAGGTTCAAGCCGCGCATCTTTATAATTATGCAGGCTTCAAACCGGAAATAGATTTGAGCGACAACAAACTCAGCGCCGATGACATTTTGCAAAAAATCAGCGAAAATCTGGATAAAATGGAAAAAGGCCAAATTGTTGACGGTAAATATCAGCCATCCAAAGCTGAAAAAGCCGTTTTGCGGACTTTAGGCAATTACGGTGAATTTATCCGCAATCCTAAAAGCGAAGATGAAATTGCAAAGTTCAGCCAAGAAATAAAACAGAGATTCGGTAAAATTGGCAAACGAGAAGATTATCAGACCGCTGAACCAAAATCTCCAAAGAAACAGCATAAAAAGACTAATCGAAAGGATAATACCATGAGTGATGATAAAGAATTTAAATTAAGCGATGAGCAATTAGAATTTTGCAAAGCTCATGGCATTGAAACAACAAGCATTACTTCGGAAGAAGCCTATAAAGAAGCTGTAAAACAATTCAGCAATGAAAATGCGGATTCACAAAAAGACGATGTTAAAACCGACGATAAAGATAATAAAAAGGACGATTCGCAAAAAACTACCGAAAACGGTGGCAAAGATGATGAGAAAGATGAAAGCAAAGACGATAAAGAAAAAGATGACAAAAACAAAAAACCTTTGCAATGCGATATAAAGCAACCGGAACCGGAAGAAAAGACTGATGAAAAAACTCCGGAATGGGTTGTCGAAAAAGCCAAATGGTATGCAGCTCAAGCCCAAGAAGGCAAAATTCAAGGCTATGAACAAGATACTACTAAAGAAGGTTTTGCCGCCAAACTTGAAAATGCCGAAATCCACTATAGTTCTCCGGATAATGTGACTGTTTCTCCTGATGCCGGCTATAAAGTTTTTGATACTATGCTGAAAGAGCCTGACAACCAAGGTCGCCCGATAGAATTTCCGGACAACGCCTCTAAAGAAGTTGCAACCCGCTTATATGCTGCGTGTGTTTTGAACGGCAACCCGATGCAAGGAGCCGTACCGACTGAATTAGACGCCGAAACTTTAGCTAAAAGCAGCCTGAGCGAAGAGCAAATAAAACAAGTTCAAGACCATTTAGAAGCATCTCAAAAGAAAAATGACGGGCAGGAAAAATCCGGCGAACAGAAAGAAGGCAAAGATACTCCGGAACCGCAAATTTCTGATAAAGCTAAATCCGATATTCAAAAAGTTTCTGAATATAAAAATGAATTTGAAAAGATGAAAAAAGACGGTTTAATCGCAATCCAAAAAGATGAAAACGGCAAACCGCAAATTATGGCTGGAGAAAAAGGCAATGCCGACTCGGTAAAACACGCTACGGAAATTATGACAAAAGCCGCTGCTATAGTTAAAGCCGGTTTGTCTGAAAACCGCGGCAAAGATATTGCCCACGATACCGTAAAGCTTGAGAGCCAACAGCAGAAAGACACCAATACTGCTCTAAGAACAGAGCAAATCGCCCTCCTTAGAATGCAAAGAGGCGGCAGATAACTTAACCACTATTCGGGAGACAAGCCATGAATGGATTTGATAACGATTTTCTGGACTTTTTGAAAGCCTATTATCCGACGGATTACATTTTGGCTAACTCAGAAGATGTAAAACCGGAAAGCCTGAGTCGTATATATAATGACTATAGCCACCAATTCAGTATCTGGGTAAAAGTTCCGGCTTCTATCCGCGACACATTCAACGGCCGTGTTCCGCAAGAAATTTTGCAGCTGGCTGCCGATGGTAAAGAGCAAATTCTGAAAGATATTGCCGCCGGACGCAAACCGCCGCGGCCTGAAGACGAAAATATGCTTCCGCCTCCTCCGCCGCCTGAACAAATTGTGGCTTCCGTTGCCTTTGCCGCTGCTCTGACTGCAGGATACAGCAAACAGGCTTCATACGAACTGTCGGCACACCATTTGTTCCGTGAGTCCTTAAAAGATAAGGCCGCCGCCGGAACCATGAACGAAACCGAGCGCAAAGCTTGGCTGCAATCCCGTTATGACGATATCGACACCATCAAAAAAGATTGGAGTCACTGCCAGCATGAAAAAATGTTACTCCACTTGTTCAGCAAATATAACAGCGGCAAAATAGATAAAGACAAATTTTTACCGCAAGTTGTAGATTTAATGCAAAAAATTGAATCGTCAAATCATCGCGACCATTTGCTTGCCTACTTAAAAACGCGTCCGATACAAGCTAAACTGGCACACTTCAAAGAAGATGTGCTGGATACCTTGTCACAGACAATTCTACATGATATTCCGCTGAATGAACGCGATGACTACCTGCGCGCCAGCATTCCGCTAAAAATTCAAATGCGCCGCCTGATTGACAAAGATAATTCGGGAGACAATGAAAATCTCGCCGTTATTGTCAACAGCATTGTCGAACAGGCAGAAAAAGGCAATATCGGACTGGATTTGAGCAATTACACCGCCGATTCGTATCACCCGATGTCTGCTGAACTGCGCCAAATGTTTATGATTGCCTGCTGCATACATGACGTGCCATACCGTAGCCCGAACGGCGAACGCATCAATCCAAATTCAGAACTGGTAAAGCAGTTGCCGGCCGATATTCAGGCTTTGGTTATTTCCCGCGATATGCGCTTGGCTAAAGAAGCAATGATAGATATGACCGGCGATGGCAAATGCCTACATGACATTGCCAATACTCTGCCGTCAGTTCTGCGCTCGCAAAAAGTCCGCGATAGCGCTTAGATTGCTGCAAAAACTTTTAATTGCCGCCGATTTTAATCTTCGGCGGCAAAATTTATATTGTTATCCTGATTTATTTTCATACACAGAATAATACCGAAGCTTGACATAATTGAAAACATAACCGTTCCGCCGTATGAAATCAGCGGCAAGGGTATTCCAACCACCGGCAGCACGCCCATTACCATGGCAATGTTAATAAACACATACAGAAAATAGTTTGTATTCAGGCCGATAACCACCAATTTAGCAAAATAATTGTTAATTCTGAATGCAAAAATATATCCCATGGCAATAACCAAAATATTAAGCAAAACCAATGTCAGGCTGCCAATCATGCCAAACTCCTCAGAAAACATCGTAAAAATAAAATCCGTATGCTTTTCCGGTAAAAAGTTTAAATGCGTCTGCGTGCCGTGCAAAAAACCTTTGCCGAAAATTCCACCGGAACCGAAAGCTATTTTGGATTGGATAATATGATAACCAGCACCGAGCGGATCTCGTTCCGGATTTAAAAAGGTCAAAACACGGTTCTGCTGATATTCATGCAAAAAGTTCCAAGCTATCGGCAGCATAGCACCGGCAGCAATGCCGACCAAAGCGAATTTCCACCATTGCACTCCCACCACAAACAACATAATTGTTGCCGTAAACAGCAGCATCAGCGCCGTTCCCAAATCCGGCTGCAAACAAATTAAAGCCACCGGTAAAAACGTCATAACCGCCGGTATAATAATACCGCGCAAGGTACGGATATTCTGCAGCGTTGTTGTGCTGAAATAGCGCGCCAAAAACAAAACCATACCGATTTTCATCAACTCTGACGGCTGAATTTTAAACAGTCCTAAATTTATCCAACGCTGTGCGCCCATACCGATATGCCCGCCTATTTCCACCGCAAACAGCAAAAACAAAGTTATAAAATAAAAAGCATAGGCTCCATTATAATAGTAGCGGATATTAACCATTGCCAGCCCCAGCATAATCAGTACCGCTACACCGAAACGGCTGATATGCCGGATTGCCCAAGGCTCCCAATTTCCGTTGGCAGCAGAATAAAGCGTCATTGTTCCGACTCCGGCTAATATTATAATCAAAAAAATATACCCAAAACTGAGCTTTAGCAATTTATCTTTAAAGCTGAAATTCCGGCTGCTATATCCCCAATCATACATTTTGTCACCTATTTAATATCAAGTTGCAACGCTTCTTGCAAAATTTTGCTGGCTATCGGCGCCGCCACGCCTGAACCGGAAGAACCGTGTTCTACAATCACGGCAACGGAATAACGCGGATTGTCAACCGGCGTAAAGCCGATAAACAGCGCGTGATTTCTAAGCCGCCACGGCAGCTGTTCATCGCGCAAAATACCGCTGCTGCGCTCTTTCATGGAAATGCGGCGAACCTGAGTTGTTCCGGTTTTACCGCCCATCATCGCCCCGTTAATATTAAAACGTGCTCTGCCGGCTGTACCGCCGGCACCGTTGACCACTTCAAACATACCGCGCTTAACAATTTCTATATTCTTGGTAGAAATATCCAAACGCTTAATTTTGGATAGCTCTTTTTCAGTCGGTTTGATAAAAGTCGGTTGCACGGCATATCCGCCGTTTACAACCCGTGCTAACATTGTTGCCAGCTGCAGCGGAGTTACCAGTACATAGCCCTGTCCAATGCCGGAATTGGCCGCATCACCCTGTGTCCAAGAAGTACCGAAGCGGGCTTTTTTCCATGCTTTAGTCGGAATAATTCCGGCCTTTTCATTATCCAAACCGACTTCTAGAACATTTCCCATTCCCAGCTTAACCGCCATATCGTGAATTTTATCAATTCCCAATTTCATCGCTGTTTCATAAAAGAAAATATCGCAGGAATGCTTCAATGCCTCAACCACATTCAAACTGCCGTGCCCCGAGTGCCGCCAGCAATGAAAACGGATGTTTCCCACATCCAGTCCACCGCTGCAGTTAAATCTGGTATTCAAATCAATAACTCCGGCTTCAAGCGCCGCCAATGCCACAACAACCTTAAATGTTGACCCCGGTGAATATTGCCCTGACACCGCCTTGTTTACCAACGGTGTACGTTCGTTTTTAAGCAAAGCATTCCAGTGCTTGTAGCTGATGCCGTTGGTAAATAAATTCGGGTCAAAAGAAGGTGTCGACACCAGTGCTAAAATCTCTCCGGTACGCACATTCAAAACCACTGCCGCTCCGCTTTCTTCGCCGAATGCTTCGTATGCGGCGCGCTGCAAACGCGCGTCCAGTGTCAACGTCAGGCTTTGCCCTTCTTCGCCACTGTTACGTTCTATTTCATTCATCACGCGGCCGTAGGCGTTGACTTCCAGTTTTATAGTTCCTCCTTTGCCCTGCAGTTTATAATCAAAATAGCGCTCAAGGCCGGATTTGCCGATTTTAAACCCCGGAACCATATAAAGCGGATTATCCTTTTTATCTTTATCCGAAACCGGCCCCACATATCCCAAAACATGAGCATAGATATCGGCATACGGATAATAGCGGCTCAAGCCCTCATTTATTTCGACACCTGGTAAATCCGGAGCATGCAGTAAAATTTTAGACACTTCATTCCAACTCAGATTGTCTTTTAGCTTAATCGGAATAAAGCGGCGCTTATTTTTCAAATCTTTGCGTATTTTCTGTTCTTCGCCTTCCGTAAGCGGAACAATCTGCTTAAACGTCTTCAGTGTCTCAGCTATATCCGGAGTTTGCTCGGCCACCATCAAAGCCTGAAAATCTTGTTCATTTTTAGCAATAATCTCACCGTTCCGGTCAAATATCAGTCCGCGCGGCGGCACCAAGAATCTGGTGGAAATACGGTTTTCATCCGACATCATCTTATATTTGTCAGCCTCTTTGACTTGCAAAAAATACAGCCGCGCCACAATCACGGCAAACGCCAGCAGATTAAAGGCGATTACCACCAACGTGCGGCGTTCTACAACTCTGCTTTTTTCGCCGTTTCTATTCATTGATGCGCTCCTGCAGAAGCAAATTATTCTGTACCCACGTATTTATATAAGAAATCAGCGGATAAAACATAATTGTCGACAGCAAATTAACCATAATTTCCATCATTGAAATTACTTGACTGAAATAGGCCGAAACCAGCAGCCATTTTACCAATGTCAAAATAAATCCCGCCAAAGAAAACACCAGCCAACCGCTGACAAATGAAGCAGCCTTAAAATAACGAGCCAATAAATCAGCAGTAGAAACCAGCAGCATCATTATCAAAATATTGATACCAAGCGGCGTTGAGCTATAGGTATCCATCAAAAAGCCCACAATAAAAGCCGAAATATAACTAAACATATAACCGCGTTTCAACGTCCAATAATAAACGCAGATAAAGCCCATGGACGGGCGAAAATAATTAAGTTCAAGCGAATTTATCGGCATATAAAACAAAAACATCAAAATCAGCGTCGCCACCAGAGGAATCCGGTGGCGTAAGAATAAACGCATCTTATCTTTAAAATTATTGTGCATTATTCTCGTTTTCCAAAAAATCATTTAAGCTTTCACTTTCGGCTGAAAGTCCGTAATCAACAATTCGCACATATTCTATGCGGCTGATATCAGCCATTGTTTCAACATCTATGACGCCGTTTTTAATGGAATTCACAAAACCTATCGGCAAGCCGGACGGAAACATTCCACCAACTCCGGATGTGACAACCACATCTCCTTCCTGAATGTCAGACGTTGAACGGGTAAACATCAGCTGCGGCATCGCGGTATTGTTGCCGCTTAAAATTCCCCTTACCCGCGTGCGCTCTATCACAACCGGAATTTTAGAGTTAATATCCGTTACCAAAATAACTTTGGCATAGCGGCCGCTGACTTTGTCTATCCGCCCGATGACGCTTTCATCGCCTAAAACAATCTGCCCTTTTTTAACCGCCTCATCGCCTATATAAACCAAAAGCGTATGCGTAAAGCTATCACCGGATTCGGCAATAATTTTTGCACTTATAAAAGTAGCCTCAGCCGGCGGAACATAATTCAGCAAACGTTCCAGTAATTGATTTTCAACTTCCAAAGTGCGTACTTTATTTTGCAGCAGCATCATCTGCTTATTTTCAACCTGCAAAGCGCGATTATCTTCATAAATATGACTGATATCATAAAAATAGGTATACACTCTGTGAATTACCCGCGACGGCAGTTCAACTATCTGCATTACCGGACCGGTAACATTCATCACGACACGATTAGCGGCATCAACCACAACACTATCGACACGGCTCAGCAAAATCAGTAAAAATGCACTGATAAATAAAATAAAAACAAAAGTACGGCGCAGTAATGTTTTTAATTCGCCTATTCTGATAAGCAATGTACCGCGCCGTTTCATAAATTAAATTCCTAAAATTAAAAGCTTGCTATCCCATATTAGACAATGCGCTTTTCAGTTTGTTTACCTGATCCAAAGCCTTGCCGCAGCCTTTTGCCACGCAAGCCAAAGGCTCTTCGGCAATAGAAACCGGTAAGCCGGTTGCATTGCGCAAAACCTGATCTAAGTTAGCCAGCAAAGCACCGCCGCCGGTCAAAACAATGCCTTTGTCAACAATATCAGCGGCCAATTCCGGCGCAGTGTTTTCCAAAGCGACTTTGACGGCTTCCACGATATCCGAAACCGGTTCAACTAAACTTTCGGCAACTTGACGTTCGGTTACCACAATTTCCTTAGGCACGCCGTTAATTAAATCGCGTCCTTTAATTTCTACCGTGCGACCTTCGCCTTTTTCCGGAGGACAGGCCGAACCGATTTCTTTTTTAATTTTTTCAGCGCTGCTCTCGCCGACCAACAGATTTTTATTGCGGCGGATATAGTTGACAATAGCGCTGTCCATCTTGTCTCCTCCCACACGGATAGAGCGAGAATATACGATACCGCCCAAAGACAATACGGCCACTTCGGTTGTGCCTCCGCCTATATCAACAACCATACTGCCCGTCGGCTCGGTTACCGGCAATCCGGCTCCGATAGCTGCAGCCATTGGTTCTTCAATCAGCCAAACCTTACGAGCACCGGCATATTCCGCCGATTCCTGAATAGCGCGGCGTTCCACGGCGGTTGAACCTGACGGCACGCAAATAACAATCAACGGCGATGCAAAAGCTCTGCGGTTATGCACTTTACAAATAAAGTACTTTATCATTTCTTCGGCAATTTCAAAATCGGCAATAACGCCATCTTTTAGCGGGCGTATAGCATGAATATTGCCAGGTGTGCGGCCAAGCATCTGCTTTGCTTCATTTCCCACAGCCATAACCTGCTTGCGGCCTTTATATTCTTCAATAGCCACAACTGACGGCTCATTCAAAACAATTCCGCGTCCGCGCACATAAACCAGCGTATTGGCCGTACCCAAATCAATCGCCATATCGCTGGAAAGCATTCCCATTAATTTTGCAAACATCAGCATCTTTCTCCATAATTAAGTATTTTTATTTTTATAACCAAACAACATAATGTGCAAGGATTTATATTATTGTTCACAGTTTTATAACATTGAAAATCTGTTGTAAATAGTCTTTTTGCCCCGAATAAACATTTTCAAAAATAATATCCGCAGGCATTTTATTTTTCAGCCAGGTACGCTGTCGCTTAGCGTATTGACGGGTATGAATTTTAGCCAAATTCAAAGCCTCATCCAAAGATAACTGCCCTTTTATAAACAAGCTGAGTTCAGGCACGCCCAACGCTTTCATGGCCGGCATATTTTCATCTGTACCTTTGGTCAGCAGCCGTTCTATTTCTGCCAACACTCCCAGCTCATTAACCATTTTATCCAGCCGCAGGCAGCAGCGCGCGGCAATAACCTCCAGTGACGGCATAATTTTTACGGTTATAAAATCAGCTTCCGGCAATTTTTGAATAAGCGGCTTTCGGTACCATTCCGAAAGTTTAATACTGGTTGCCTCAATCACTTCCAAAGCACGGATAATTCTGGTTTTATCATTTGGATTCAGCTTAGCAGCTGTTTCAACGTCTTTTTGCTGCAATTCTACATATAAATTTTCGAGTCCGTCTCGGTGCAGACGGTCTTGCAGCTGCTTTCTAATCTCTGCAGGAGTTTCCGGTATCGGTGTCACGCCTTTCAATAAAGCTTCAGCATAAAATCCGGTTCCGCCTACCACTACCGGCAGCCGATTCTCCGCCCATAATTTACGTATTTCCGCCACACACAGATTAAGCCAATCTACCACATTGCCTCGTTTATCGCAGTCATAAATTTCAAACAAACGGTGTTCCGCCAGTTTTTTTTCAGCTTCTGTCGGAGCGGCGGCAATAATCGGAATATCTTTATAAATCTGCATAGAATCACAGTTCAGCACCACGCCGTTAAGAGCATAAGCAACTTCAGCCGCCAAAGCAGATTTGCCGGAAGCTGTCGGACCGGCAATAACTAAAACCGGATTCTTTTGCATCTTTTATTTATCCTCTTTAGCAATCAGCTGAGCAAATTCCTGACGTTTACGCTCATACATTTCAGCGTTTTCTCCGGATAATCCCTGTAGTTTACGGGCAATCACATATTGCGGCAACTTGGCTTTAACCTCAGCTATCGGCAATTTCCACTGTTCCGGACGAATGCGGATTTTTTTGCCTTGACCTGCCGAAACGCGCGGTGTAATTTCTCCGCTCTCAGCGTCTTCAAATTCAGTTAAAGTTAAGCGTAGATTATCCAAAGTATTCGGAATTAAAAAGTCAATAAACTCACCGCTGTTAATATAATTACGCACTTCAAAAATAGCATCTTCGCCCTGCCATTCCACAATCGAACCGGCAAACAGCCATTCACCGAGCGTACGAGTATACTCATAGTTTTGGCTGATATTCGTTAATTTACCGTCGTGAAAACCCAAGCAATAGCCACGGTTCTGCAGGGTATACAAATCGTCCATATATTTTTTATAATCCCACTCCTGCGGATTCGCATAGTAATCGTCAATCGCTTTGCGGTAAGCACGCGCCACTGTTCCGGCGTAATATTCGGTTTTGTTGCGCCCCTCCACTTTTAGCGAGTCCATACCGATTCCCAAAATATCATTCAGGCGCGGCATTAAGCACATATCTTTAGAATTCAGCAAATATCCGCCGTGTTCGTCTTCCACAATTTCATAGTATTCCCCCGGACGAAACTCTTCTTCCAATAAAAACTCAAACGCTTTAGCATTATCCTGATTTATTTCCAGTTCTTTGATTGTTCCGTCCTTTAAACGCAGATGCATTTTATAGTGCCAGCGGCAACAATGCGCGCATTTTCCTTTATTAGCGCTGCGGTCAGCCATAAAGTTGGAAATCAGGCAGCGTCCGGAATATGACATACACATAGCGCCGTGGACAAAGCATTCCAACAGCACATCCGGACATTGCTTACGTATTTCAGCCATTTCTGCAAATGTAACTTCTCGCCCCAGCACACACAAGCTTGCTCCCATCGATTGCCAAAATTTAACAGTCTGGCCGGAACATATATTAGCTTGGGTAGAAACAAAACGTTTCAACTCCGGAGCATTTTCTTTTAAATAATAGAACACACCCGGATCGGCCACCAAAACTCCATCTGGTTTCAGCTCTTGCAAAGTTTTAACAAACTGAGGCAGTTTCTCCGCTTCTTCATTATGAATATACAGATTCAAAGTAAGATAAATTTTTTTACCTTGCTGATGCACAAAATCGATTCCCTCTTTTAAATCTTCCAGCGAAAATTTAGACTGCGTACGCAGGCTCATATCCGGTGTTCCGGCATAAACCGCATCGGCTCCATATAATAACGCTGTTTTCAATTTTACCAGCGAACCGGCCGGTAAAAGTAACTCTGCTTTTCTCATGGTTTTACCTCTATGTTTGTTGTAACCGCTTGCAATTTGCCAAACGGCGTATTTTCTATCAAAATTTTTGCAATAAACCACGCCTTAGTTTTTTCATCCTGCAGCACCCAAAAATAAATCGGCTCGTCTTGATTAAGTAAAAAACCGGCATCTGTATCTTCTAAAATTTCTTGTTTATATTGGCATTTCAAGGCTTTTCCGGCAAAATAATCCGTTTTTATTTTTTCTTTTTTCAGTGTTTTAACGGTTGATTTTGCATACTTTTTACCATTGAACGAATATTGTTCCAAGTCGCATTTGCCTTTTTTAATAATCTTTTGCGCCAATTCGCCGAAAACCGACAGCAAATCTCCGGAAGACGGATATTTATCATCCGTTACAATCTCATCGGTACGCTTGCGTTCATTCTTAACACTGACACGATATTGCGGCACTCCGTCCTTATATACAATTTCTTTCAAGCGATGCCGAAAACGGGTTTGCGTTTCATAGTAATAATCCTGCGGCTTAAAACCAGACTTACTATATGTTCCGACACTGTGATATGACGCAGTAAACGGATACAAAACGCCAAACATTCCGCTGGTAGAAACAAAAGTTTTAATATCATAGTCTTTATCATGATAAAAAGCATAACTGAAAGTTTCTTTGCAAGCATCCAACAGCCCGATAGTCGTCTGCATATAGTGCTTAACCTCCAGTGCCTGTGCTCCCGCACCCCATATCAGTACAGATAAAAATATTAAAAGTCCGTTTTTCATTTTAGCCATTCATTAAACAATTTTTTCTACAATAGCAGAAATTTTAAGATTATAAAGGAAAAAATGATGTCTGAAAAAGTTTTACTGGTTTACGGCGGATTTTCTGCCGAACGTGAAGTTAGTCTATCCTCAAAAAATGACATTGCCGCAGCCTTAAAAAGCAAAGGCTATACTGTTATAGAACACGATTTAACTGATGTGTGGGCTTTTTTAGATGTTCTGAAAACTGAAAAACCTGATGTGGTTTATAATGGCCTATACGGCAACTGGGGCGAAGACGGAGAAATTCAAGGTCTGCTTGATATGCTGCAAATTCCTTACACCCACTCCGGATTAAAAGCCTCGGCTCTGGGTATGGATAAATATCTGACCAAGCTGCTGGCGTCCGCCGCCGGCGTTAAAGTGGCGCAAGGCGAAAAAACAACCGCCGGCGAATATTTGCGGCACGGCACAAAAGTCCCTTATCCATACGTTGTAAAACCAGTGTGTGACGGTTCCAGTGTCGGAGTTTATATCATTCATAATGCAGAAGAGGCCAAAAACGTGACCTATCTGGATTCGAACCTGCCGATTCTGATTGAGCAATACATTGCCGGCCGCGAACTAACCGTTATGTGTCTTGAAGGCAAAGCAACGGTAATTACCGAACTTAAAACCGATTGTACTTTTTATGACTATCAGGCAAAATACACTACAGGCAAAACACATCATATTTTGCCGGCAGAACTTCCGGAAAGCATTGCCGAAACCTGCAAACGTTACACCGAAACCGTTTACAAAGCTCTAGGCTGCCGCACTGTTGCCCGCTGCGATTTTCGATACAACGAAAAAGATGAAGTCGTTTTATTGGAAATTAACACTAACCCGGGAATGACTGCACTTTCATTAGTGCCGGAACAGGCAAAATATCTTGGCATATCTTTTGCAGAGCTCTGCGGCATTCTGGTTAAAAACGCCGCTTATCGTAAAAGATAACTTGATTTTAGAGAAATACATTTTTCAATTTTACGAATTATTATCAAAAAGAACCAAAATAGAACATGAAGTATTTTTACAGATAGAGCAAGCTTTTGAAACATCTGTTAAAACATACTCCTCTTTACAGCCAGGTACATATTCTTTGGGGCGAACATTTCCGCACAGCCGATAAAATTCAATGTATGATGTAGGACTGGTCGAGCCGGCAACTGTCCAAATTGAATTTGTGTAAATCGGCAGCAAGGCGAATAAATCCATACAATTTTGCCAAGCTTGATTATTTTGTTGTAAATCAAACTGAATATTTAATCTAATACAGCCGTTAAATTCTCGCATTTTTACCGACACCATATTACCGAATAAATCTCTGTTATTTTCATCAAGCATGTCTTGAGGAACAACATTCATACTCTGTAATGTAGGCAAAATATTTTCTGTTCTGCGTCCATAATGCCGTTCATTTTTATAAGCGTCTTTAATATTAAAAATCAAATCTTCTACTTGCTGCCGCCATTTATTATGCTTGAAACTCAACGTCGCCTTAGAGTAACCGACAATTCCGCCGACCGACAATACGGCGATAATAGCAAGGACACCCAGCATTTCTATCATAGAACGACCATTTTGATTTTTCATATTTCTCAACTCCATAAATTGCAAATAAACAAAAACCCGCTATATCAAAGCGGGCGGATGTTGAGACACCGTATCTGTCTACGGCTCGACCTATTTAGTATATAACCGTATTTAGCCGACATCCGACCAACAGACATCGACATATTTTAGGTCGCTTCTGCGACCGACAGAATAAAGGGGTCTCACGCCCTAGACAGACTATTGCCTATCCGTTTATAAGATTAGCCAAACAAACCGGAATTGTAAAGAAGAAAAATTTAAAACGGTATAATTGTAGATAGTAGTGTAGGCAGTGCTAAAACAAGAATGGATAAAATTTTAGCATAAGAAAAACCGGCTGCTTATTGCTGCAACCGGCACGAACTCTCGGAAACTCGGATAGCGTGTGTAGATGCGACTGAATTTTTAAGCGACATGTACAACGAGGTACACGAGCTCAAAAATCCCTGGCAGATACCAGCTAGACGAGTTTCTATTTTATATAAGGAAGGGCATTTGCCAAATCTTCTTCCGTATTTATATCAGCCGGAGCTTCAGAAACAAGCTTAATATTATCAACCAGCATAGCACGCACTTCCATACCGTTTTCCAAAGCCCGCAACTGTTCCAAAGCCTCGCGTTTTTCCAATACGCCGGTCGGGAGTGAAACCATTTTATGCAAAGAAGCAGCCTTAAATACATAAATACCGATGTGATAATATAAGTCTTGATTCGGACATTTTTCCGGATTGCGGGTATACGGAGCCGTCGCACGGGTAAAATACAAACAACGGGCTTCTTTTTCGCCTTCTTTCAATCCCATAATGATTTTTACTACATTAGGATTGTTTTTGTCTTCTTCGGTTTTAATCAACATACCGCAAGTGGCAATATCACAGCCGGTGCGTTCAACCATTTCAATCAATGGCAGTGTGACTTTAGGGTCAACATTGATATTATCTCCCTGAAAATCGACAACAATATCATATTTACTACCATCCGGATCCAACTCTTTCAAAGCAGCGGCGATTCTATCCGTACCGCTTGGCAGGTTCGGGTCTGTTAAAATAGCTGTTGCTCCGAATTTTTTGCATTCGTCAACAATAGCTTGGTCGCCGGCGGCAATAGCAATATCGGTGTTCACCGCTTTTTTAACATTTTCATAAACTCGCTGTACCATAGTTTTGCCGTTAATCACACGCAAAGGCTTGTTAGGCAGTCTGGTTGCGGCCAATCTGACCGGCATTAAAGTAATTACTCTACTCATTTTTATATCCTTTATTTAGAAATTTGATAAATCTGATTTTGCATTTCTTTATTCAAAGCTTGACGAATTTTTGCGATAATTTTTTCCTTTTCATCAGGCTCATATTTTGCCGTTGCTGAATTCCACACCGTCCCCGGCCAATCAGGGTCGCCTTTTTTACGGCAAACCACATGCACATGCAACTGCGGCGTCATATTGCCAATCATCGCAACATTATCTTGGTCGCATGGAAACAGCGACATCATAACTTTTTCAGCCAACGCAATTTCCCGCATCAGTTGGAAACGTTCATCCATGCTTAAATCCGCCATATTTTTGGTGTTTTCTTTCATCGGAACCAAAAAAATCCACGGATAATATTTATTGTCTTCAAACAAAACACGACATAATTTTAAATCGACGATAAAATCTTTTGCCGCCAAACCCGGCACTAACTCAAACGCCATCATTCTCCTCCGACGCTGTTAATCTCTATTATTTGTTGTACATCAATATTTTCACTTTCGCAAAGGTTTTTAACCGTATTCCCCTTAGAAAGTTCCAAAGCCGTCACTCCGGTCTGCACGCACAAAACCGGAACGACATCGGAATTTACAGCACCTTTAATATCTGTCCGAACCGTATCGCCAATCATGCAAATTTTGGCTTTATCCGTCATTCTGCCGATTTTTTGCAACTTTGTAAAAACATAATCATAAATATTTGCATGCGGCTTTCCGTATTCAATAACCTCATTGTCCATTTGTCGCAGCATTTCGGCGATGGTACCGTTGCGCACCACAAATTGCGGAGATTTACATTCAGCCAAAGGATGTCCTTCTTGCGCCAGATAATCCGGATTTGCATTCAGCGCCGGCAATTTTAACTTTGCAGCCTCGTTTACAATTTCCGCAAACGGTTCAGCGATTGTACTGTCCCAGAATATAATATTGCCTTTTTCATCTGCTTTTGCCGGTAAAAAACTGTGTTTATACTGTGGATATTTTGCCATATCTTCTGCCGTTAAAAACGGAACGCCGCAAAACACAAAATCAGCATCGTCTAAATTTTCTACCGGCTGATAAACTGTGCCGGTAAACATTTTTTCATGCTTAGCCCCGATAGTATAAAATTTATTACCGATAAAATTAAGTTTATTATTCAATAAATCTTGCCTGAGAACTTCTCCGGAACTTACCATAAAAGTATAATCTCTGCCCTCTTGCAAATTTTTACGCTGATACGAAGTTACAATATCATCATGCAATAAGGTTGCATTAGAAACAACCACCACGATTTTGCCGGCGCCAACCAGTTTTTGCATCGTTTCTTTACTGTTTTTATAAAATCCGCCGCCGTTCCAAAACACACCATAAGCGTCAAACAAAAATACCTCGAATTTATCGGCAATTTCTGACAAACTATTATAAATCATTACTCTTTACTCCAACCTTCTGCAATATCGCCAGCTTTGCTTTATGCGGCATTTTCACATTTTTATATAAAGGGTGCTGCTGCACAAATCCCGCCCACAATTTACGGCTTTGCAATCCTTTAGAAACTCGTTCCGGCACAATCCAAATCCAGCCATACGCCAAAATAATCTCTCGTCCGCCTAAAGTCGTCCCCATAAAAGGCAATGTATTTAAAGCGTTTGCCAAAGCCAAAACTCTCTCAGCACGCGGAATATATTCACGGCGACATAAGCGCGCCAAAACTCTGAATTTCATTTCTTTATGCCAGCTCAAATAGTCCGTATATTTAAAACGGCATACCGTACCGAAATCCCAAACCACGTCACGCGCCAACAGCAATTCCAGCTGCTGTTCAATATAGTCTTCAGCGCTTTGCAGATTACGTACGGCATTGCAGATTTTCTCAATATTTATACCGGTGTTTTCAGTCATCGCCGGCAAATATCGGCGGATTTTTCCACGCAAAAAAGCCGTATCACTGTTGGATTCGTCTTCCACCCACACAACATTGCGCTGCCGCAGATAATTACGCAGGCTTTCCGGATTTACTCCCAGCAACGGACGCAATATAACAAGTCCGTCACGCACGCTGTATTCGCGGATTCCGCATAACCCCTCCAATCCGCTGCCGCGTTGCAGACGCATTAAAAATGTTTCGGCTTGATCCTTAGCATGATGCGCAGTCAGCAAGACATTCACTTCATTCTGATTGCACCACTCCGCTATCAGAGCATATCTGGCTTGCCGCGCCGCCTCTTCTATTCCGGTGGCCGGCTTTTCGCCCGTCCAAGTTAAGATGTGATGTTCAATACCATGTTTCTGCATCAAACCAGCCACATATTCAGCTTCCATTCGAGAAGTTGGACGCAAGCCGTGATCAACTGTCAATGCCACTACTTTCCGTCCGAACACAGCTAATTCTTCGGCTGCCTGCAGCACCAAAGCCAAAGAATCAGCGCCGCCGGAAACCCCGACGGCGATAACCTTATCCTTTATTTGATATTTGGCAAACAGCTCTTCCACTATTTACATCCCAATTTTGCAGCTTCGGCTTTAACTCTTTTTGCTAAATCTGCATTAGCTTTCGGGAATTCTGCCCCAAAGCTGGAAAGCACAATGCAAGCATTTTTATTTTCTTTGTTTGCCTTAAAAGTCAGTCCCAGCTTAAACAAGCTATCCGGCGCCTTATTGCCATTGTGATATTTTTCGTAACCGTTTTTAAAAGCGACCTTAGCTTTGTTATAATTTCCCTGCTTAAAATAAACTTCGCCAACCCAATATTGTGCATTACCGGCCAGCTTATCATTAGGATATTGTTTTAGTATCTGCTGAAAAGCAATTTCCGCTTCATCATACATTCCGCCGTTCAAGGCCTCCATTCCGTTGGCATAAATTTCTTCGGCAGATTTAGGCTGAGAAGTAACAACAGGCTTTGCCTCGGAAATATCGGCAATCAATGGCTGCGGAGCACCGTCGGCAACAGCTGCCACGGCAGTGTTTGCCTTTTCTATTGCCACATTAGAACCGGCAATCGGAGCCAAATCATTTCCCTGAATACCGTCTCCGGTCACAGCTTTAGAAGCACCGGAAGCCACCGGAGCATCGTATGTGGTCGGAATAACCGGCGAAGGCGCGCTTAAATTTGCCGGAACTTGACGTCCTTCCAAAATTTTAAAACGAATTTCCATATCGCGGTTTATTTTATCCAGTTTATTTTCCAATTGTTTTACCTGATATTCCAAAGTGTCCATACGTCCGTTGACTTTGCGGATTACTTCATCATATTCACCGATTTTAACCTGTACATTTCCGGCCGCGGCTTGGTCTTGCGAAACGGCCGATGATTTTGCGGCTTCAACAGCCGAGCCTCCGGCACCGCGGTAAATCTGACGCTGCAAAACCATTAAATCTTCACGCAAATCATCTATTTCTTTCTGCATATCCGAATTAGCCATTGCCGGAACAGCTAACAACAAGCCGCCAAGCAATAAAGAATAAGCTGCTGATTTCATAAAACGTCTCCTAAAAATTCTAAACATAGCCTATTTATAAAATATTTTTTGCCTTAGTACAAGCACAAAAAAAAGACGCTGCCGATTCGGCAACGCCTTTTTATTGGTAATCAAACTGTCTGATTATTCAGCTGCGCTAACAACTGTAATTGCACGACGGTTCTGAGCCCAAGCAGCTTCGTTGTTACCCAAAACGGCTGGTCTTTCTTTACCGTAAGAAATTGTAGAAATTCTGCTTTCTTCAATACCCTGAGATACCAAATATTGTTTTACAGCATTGGCACGGCGTTCGCCCAAAGCCAAGTTGTATTCACGAGTACCTCTGTCATCGCAGTGGCCTTGAACAATAACGTTTACATCGTCATGTTTCTTCAACCAAGCAACTTGAGTATCCAAAGCAGCCTGAGCTTCTGCAGACAAAGCAGAGCTATCAAATGCGAAGAATACAGTATCGGTTGTGTTTTCTACAAAATCACGAGCCAATCTAGATTCGCAGTCAGCACCGCTGAACAAGCCACCGTCAACGCCGAATGTAGAACAGCCTGACAAAGCAACAAGAACGCAGAACAAACTTAAAAGTTTTTTCATTTTATTTTCTCCATATGGTTTTTTACAATTTGTCTGTATCGCTACAGAACAGTTTATTTAATTGCATAACAACTAATACATCTGGTAATTTAAGAAATATTTGTAAATTTTTCAATAAGAAAAATAAAAAAATGCGATTATTTTGCAAATTTGTGCATTATTTTTTTTAT
>ERZ1035032.530-NODE-530-length-30218-cov-52.645758_pt1 | contig 30218 bp, 44 predicted proteins | sample MGYA00520693_ERZ1035032 | MGnify/ENA primary metagenome ERZ1035032 (study PRJEB33766, sample SAMN09781740) | gut metagenome | biome: gut microbiome | host: Homo sapiens | place: Madagascar | study: EMG produced TPA metagenomics assembly of the PRJNA485056 data... | reverse complement strand
GGCGTGTGTCCGTATGGAACAATGAGCTTATGGGCTACGTTGTCGTGAAATGCGGAATGACAAAAAAAGAGGCTGACGAGTTCGCGGCCGGAAAAGACGCGGTCAAGAGACCGTGCTGGAGGTGAAAATGACAGACGATGATATTTTGAAAGCAAAATGAATGGGATTTCAGGGACTTTGTCGCCGGGAAAAAAATGCGGTGGGAAAAAAGAAAGGCGGCGGAAAAACCTCCAAAACCGATAAAAATCACCTGCACCGAAATACAGCTGAAAAGAGCAAAGCAATTATATTATGCACATACAGTCGGCTTTAATATCGGACATAAAGACTATAAAAGATTTTATCTTATTCAATAAGGAAGTTACAAGATGTTGAGAATTTGTAAAATATGCGGAAATGAATTCAACGCAATAAAAAACAAGAAATACTGCTCCAAGGAATGCGTATCTCAAGTGAATCTTAAAAAGGCAATAGAAAGATATTACAAAAACCACCCTAAAAGATACGAAAGGTTCAGCGGAAAGTGGTACAGGAACAGTCCTGAAAAATTACAGGCAATAAAAGAAAAATACAGAAACGGAGTTTCAAAAACACAGATTGAAGACTGGATTAATTCCTTATAAAAAAACTGCGGACTGCCAGAAAACGGCAGCCCTATTTATTAAAAAAGACTATACATATATGGAATTCAGCAGCTTACAGAATCTATTTGACTACGCGAAGCGCGACAGGTACATGGTAACAGACGCGGAATGGGAGGAATCAAAGCACCCGAGAGATGAGAGCGGACAGTTTGCCAGCAGAAACGGAGATTCAGAGAAAAAACAGGGCGCAGCCGCAAAACTCCGCGATGAGTTCAACCGAAACACAAACAAGTATCTGAATACGGACTTCAGGAACAAAAGCACAGGAATAAACGCAAGATTCTCAAACGAAAGTCAAAGAGAAATCAGAAGCAGAACAAACAATACAAAAGAAAATGGATTTACACTGCAAGAACATTTTGAAGTTGCGAATCAGATAAAAGAACTCTTTGAAGATTCAGAATTGATAAAAGAACATTCTGATACAAAACACAACCAAACGAATGTGAGGATTGAAAGATTTTTAAGCCAGCCAATAAAACTGGAAAGAAGCTAGAGCTTGTATAACAGTAAAGCATTCACTCGATAGGAATGGACACAATATTTATTCACTGGAAGCAATGGACATAAAAAATGCCCTTGAAAAGACAAGGGCGAAGGGGCAGCCGAAAGATTCGGACTGTCCACACGCAGACAATATAACACACGACACGGCGGAAGTCAAATCAATTGCGGGGCTTTGGCGGATGATTAAGAGCGCATAAAAAACTAATTATAGTTACCACTATACAAAACTACAAACGACATTCAAGGGGGAATCATGAACATAAAACTGACAAAAGACGCTATTATGGAAGCCCTCGCAAATTCGCAGGGAAACATATCAAAGGTGCGTCGCCACCTTGAGGCGCACGGAATAAAAGCGGAATGGCATACAGTCGAGAAAGCAATCCACCGCTGGAAAGAAACAGAGGCAAAATATAATGATGAAAAAGAAACTCTGCTGGACCTTGCGGAGGACGGACTTCTGCAGGCTGTAATAAATAAAGAGGCCTGGGCGATAAAATACTCATTATCGACAAAAGGCAGAAAGCGCGGCTATGAAACAATTCCGACAATCAAGATTGACAACACCGATCCGCTCAACATAAACATCACCGGCGACACGATGACAGCTGAGCAGCTGGAAGATTCTCCAATGGTGGAAATCCCGGACTATGGCGAAATCACAGAATCAGAATAATGGGGAAATAAAGCCGTTCATCCACCAGCGGCAGATTGTGTCGGCTCCGCAGGCATTCCCGGACATCTCCTATTTCTTTCTTTGCGGCGGATACGGCTGCGGAAAATCGTTTTCCATTGTGCTGATTATTATATGTCTGTGCAAGCTGTACAGAGGAAAGAACGTTACAATCGGACTTTGCTCCACGACAATAACGCTTCTCAATAAAACTGTCATTCTTGAACTTGAGAAAATACTCAAGAAAACAAATTCACCGTTTGTGTACAACCAGAAGGACAACATAATAACAATCGGAACAATACGCATTCTTTTGATAGCCACAGGGCAGCCGACGGACATATACGGCCCTAACATCAACATCTGCCTGTGCGATGAGATAGACGAGCTCGCGGAGATGAAGGCGATTGAGGCGCACAAGGCGCTTTCAGAGCGGACGCGTATCACCCTGCCCGACGGACGGAAGCCGTTCATAATGTACTTTTCGACAGTCCACGGCTACCGGGGGCTTTACAAGATTGTCCAGAAGCTCCGGCGCGACAGGCTGCGCTACTGCCTTGTGCGTGGGCTCACACGGAACAACACAAGCCTTGACCCGGCATACGTGAAGAACCTCTACGCAATCTACGACGACAACGAGCGAATGGCGTATCTTGAGGGAATGTTCGTGAACCTTATGGCAGGACGCGTTTATCCTGAATACGACGAGCGGAAGCACCGCATAAAGCCGTTCGAGGTGGGAGCGGAATACACTGTGATGATAGGTCAGGACCTTAACAGCGGATTCTCAAAGGCGGCGGCGGTAATAAAAAAGGACGGCAGGCTTTATGTAACGTGCGGCTGGAGCTTTGACGAGATAGGACACGCCCCGGAAGAGATGCGTAAAAAATACGTGCAAAACGAGATTTTGTGGTTTCCTGACTGCGCAGGAAAGGAAATTATCAAGGGCTACAAGCAGCAGATTATCGACTGGGGAATCCAGTGCAGAATCGGAAGCGCAAACCCTAGGATTCTTGACCGCGTGTTCTATGTGAACAAGCTGTTCAGAATGGGGCTTTTGTATATATTCAATACCAGGGAAACGGACGAACTGTCGGAGGCACTGAAAGTGCGCGCATACGACCAGAACGGAAAGCCGGAGAAAGGACAGGGAGAGAAAGCGCCCGACCACTTCTGCGACGCGCTGGAATATGTCATCTACAGGATTGTGCGGAGCGATCCGGAATTTATGAACCTGAAAGAGCTTTCACGAGAGAACGTGAACGAGAACGGATACCTGAACATCGCCGGAAAGAACGTATAGCGCAAAAGACGAAAGACTATAGATGTATGGAAGCAAAAGTTATAAGAAAGGCGCACTGCCTGTTTGAGCAGAGCGGAACGTTCAAGAACGAATTTATTAAGTTGGGAATACCGGCGGAAGATTATGACATCCAAAACAATTTCAACCAGACAGACCACGTCATAGACCTGTTCGGAGAAATCAAGAAAGCGTACGCGAACAGAACAATTGTTCTTCTGTGTTTGACGGAATGTCAAGAGATGATGTTGTTATCGCTTTTTTTCCTTGCATTTATTTTGAGTCACAACAGATGCCTTACTATCAGCTCACATCCATAAACAACAGGCACAAGCAAAAGACGGAACAGATAAAGAACGCAATCGAGAGGCTGGAGAAAAGAACGCTGTTTCACATGTTGCTTTATAAGCTGTTGTTTATAGCGGAACACGACGGCTTGAAGCTGGTGATAGAGAATCCTGCGAAAAAGCCGTCCTATCTTATTGACACGCAGAATTTTCCGAATCCGACATTCATCGACAAGAACAGAATGGAGCGCGGCGACTGGTTTGTAAAGCCAACGGCTTACTGGTTTATAAATTTTAAGCCGACACACGGATTCACCCGGCAGAACGACAAGGAGCAGAAAATTATCAGCAACTGTAAGAGTAGAATAAAAGCCGGAATCTGCAACGAAAAAAGAAGCATGATAAGCCCGGACTACGCAAGAAATTTTATCTGCGATTTTATAACCGGAAAGAAGCAGGAGAACCAGAGCGAGCCGGAACTGTTCTAAGCTGGGCGGACGTCAAATCAATTTCGGGGCTTTGGAATATGATAAAAGGACTATAAGGGTATGGCAAGATTTGAACAGTTAAAGGTAACAGAAACCAATCCACATCACAAAAGGATATTCGAAATAATCGCAAGGCACGAGAGCGACTCAAGGGAAACAGAAGACGGCTACGGCGAAATCACGCTGGACGCGGGCGAGCTTGGGGCGATATGCGATGAGCTGGGAGCGGTGGTCCAGGACGCTAGACCGGGAACACAGACGGCGGAGGAAATGCGCGGGCGGCTCATCTCCGACTTTCCGCAGAAGCTGAAAGCGGCCATGGAGTCAAGGGCAAACGCGGCGAAGCTGGCGCAGAACAAAGGAATAGTACAGGACGGCTACAACAACCCTGTGAGCGGAATAGGCACATTCATAGATCCGGGAATACAGACAGAGAGCTTTATCCCTGTGTCAATCACACCGTCGGAGGCGACGGCATACTATGCCAACGGCGGAGTGCCAGCAAGAATCATCAACAAGAAAGCCGGCTGTCTTTCATTGAACGGCGTGCATTTTGAGTGCTCACAGATGAGCCCTGACGACATTACACGGCTTGAGGACTACGCATATAAATGCGGATTCAACGAGGCATACTCCCAGGCGATAACGCAGGCTCTTATATTCGGCGGCGCGGCCGCCTATCCTGTACTTGACGGCGATAATCCCCTTTCATACCAGAAGCCAACTGGTGAGCTTTTCAAGGGGCTTAGAAAGAAGCAGGACTTCATCAGATACTGGGTGAACGCGGACCGCTGGAACTGCGTGTTTGTGCCGGAGTATAACATAACGGCGCAGGACTACCTGTACGCAAGAAGCCTTTTTATTCCGCTTGGAGGCGTGCGCGTAAGCACGGACAGAATGGCGATGGTGCGTCCCTGCAAGCTGCCGTTCTGGGGAGCGATACAGCAAATGGGCTGGTCTACAAGCGATTTCGAGGGCTGGATAAGGGACTTCGAGAGCTACCAGATAATGAAGATGTCGCTTCCGATAATGGCGCAGCAGTCAAGCCTGATGTACCACGCGATGCCTGCGGACGGGCTTATCATCGAGAACGGCCCGGAATTTGCAAAGCAGTTTTTCAAGGAGAATGAAAGGCAGATGAGGGAATGGAGCATGCTCCACCCGAAAGCAATAAACAGCGTAGGTGAAATCAAAATCCTTGAGCGCACATACACAGGATTCCGCGACCTTATAAACGAGGCGCGTCTGGCACTGTGCGCGGCAAGCTCCGTGCCGGAATCGGTTCTGTTCGCGGAAAAAGCTACAGGACTTGCAAGCGACAATGAGGACGATGTAACTCTCAAGCAGAGCGAGGCTATAAGGCTTCTGTTCAACACTGTATCTCCATGTTTTAAGAACTGCATAAGAATTCTTGTATGCTCGTGCTTCGGACTTGACAGCGAGCAGGCGAAGATAGCGGACAAGGTGATCATAAAGGCGGACACAGGCGTAATTATAAGCGACGGCGACAGGGCGCAGCTCGGGCAGACGTTCACCACAATGTTGGGACAGCTAGTGGCAATGGGCGTGCCTTTGTCTATGGCGGTAAAGGTGGCGCAGAAGTTTGTGCCGAGCGCAGACCTGGATGAGGACACAATGGCGGAGCTTGGCGCGGGCGAGAGCGAGGGAATGGATGAGAGCCTGTGGGAGCAGCTGAACGCAGGACGCGGTATGGGCGGATGATAAAAAAGGAGAAATGACAGAATGGAAAAACAGGCTTATACTGTAGAAATGGAAGCGGCAAAAGCAATCTACAAGATTCTGACAGAGTTTGAGAAGCAGCTGGACAATGAGGAAGCGGACTCTAAATTATTGGACTACAGGACGTGGAAAATATCAGAAACACGGTTCTTTAATTATATGCAGATACTCTCCGACGCAGGGCTTATACAAGGCGTTACGGTGGAGGACGGCCCGAACGGAATGTATATGACAGTCAGAAAGCCTAAAATCACGCTACGTGGAATAGAATATCTAGTCGAGAACGGCGCAATGCAGACTGTCTCTAAAATTGTAAACAAGGTGGCAGACCTGACAATCGGAGTTGTCACCAAGAAAATTTAATCTTCCGACAACAAAAATTCATATTTTCCATACATAAACTCAAATTTCACAGTCTTTTCAGCCATACCCCAAAAAGACTATAAGGGTATGACAGAAGTATTCAGACGCATAATGCAGAAAAAAATCGAGAGCAGGCTCGAATGGAACGAGATCGCGGCAAAGGCCGGGATAAAAATCTCAAGCTGGATGACAGGAATCCCCACATCTAACCCGTCCGACGACGACATAAGGAAAATCGCCCCGGTGCTCGGCACGACCTACGAATGGCTCAAGTATGGCAAATAGCGTCTACCCTATCAAGATAAACGGCTACATCTACTCACCGAAGACACGGCAGGGCTTCCTTAGAATGAGAAGAATGGGAATTCCCCGTCCGCTATTCTCCATTGAAAATGAGCTGGCTAAAACACTCGGAAGCCGGTACAGAAAACTTGCGACACAGCTGCTGAAAGACCTAAAGGAAAAAATCAGGCGGAACGGAATCACCATTGACAGCGCGCTTGTGGCGGACGGAAGGGAGGAAGAAAACCTTGAAAGCCTGATGAAATTCTTTGACGAAATGGGTGAGAAAATGCGAAAGGAGCAGGAGGAAACCGCAAGCCGTGCAAATATGGAAAGCGTGGCTAACAGCCTTGAGCATGAATGGTTCGAGGAGGACCAGGAAGAGCTGGCACGGCTCGACGAGCAGTTCACAGGCGACATTGAAAGGATATTCAAAAAAGAGCAGAAGAATTATCTTGAGAGGCTTCTTGACGACGCGGACGAAAAGACAAAAAGGATTCTACAGTCGTTCACTATAGACAAGAAGAAATTCTTTGACGACAACATGGACGAGGTGCGCCGCCTTTACGTGCAGAACTCGCTGGAGCGCATAGACTGGGAGCAGGAGGACATAAAGCGCGCGATTTTAAAGCGCATAACAGACTACGCCATGAACCGGACGGACGAGCTGAAACTTGACGACCTGACAAAAGACGCGTTCAACCGCGGAGAACACCTGGCGCGTCTTTTCGCGCGCGACCAGATGGCGAGGTTCAACAAGGCGTGCACGCTCGCGACATTCAGGAGCGCAGGAGTTACAAAGGTCCAGTGGCTGACGGCGAACGACGGACGCGTGAGAAAGACACACAGAATGCTGAACAAGAGAATATTTGACGTTGACAATCTTCCGGAAGAGATAAACGACTATAACTGCAGGTGCGGACTTGTGCCGGTTGAATGGGCGGACGTCTAAGGTGGCTTTTATGTACAGATTCATAATAACAGGCGAGACACCTGCGAAGAAGAACAGCCGCATTGTTCTAAAGGGCGGCAGGAACATACCAAGCGGACGGTATAGAAAATGGCACACGGCGGCAAGTATTGAGATAAACAGCCAATTACTGCTCCTGGAAAAGGAAGAAGCGGCAATGCCCATAGAAAGGGAAATCAGAATAAAAATGATATTCTACCACGGCGACAACAGACGGCGCGACAGCGACAACGGCGCAAGCTCTATACTTGACCTGCTCACGGACTGCAAGGTGATAAAGGACGACAAGTGGCAGATTGTGCGGCTTCTGGAGATAAGGAATTTCTACGAGAAGAGCAATCCGCGCTGTCTTGTCGAGATTGACGCATACGACGAATAGAAAACGCAAGGAAAGGAAAAATGGAACAGGACAAAAACCTTGAGAACAGGCTCGGCACGATTGAGAAGAAGATTGACAGGCTGGCGGACCTTATAACGCAGACACAGCTCCAGGAATACCGGCTCTCTGTCGTGGAGAAGAAGCAGGAGGAAACCGCGAGACAGGTGATGAAGCTCGACAAAAGAAACGGAGATACAGCCATTCGGTGGCTGGGAGTAATTGTAAGCGGAATAATGACGATTCTTATAAGCTATATCGCAATAAAGGTAGGTTTAAAATGAAACATCCACAGAGCCTGGCGGCGGAGCTATACAGCCACTTCCCGGCAAAGAACCTTAAGGCCATAAAGGAATACGGCTGCTGCGCGTTTGTCCTTATGTGGTGTCTGGGAATTGAGCCGGACGATGACGCGGAAGCAATAATGACGGTTGACAGCCTTATACAGGCAAAGGCTCTGAAAGAGGACTGCACCGTGAAATGGGCGGAGGCCATAAGACGGCTTACCGGCAGGGAGATGAAAGCCGTCGACTTTATGAATATCAACAGCATTTTTCATATCAAGGACAGATGTCCGGTGCGGTATGACTATAATGGGAAATCCCACTGGGTGGGCGTGGAGAACGGAAAAGTCGCGTTCAATCCGCTGAAACACTCGGTATGCGTGGAAAACGGCAAGCCCTCCACAATGCGGATAATACATATAAAAGGAATTGACGGATGAAGCAGGACGGAAACACAGAACAGAAACAGACAGAAGAAAGAAAGCTGTCGGCAAAGACGCTATCGAAGGCAATGAAAATTCTAGCGGTGCTTGGAATTATCCTCTGCCACGCGCTTAAATGGCTGGGCGTTCTCAATGCGGATTCAGGGGAAATCTGCCAGATGTGGGCGGTTGTCTATGCGCTTGGAGCCGGAACAATCGACATGAACATAATGCTTGACAAATTCAGAAGACAGGAGAAAACAGACGGATGACAGGAATCTATTTTTATGCGGCTATTGCGGCTGTCCTCGCTTTTCTTTGCGTGGCAGTCATTGCGCTTCTTAAAATTCTCGGAAAAAAGAACAGGGAAATCAAGGCTCTGTCGGAGAGCGTGAAGCGGCAGAACAGAAGCATTAGGTTTCTTTTGGAGCACTCAAAGGAGCTTTCAGAGATTAACAGCGGAAAGGATGAGCTTATAAAAAAGATACAGGAGAGCAAGAGCGATGAGGATATTGCGGATATTGTCGGCGGTATTATTGAGCTTAATAACGGCAGGCTGTGCGACGCTTCCAAAGGCTGATGATGTTGTGCTTCCGCCAATGCCGGAACGCACTGAGCAGAAAGCCCCGGAAACCGCAAAGGACTGGGCGGAGATTCTTGTCTACTATGAATTTCTTGTGCAGGAATGGGAGGCCTGGGGAAGAACCGTGCAGGCGCAGATTAAAGGTGAAGACCCGAAGGGGAACGGTAAATAATCCACTGCCCTTTTCCGCTTTCTTTTGAAAGGCTTCCATAACGGAAAAAGGGCGTTTTTTTTCCAGAAAGACTATAAGGGTATGGCAGAACTGAAGAACATAAGAATCGCGGTGAGCGGAATATATGACTATGCGCTTGAGGAAATCCCAACCCTGAGGCTTCCGCTTCCGGGGCAGGGCGCGCCGGACTGGGTGGAGAAAAAGCAGATCTACAAAATATACCGTCCGGCTTTTGTGCTTGCGGCGGCGTGCGACAAGTTCAAAATGCTTCCCCTTACGCACCACCACCCGAACACGCCAGTTGACGGACAGAATTTCAGAAAGCTGGCTGTGGGCTACACCGGGGAGAATCCGTTCATCGACTGGATAAAGGACACGGACGAGGTGGGAATACGCTCAACGGTGATGATTTACGATGACGAGGCTCTGAACGCATACGAGCGCGGCGAGATACAGCTTAGCCCGGGATATGTGGCGTCTTTTGAGTGGCAGAAAGGAAAAGCCCCGGACGGACAGGAATACGACATTGTGATGAAAGAGATAACGGACGTGAACCACCTCGCGCTTCTTCCGGAAGGACGCGGCGGAGAATACGCGGTTGTAATGGACGGAGCAAGCAGGGAGCCCAGCGTGTTCGAGCTGGCACGGACAAAGGACGGTGCGCCGAAAGGAAACGACAACGCGAGCAAAGACCACGTGAAGAAAGAAGATGACGGACTGGATGAAAAAGAAAAAACACATCTTCACAATCTGCTTAAAACAAATGCCGTTGAATTTCCTGTAGTAGAATTCAATGAAGAAAACTATAAGAAATATTTAGGAAGTCCGATTGAAACTCCAATGGGAAAAGTAAAACTCGGCGAGAATCAGTTTGAAAAACTCAAGAGCAAGAACCGACAGAACCTTATAGGTGCGATTCACGACACGCTAGCAAATCCTTGTTTTATTGCAGAAGAAAAAGGCGGGACAACATTGTATGTAAAATCATTCATTCAGAATGATAAACAGAAAAACATAATGTCGGTTGTTATAAAAAGAGCTGGGCTGAATATTTCGATAAGCACACATGAGGAAAGAGAACCACAGATTTTATCAAAAATAAAAAAAGCTGGCGTTCTCAGGGAGACAGCCAGCGACGACGGCACTGTACACGATGAACGTGTAGCCGATACAACTCGCGTTGTTTCCTTAAATATAATCGATACCGCCCCGAAAGTCAAATCAGTTTTTGAGATTGCGGCAGGAAGCGTATTTGACAGAGTAAGGAGATAAAAAGAATGACCTTAGGGGACCAGGAACGTAACAAAGAATTTGAGCTTAAAAAAGAAATTAAAGCTTTGAAAGCTCAAATTGAAAAAATGAAGTGCTGCGACAACTGCAAGCACCGTCTGAAAGTCCTAGAAATGGAAGTCCTGGACTTGGATAAAGACGAATTAAGAGAACCTTGCAATGTCTGCAATAATCATGACAAATGGGAGATTTACGAATGAAAGAATCAAAAACTATGAAGAAGTTCCAGAAGTCATTGAACAGTCTGGCGGAATTTCTTAGCAGAGAGAAATGCGAGAAATGCGGAAAACAGGCAGTCCACATAATGCCGTTCACGAATCCGCCGCATTTTTTCTGCGATGAGTGTGTGCCGTTCAAGGCGGAGAAAAAACAAACGAAATCGGAAGCAAAAACCGATTTTTAAAAATATCACTTGACTTGCACACGCTATACGTTTATGTGTGTATGTCAGAAAAGGAAGCAATATATGACAATTAGCAATTTATATGAAATGGCAAAGGCAGACCGATACACAGCGGACGGACGCGAGGCGATAGCCAAGGCAAGAGAAGCCGACGTTGAGGACAAGGCTTATCAGATTGGCGAAATCTCGCAAAAAACGGGCTTGCAGAAAACCGCGGGGGGGGGCTGGGTAACACCAAAGGGAAAAGCGAACGCAGCCATAGAAGCTAAAGGAAAATCAGAAAACAAATCAGATAAATGGGAAAAAAATAAGGATTATCTTAACAGAGAAAGAATCTCTATGAAAACTCCTAGCGGAGGAGAAGTCAGTATTTATGAATCGGAAAATCCAAAACAAAAAAATAACCGGTTTAGAGTAGATACTGGTGATCATTATAATAATTTTAATACATTAGAAGAAGCAAAGGCTTTTGCTGAAAAGGAATATGGCGGAAACAGCGCAGGCGGAGCGAAGAAAGAAAAAACTGAGACTTCATTAAATAAAAAGAAAAACTCCCTTGAAAATGCCAAGAAAATGGCAGAATCTTACAGAAAAACAAGCAACAAGCCAATTTATATAACAGAAAAAGACGGTGACTATGTTGTAGCTAAAGGCAGAGGGGAACTCGAATATGCGAAGGAAAACGGATATAGATTAGTTCCAGAGGGCGAAAACGCTCCTCGCCAGCTTACAGGTGACTGCAAGATAACAATTAAGGGCTAGCTCTTCTCTAGTCTTTTTCTGCGCTCCCATAATGTCTCGCCGGGAAATTCCGATGCAGGGTAAACAAACCGCTCAAAACCATTCACAGAGCGGTTTTCTATTTTGCAGGCGATAGCGGAAAGCGTTGTTTTATTTCCGTTGTACATAACCTTGTTGTCAGAATCAAAGACGGTGCATTTTATTTCTGTATTCGGCTTGTATACAAGTTCAGAGCCAGCAGGGATATTCAGTAAAGCGAAGGTTGTCCGGGAAGAAGCCTGCGTTTTTTCCGGGGCTTCCTGCTTATTATAAAACACAAGTTCCATAGTCGGATTTATTTCTAAAGCAGTCCGAAAAAAATTAACAACAACTTCTTTTGAAGTTTTGAAGAATTCCTTATTTTTTGTATATTTTTCACCAAGATAGAAATGCAGGCTTTTTTCTACAGTTGCAGAAGTCTCTCCCCCCCCCGTACACACATAAATAGGCATAACACTCAAAGGGAAGCGGAACTGACGTGTCCTTGGAAAGGTCTTTAATCCTGCGCTCAATATTGTTTGTACGCCCTACTTTCACATATTCAGGCATTGCAGGATTTGTAAGCACATAGACATATTCAATTTTATTATCTTTTTTATTTTTCATAGCAAAAAAACAACGGTCTCCAAAAACACCGTTCAACAGCCATTATACACCATAACAGCGCAAAAGACTATATCTGTATGGAACACAGACAAATCAACGAGAACTACAGGGCTATAGCGGAAAAACTGATAGCACAGGAGCAGGCGCTCGCCTACATAAAGGACAGCCGGGTAAAAATCACTTATCTTGAATCGGACAGCACAAAAAAAGACGGCAGGGAAAGGCTTGTGCTTGGCGAGTGCGAGAAGGTGGCGGCTAAGAACCGCTGGGCAATCACAAGCGACTTCACGATAACGCTTTTCAGGAACAACCTTGTGGGGCTTTCAGAGGAGCAGATAAAGACTGTTATATTCCACGAGCTTCTGCACGTGGGAATCGAGCCGGGCGCAGACGGAGAGGAAACATACAGCGTGAGAAAGCATGACCTTGAGGACTTCAAGGAGATAATCGACCGATACGGCACTGACTGGGCAAGCGCGGCAAGGAAGGCGGAATGATTGAGATAAAGTGCAGCACAAAGGACACTCTGAACCTTTCAGAGATAACGGAGTTCCAGGGAAACCTGAAGGAGCGCGACAGCACGGACTACGAGAAAATCGAGCGTTCAATAAGGAAGCACGGATTCAGCTTCCCGTTCTTTATCTGGAGGCACGACGGCGTGAACCATTGCCTTGACGGACACGGACGGCTTGGAACTTTGCAGAGAATGGTGGCAAGCGGTGAACAGATTCCGCCGCTTCCAGTTGTATATGTGAACTGCAAGAACGAGGCGGACGCAAAGGAAATGCTCCTGAAATTGAACAGCACCTACGGACACATGACGGCTGACAGTGTGCGTGAATTCCTAAGGGGGGGGGTAGACATTGACATTGACTTTGAGGACCTGGCGCTACCGGAAGGAATACTTGACTTCTCAATTGACGACGTGATGAAAGACACCGCAGGCGATGACGACGCGCCGGAGGTGGAGATTGAGGAGGCGGTATCCAAGCCCGGCGAGATTTACGAGCTTGGAGCGCACCGGCTTATGTGCGGCGACAGCACCAGTGCGGACGACATGGCGCGCCTTATGGGTGAAAACAAGGCAGACCTCATTATTACCGACCCGCCGTACAACGTGGACTACAAAGGCGGAAACGGACTTAAAATCCAGAATGACAACATGGGTGATAACGCCTTTCTGAATTTTCTTACAGACGCGTTCAGTGTGATGTTCAGAGCTTTGAAAGCCGGAGGAGCGTTTTATATATGGCACGCTGACATCGAGGGCTACAACTTCCGGCAGGCGGTAAAAAACTGCAAGGGGCTTGTGAGGCAGTGTCTTATCTGGGTGAAGAATTCTCTTGTTCTTGGACGGCAGGATTACCAGTGGCGGCACGAGCCGTGCCTTTATGGCTGGAAAGACGGAGCCGGACACTTCTGGGAGGGACGGAGAGACCTTTCAACTGTGTTTGACGAGACAAGGGGCGACTGGAAGAAGATGAGCAAGGAGCAGTTGATAGCGGAGCTGAAACGCTTTGACAACGAGGTGAAGACCTCAATTATCTACGAGGACAAGCCGGCAAAAAGCGAGGCTCATCCGACAATGAAGCCTGTGCGCCTGTTTGAGCGTCTTGTCATGAACTCCAGCAAGGCGGAGGACGTAGTGCTTGATCCGTTCGGCGGAAGCGGCACGACCATAATAGCGGCGGCGAAGACAAACCGAATTGCAAGGGTGATGGAGCTTGACCCGCACTACTGCGACGTCATAAGGAAGCGGTGGACTGCCTGGGCTAAGGAGAACGGCAAGGAAGTCGGAAACGGAGGTCTTGAATAAACGGAACTGGGAAGAAATCAGAAATCCCAGAAAGACTATATAAGCAGGAGGTTCGGAATGAACAATAAAATTATTGCGGTAATAGGCGCGCTTCTTTTTGCGGCCGCCGTTGTCGTGGGAAATTTCGCGCAATTCGAGGCTGCGTCGGTCATCGAGATTGCACTCGCCTCGTTCGCATTGTGCGCGGTGGTACTCTCCGCCGTCAGGCAGGCGAAGGAAAAGAACGCGTTCAGCTGGAAGACCGTCGTGGTGATTGCGCTTGCAGTGGTCGGCGGTGTCCTGTGCTGTATCGGAGGCTTGCAGCAGGCAATCTTCAAGGAAATCAGCGGACTTGTGCTGGCGCTTCTAAGTGTTATTTTTGGTCTTGTTTTTGACAGTAAAAAGGCATAGGAGAAAAAAGAAAATGAAACTTCTTACAGGACTGTTCAGGCTCGCACGCAAAAGGGTGCAGACCACAGACACGGACATGGGAGCGTTCCGCGACAAAATCACGGAGCTTGTGGAGAAAAAGGATTCCCTCTCGGACGATGAAATCAATGGAAAGGTTGAGGAGCTCAAGGCAATGAGCGCGGACCTGCCGGAATCGGACGACAAGGGAAAGCTCGATAGATTCCTTGAGGACTTCAAGAGCGTCAAGGAACAGGACGGAGCGACCGCAAATGAAGCCGCAAAAATGGTGGCCGACCTTTTCGAGAAGCTGGACACAGAGGCGATGAAGGACGTGCCGGAAACCGCAGCGAAAGAAACCGAAACTCCACCGGCGGAACAAAAGGACGGAGCGGCACAGGAGCCTGAAACTCTTGGCGGCTACGTGAAGAAGAATGTCGAGGAAGACATCAATCACGCAACACAGACAAAGGACGCAGACGGTGAAGAAACAACCGCGCCGGATAAAGGGAAAGACAACGCGCAGTACACCCTTGAGGAAATCTATCAGTTCATCAAAAAGCGTCTTGCTGAGGATTCCGGCGAAAAGACAGAAGAAAAGGAAAAAGAAGAGGAAGAAACGGAGACAGTAACAGACCACGCTCCGCATATTCCTGTGACAATGAACGGCGGCGCTCCAATCGAGGGAAGCATAGGCGCGATGTTCGCAAGAATCAAACAGGGAGGAAGATAGAATGGATTCAAATCTTTCATTGAAAATCGGATTTAAAGGACAGCTCAAGCTGAACGCGCAGGCAATGCCGCTCCAGGAAGGCTACCTCAAGCTCGGCGGAATTGTGGATGACAGCCTTACAAACGGTCTTAAATTCGGCGTTGTCTGCTCGTCAGACCCGGACAGCCCGGAAATCCTCAAGGCGGGACACGCTGTAAGCACGGACATCGTGCGCGGTATTGTTGTATTCGACGACGCTGTGGCGCAGAACGCTCCGGCACACCCGGACCGCTACCTTGCTGGTTTTCCGTGCGCGGCTGTAAACCACGGCTTTGTGTGGCTTGAGGGCTGGACTAAGGCAGGAACAGGCGCAATCGACCCGAAAATCGGCTGCAAGGTCGTGTGCAGCACAGCGACCGGAGCAATCGAGTTCATCGCCTCAAGCGCGGAAGCAGGCGAAGGCTATGAAGTCCTTGCAGGCGCAAGCGTGCGCAGTGTGACAGAACAGGGCGCTCTGCTCTATTTGGATTAAAGGAGAAAAAGACAGATGATTATTAACTGCTCTTCAGAATTTAAAAAGGTGGGAAAAATCGCAAACCGCCTTGTGTCGGCAAACGGAAAGGCCAGCGACCTGCTCCGTGACGCCACATTGCAGATTGGACGCGCAAGCGACCCTAAATACGGAGTTCTTGCGAACGCAGTGAACAACCCGATTTATGTAGGCGACCATGCGGTACTCGGCTCTGTTATTGGAAACAGCGCGGAGATAGAGGCTATCTACAAGAAAAACCCTCTCGCGGTCAATATGAAGCCGAGATTCAACATCCGTACAGGAAAATACGATGTTGTATGCTCAAAGAGCGGAATCCAGAACTTCGTAGGCGATTCCGGCGAGATTATCTCAATGCAGACAATCTCACCGTGGAACGCCTCGTACTTCCCGGAACTTTTCAAGCAGCCGCTTCTCTACAGCCACGCGCGTGACCTTGTAAAAAGGCTTGGCGGAACAAATCCGTGGGGAGAAGTCCAGAACCTCCAGCTTGCGGCTTACAGCGGCTGGGGCTTGATTGGCGAGAGCGGAACTGTCGCGGCGAACATGAAGCAGAATGTGAACGTGCAGTCAGGTATCATGAGCGCGCCGGTTATCAACATCAAGGTGTTCTTCAACTTCACTGTTGAGGAAATGGAAAGAGCCAAGGGCGACAACGGCTCTCCGTTTGCAGGCTCGCTCATGGCGGAAAAGCAGCGGTACGCACAGTACGTAATCGACATGATTACAGACTACCTGACCTACTACGGAAACGAGGACACGAACACAATCGGGCTTCTTGACGTGAACGGCCTTACCTCCTGGGCAGGAAATACGCTCAATGAAATCCTTGCTGACACAACGGACACAAACAAGGGCTACACGATGTACCAGGCGCTCGCAAAGGCAATCACCGACTTTATGGACGCAAGCAAGAACAAGTTTGATGTTGTCCGCGTGGCTATGTCACCGGAAGCATACAACGTGCTCGCATCGACACCATACAGCAACAACTACGAGCCGAAGTCGCCTCTGAAGATTTTTGAGGAGAACTTCGAGGCTGGAGTGACAAAGAACGGTTCAAAGCCTAAGGTGGAATTCTTCGCCGATCCGTTCCTTTCCGCAAACAACGAGTTCGACAATTCAGGCTCGGACAAGCTGGTTATCACAGCGCCGGAAATCGGAGCGGGAACAGATGACGAAAAACAGGATCTGCTTCTTCTTGGTATTCCTTTGGAGAACTTCACCTACCCTGTTTATCCGAACAGCTACGACCAGCAGCATGCGGTTCTCCGCAGGTTCGCCGGAGTATTCGCGCCGGTCGAACAGGCGGTCAAGTGCTATTCAGGCTTCGGCGTGAAGGCGTAGAAATACGGAGCAAGGGCAGTGTTAAAAACTGTCCTTGATTATTTTGCAAAGAGGAAAAAGAAAAATGAGCAAATACATTCAGAGTTTCTACCAGTATCCTGTAACATTCTCATCAATCAGGAAGACAGTGCCGGCGCGCCTTGCGCAGGGCGATATGCGGAACATCACGGAGGTATCGGACGCGGAGCTTGAGAAGCTCCAGAATTCAGAGCCGCTGTTCCGCGAGCTTGTGAACGGCAAGAAGTACCGGGTACTGAACAAAATCCCGGCAAGCTACGTGCCTGCGAACGAGCAGATAAACGCGGCAAAAAGCGAGGCTGACAGGCTGCGTGCGGAGAACGAGGCGCTGAAAGCACGACTTGCAGAGATTGAGAAATCGAAAGAACAGAATGAAGCGGCCGACACAAATGTCGATACCGGCAATGAAAATTCAGAACAGAATGAAGCCGGCGCTGAAAGCCCTGAAAAAGACTGGAACGCAATGGAATACAAGGAGCTTCAGGAGGCGGCGAAGGCAAAGGGCATAAACCCTGCGCAGAAGAAAACAGCCCTGATTGAAGAGCTTGAAAAGGCTGAATAAGGAAAAGGTATGACAAGAAACACTTTTATGTTCGCCGGAAATTTTCCAACTCTTACAGATGACGAGATAAACTCGGCGCACGGACTTGTTTCTGTCATGTTCAGCGGCGTGTTGAGCCTGTGGGGAGTCCTTTCTGCGGAAATAAGGGAGCAGAAGCGCACGCTCTGCATGAACCTTCTTGTGGCGTGGTATCTTCTGGACACCAAGCCGCAGAGCGCGTCCGGGGTTCTTGGAAACGGAGGAATGGCAGTAAGCTCAAAGAGCATAGGCGGCACTTCCCTGTCATTCGAGGGAATGGACGCGCAGGAGGGAATAAAGCAGCTCAACTCAAATGTGTTCGGACAGAAAGCCCTGATAATGATACAGGGAGCGCCCGAAAGGTTCGGTATCTATGCTTGATGTGAAGGTCGAGTGCAGGCAGACCGCCAGCCCCAAGGAAATCCAGGACTTTGTGGCGGACATTGACACGGAGGTTCTGGTCGGGTTTCTGGCAGGAAGGCAGCACGTGCCGACGCTTCACAAGGCGGACACAGAGAAGCCGAACGAGAAAAGACGCGGAAAATACGTGGGAATTGACGGCAGGGACGACCCCCAGAATGAGCCTGCGATTGAGACCGCGGAGCTTGCGAAAATTCTGACGTTCGGAAGCGCGAATATTCCGCCGCGTCCGTTCATCGAGGAAGGACTTCTCTCTGAAAAAGAGGAGCTTCTGAAAGAGGCTGAAAAACAGACCGACAACGCAAGGAAAGGACAAGCCAACTGGGCGAAACTGGGGACAAAGGCTGTGGGAGCCGTGCAGAAGTTTGTGCGGAGCGATTACTACAAGACCAACGTCCCGAACAGCAGCAACACAATTGAGTTCAAGGGAAGCGACACGCCTCTTATTGACGGCGGAGACCTTATCAACTCGCTTGAGTTTGTCGTGGAGGACAAGAAATAATGGCAGGAATCTACGGCGATATGCTTCTGGGATTCGCCGAGCAGCAGCGGAATGTGGCTGTCTACGACATGACACCGCGGATAAACGGCGGCTGGGATATTGTGGAAGGCCCGGAGATTTCCGTTATCGGTGTATTCCAGAACACAGGCGGAAGCAGGATAAAGGACGGAAACGGAAACCTTGTGCAGGGCAACAGCTGCGAGCTTTGGACTTCCGCCGGAAACCTTGACGGAAAATTCATCAGAAAAGACGGCTCGGTGTTCCGCCTGACAGGCGGAAACGACTGGAGCTTTGAGGGCGGATTTTACCGCTATTCACTTGAAAAGGTGGTGGGAAATGATGCAACTGAATCAGACAACGCTTCGTGGAATCTTGGCGGAAATTCTTTCTGTTGACGAGAGCCACGTTGTGCCAAAACAAGGGAACTGGTGGAATCCGCAGAGGGAAAAGGCGAACATAGCGAACTGGTGCTCATATAGAATCAAGAGCAACAATCCGCGCACCGCCCCTTTTTACGTTGAGGAAAAGGACGGAACGGAAAGCGCGGCGGTAATGAAAATAGCGAGCGTTGAGCTTCAGTTTGTGGGTCCTGACAGCGAGCAGCTGGCATACAGCGTGGCGTTCTGGCCATTAAGGGCGGATGTAAAGGAGCGGCTTAAAAAGATACGCGGAGCGGTAATGCTAAGCGACTTCAACGCTGTATCCTCCGTTTTTTTTCAGGACGGAAACAACACGGTCCTGGCGTGGAACGTTCCGAACGTCCAGATAATCTGGTACGACCTGATAGACACAGACCAGAAGCCACTAAAGACTATAGACATAGGAGGAAATATAAATGGCGGCATTTGACGGCTCTATAGCGCAGGTAAATGTGCAGTTTCCAATTGAAACTGTAATCGAGCCTGTGTCAGGAGAAAACTATACAAAGGCATTGATTTTTATGCCTTTGGCAAAGGCAGGGGAATATCTTCCGGCGGTGGAAAGCCCTGCGGCAGGACAGAAGGTCGAGCTGGGCTCTTCAAACTACGAAGCCCTGACAGGCGGACTTCTAAAAACGTGGCTTGTTCCATTCTTCACATCAGCCCAGGCTGCAAAGCTTGCGGTGGCAATCTATGATGTCGACACGACAAGGGAAGTGCCAGACGGGGACGGAACTAAACAGGAGACAGTGCCTGCCACAGCTCCGATTGAAAAGGTCTATGAGTCGTTTAAATACTACGCCTACTTCAAATTCGGAATTGCGGATTCAGGCGACTATAATAACTTGCAGGTGCAATTAGCAAGGCTTTGCAAGGCCGATCCGCTCTACTCCCAGCTTTGGGTGGGAACATCTGACGGCCAGGCCTTAAAAAAGGAAAGCCAGCTTGTCTCCGCGCTTAAAGGCGCTGCGGCGGACGTAAGAATCATTTACAACCCGGACGCCACAATCAACGCGGCACTTGCGCAGCTCGGCGCGACACTCGCGCAGAGCAACGCGACAGGAACCCCGGTAGGGAACGACATCGACATGCTAGCCTTCAACACAATAGGCGCAAGCGGAGCGGACGACGCGGACGGAAATCCGACAAACCTCGACGCGACACAGAAATACGTGCTTGACGAGCAGAAAATCGGATACAACACATACGTGGGCGACGGCACGGAGAATGTGGTGACAGAAGGCTCGCAGACACTGCAGGGAAATGTCGTAGGCGCGCAGTGGGTGAAAAGCTACATTGAATATATGTGCAAGATCCGCACGGCGAACTTCATAACCAAGTGCAACAAGTTCAGGAACAACGAGCAGTACCAGGCGATTCTTTTAATTCTCTCCGATGTCGTGAAGGACTTCCTGAACTTCGGACGGCTTGCGGACTTCAAGATTACAGCCCCCGTGTTCTCCGACCTTCCAAAGAGCGCGGACGCAATCGTTGTGCCGAACGCATGGGAGGCGACCTATATCGACAAGCTCCGGAGCGTTACAGTATACGGAACTTTGTATGTAACACAGCCGTCAAAATAAGGAGGAGGCAGAAAAATGAGCAATCATACAATAATAGCAGCAGGACAGTTCGCGGTAACGCTCACCCACCCTCTGTGGAACGGCGGAACGCCTACGACAATCGGAGGCTTCAAGCTGGAAGGCCAGATGGTGCAGGACCAGCAGCTGATGGACAACTCAAAGGTCATCGCGCTTGCGAACGGAAACACAATCACCATAACTAACAACAACAAGTCGGGAAGCCTTACATTCAACGTGACGGCGACAAACGGAGACGACGACATGGTGAAAATCGCGAAATTCCTCAAGCGCGTGGGAGATTCTGTGGGAGGAACTTTCCGAATCACGCAGGAAATCAACGGAGCGACAAGCGGCGACACATACACATCTTGTACTGTCAAAAATTGTCCGAACCGTATTATCCAGGGAAACGACGCGCCGGACTACGCGGTTGTATGGAACTACGGTGAGTACACGCCTGACAGCGAATCGTGATTTTCTGACAAAAAGGAATAAGAAATGGAAGCACTTAAACTTACAAGAAAGGTCTATGACGAGGGGCTGGAGAAGATAAACAGCGCGGTCGCAGGCGATACCGCTTATCTTGACCAGTTCGAGATTGAGCTCGAGGACGGACTTAACACCGCGAGCGTAATGGAAATCTGCCGTGTTATACAGGATTCAAGTTTTGAGGGAAAAGTCCGACTTATGCGCATCTGCATAGCCGGAAAGAACGTGAAGGTGAAATGCCCGAACGGAGAGGTCGAGAAATTCAAGCTCTCGAACGCGGAGGACAGCATAGAGGGCTTCGACCTTTTCAGGAAAGAGCCTCTGGCCCTGTGGGCTCTCGCCGACACAGTCTACGGATATGTGCTAAAAAAATCTCTGCGGCCTTCGACACCAGCTCCGGCGAAGGCGGAAACGCGGACATCAAAGGAGTAAGGGCAGAAAATGCCGTTAAACGGATTGTGCATAACGGCTTTCTGTGGCTTTACTATAATTTCTGCGGCGAGTACGCAAGACAGCCCGTTGACCTTGACGACATGTGCGACGGGCTTCTTTGTCTGAGGGCTAAGAACAGGATTCAGGAGATATACAATGAGCCAGAGTAGCGGCGGATTTTTTTATTCAGTAAAAGCGGTTGTCGACAAGGCGAGCTTTGATAGCGGACGGCAGGAGCTGGCGAAACTTGAGCAGTCCGGGAAAAGGCTTATCGCGGGATTCACGGCGGCAGGCGCGGCTCTTGTGGGAGCGGCGAAAATCGCCGGGAACGTGGCGCAGTCGGAGCTTAAAGCCGCAAGGTCGATAGGTGTGTCAACAGACGCGCTGTCAAAATGGAAAACCGCCGCAAATATCGCAGGCGCAAGCGCGAACGGTCTTATAGGCGCAATGGCAGGAATCGAGAATAAGATGCAGCACCTGAAGACCGGCACGGTGGATATGAATCTTGCTAAGAACCTGGGGCTTATGGGCATGGGGTACGGCGACTTTGCGGACATGGACGCAGAGGACAGGATGAAAGCCGTGTTCAGCAGGGCTGACAGCATGGATGACCAGAAGCTGGCGGCGACGCTTGTGGGCGACATTCTGGGCCAGGCAGGGCGCGAGTATTACGACAGCCTTAAACTTTCAGGAAAGACGCTGGAGCAGCAGCTGAAAGAGGCGCAGTCCCTGAATTTTATGACCGAGAAGAACAGGAAGGAAGCCGCCGCATTCGCAGGTGAGTTCAACGCAGTAAAGGAAGCCGGAAAGAGCATAGCCCAGCTTATAGGAAGCGACATAGCGGCAGAACTTACGCCTCTTGCACGGAAAATAAAGACCTATCTTATAACAAACCGGGACGCAATCCAGAGGGGAATCTCAGGACTTGCCAAAGGCGTAGGCTCTGTGTTCAACGCCATAGCCGGAGCAATCGGGAAAGCCGCGCCTTTTGTCGAGAAGCTGATAGACAAATTCGGCGGACTTGACAAGGTGATCATAAAGCTGGGCGTGGGATTCGGGGCGATGAAACTTATGCAGTTTGCAGGCGGATTGAAGTCGATGATAGGCGGCCTTAATCTTTTGAAGCTCGCGCTGGGCGGATTGAGCCGGGGGCTTATGGCAGGCGGTCTTTTTCTTGTGCTTGATGACCTGATGGTGTATTTCATGGGCGGAAAAAGCCTTATAGGAGAAATTCTTCCAAAGATAAAGGAATTCTCCAAGAACCTTGGTATTGACGAAAAGCTGACAGTCGCAATGGAGAATTTCAAGAAAACCATTACAAGCGAGGCGTTCCAGAACGCAATGAAGAATCTCGGTGATTTTCTAAAATTCATTGGAGGAAACGTAGTTCAGGCAGCGGCGGACCAGATAAAAAGCTTAGCTGAAGCCCTTAATGCGCTTTTTAGCGGCGACTGGAAAAGTGCCATCAATGGTGTCGGCGGCATGGGCGAGGCGACAGGAAACTTTTTAGGGGCTCTCCTGACAGGGAAAAACTACGACGACCTCAAGAAGCAGAAAGAAGCTACACTTGCAGCCTTGCAGGCCGTCGCCAAAGAAGCGGAATACGGACGGTTCGGCTTTATCAAAAAAAAGAATTTCGAGGACTACTCGCCCGAAACACAGGAGCTTGTGAACAAGGCTGGCGGCAAGAAAAATTTTCCCCAGTACATCAACGACGGAATTATCCGCCCGGACGGAAGAACCATAGGAATAAGCCCGGATGACTGGGTGTTTGCGGCGAAGAATGTGGAGGACATGGCAAGCGCATTCATTCCACGCGGAATGACGACAAACAACAACATGAACGCGCCGGCAACCTATGTTATAAACCAGTCGTTCACGGTAAACGGCGGAAGCTCAACACCGCAGGCTGTGAGGGCGGAAGCGTACAAGGGGACTTCTACAGCATTGCAGAACAACCTGAAGAACGCGGCAAGAATAATACAGCTTATGCCGGGAACAAGATAAAGAGGTAAAGAATGGAGCTTTCATACGCGCTCAAACTGGGCTCAAAAAGAGCCGTCGAGATGGTGAAGTCTGTAATACAGAACCCCATGCTTATATCCAAAAGTCCGGCGTGGGCAATATCGCTTGAAGTTGAGGCAATCACGCAGACAGGACAGGCGGAAGTGTCGGAGCGGGCGGTCATTGTTCCAGGAAGTGGCGTAAAGTCATACCTCAACGACAATGTGGCGCCAGGTGCCTGGACATGGCAGATGAGCGGCTGGATTCCGGGCGACCCTTTGGCTGAGCCGACAAACCTCTTCACGCCGATTGTAATGATGAATGTATTCTTTCTAAGAAAGGCATATAAGAATGGCTCAAGAATCATATTCAAGGACGTTGACCAGATGATTTATAAGAACTGCGTCATCCAGTCGCTGAGCATAGACACGAAGAGCGAATGCAAGAACAAGAAGCCGTTCTCAATGACGCTCAAGGAAATTGTGGAGCTCAAGGCGACAATCAGCGACAAGACAGACCTGGAGGCATTGTCCGAGGCGAAGAGCACAATCGAGGACAAGGGAATCACAACAGCAAGCACGGTAGATTTTAGGCAATCATTCTTATCAAAGGCAAAAGATGGTATTGTCAGTTTTTCAAGAATTTTCTAAAACCTTTCCTCATACCGTTCTGTGTATACGACATCTATCTTGTTCTCAACGACATTAGATAAAACGTAACAGACGGTCATGTCATTGATGTATATCTTGTATATTCTGGCAGAAGATTTTTTTTGCTCAGATTTATTATTGATAAATCTTTCAATCAAAGAACCGCCGTGATGTTCAAAAAAATATAAATCCTCGGCAAAAAGCCAACTCCAGTATTCCCCATTTAGGAAACTTGAAAGCTCTTCTTTTATTGATTTTTCCTTGTCATTTTCTGGCTTAGCTTTGACAAGAATTTTTGTATTGTAAATTTCTTTTTTCTGATTAAATTTTGACAGCAGACGCTCCTCCGTCTCTTCAGAGAATGAAATCTCATAGGCAATGGAGGCAAGCTTGTTATCGCGAAAATAATAATAGACCTTGGAACTTTCGCTCATCATCAGGTCGTTTTCTATTAAAAATTTCTTTTCAAAATCATTTAACGAAGAATTCAGATACAGATGATTTTTTTCTGCGAAAACCTGCTCGAACGGCTCTCCCCAGTAAGTATCTCTATAACCTAAAGAACGTTTTAAAAATTCGCTTTGAGCAAATAATTCTGTTGCAAAAAAGCACAAAAACAAGAACACTAGTTTTTTTCATTGTAAACCTCATCTTTACAATTATAACACGATTTTCCGCCAAAAGACTATATAGGTATGCGGAACATATCATCCTTGAATCAGGTCGAATGGCCGAACACGGAAACAAGCGACAATTTCAGCTTCTCCACAATGCACCCGGACGGGCTATTTAAATTCACCTTCAGATATTTCAACGGACGCTGGAACTGCTGGTGCACTCTTCCAAGCGGAGAGACACGAGTGGTCGGAGTTGAGCCGAACGTTGTAAGCTGGTCAGGCTTTCTTGACTACGGAATCGTATTCATCACGGAGCTGCCGAAAATAGCAAGAAGCTCTCTTTTTCTTACAAGCCTTTACATAATAACGTGGGATTGACGCATGGAAAATTTCAACAAATGCATTGATATAACATTCCGGGGCAGTTCAAAGCAACTTGTGATAAAGACACCGAGAAAAGGAATTAAGCCGGATATTGAGATTACAGGAACCCTGACCGGCAAGGATCAGGTGTGCGACCTTGAGATAAGAATCACGAACCTTTATACGGACGACATTCTGTCGGGTTACCATACTGTCGAGATAAGCGCAGGATATGCGGATACGATGAGCAAGACCATAGAGGGAAGCGTTGTGAATGTATACACAGAATCCCCCGGACCTGACAAGGTTACTGTAATCTACTGCACGGTGGCGAACTTTGACGCATGGCTCAACAAGACGATAGACCTGAAACTTTCAAAGAATTTCACGCTTAGAAATGCAGTGGCAGAGATAACAAAGGCTCTTGGATTCAACGAGGCGCAGATAGATTCAGGAATAGCGCAGAGCACGTGCGCCGCTCCCCTTGAGGTGAACGGAACTGCAAGACAGGCGGTGAACGAGTTAAAAAAATGCTTTCCAGACGTGAACATAACAGTCGACAAGCAGTTTTTGAAAGTGTTCCCGGAAAAACAGCAGCCGGCAACTGTTATGAACCACACATTAAAAGCCCTGATACAAGCTCCGCAGTTCTCCGGCGGCCAGGTGAGCCTTATAGCTCCGTGGAATCCCGCTGTAAGACCGGGCGATTTTATAACATATCCGACGAATTTTTATCAGACAACAATGGGACTAAGCCCGTTCTCCACCGCATACGTAACGAGCGTGCAGTTCAGCTTTGCAACCAACGGCGACCAGAACGAGATGAGCATAACAGGAATTCTAAAAAATAGAATAGGAAAAACGGAGAAATAGATGACGGACATACTGAGCGCGCAGAACCTTTCAGAAAGGGACCTGATAACATCGATACTAAACAGCTTCTATATTGTTGACTACGGCTATATCAACAAGGTGAACGGCGACAAGACCGTGAACGTGACGCACGCCGCAAAGCCTGTCCTTACAGACGGCACGGAGCTGCCGGAAACCGTAACAAGCAATATAGAGGTCCTGACCTTATGCAGCGCAGGATTTTGCGTTCAGTGGGACTACAAGGCCGGAGACAAGGTTCTTCTTCTGGGTCTTAAAAGCTATGTGCCGGAAACAGGCGGCGTGAAGCAGGCGGAAGCACCGAAGGCTTTTGTTCATTACTCAAGGGCGACACTAAAGGCTATACCGCTCTGCGTGTTCAGCGACGAGGCGAAGGTTAAGATTCTGGTTGAAAACGGAAAAATGACTATAAGGACGAACAGCACGCTTGAGCTTGACGGAAATGACAACGGCGGAGTTGTAATCGCGCCGGAGCTTAAAAAGCAGCTGGGATTTCTTACGCAGAGGGTGGACACAATCATAAATGCGCTCCAGAACGCGCCGACAGCGGCAATGGACGGAGGCGCGGCATACAAGACCGGAATAGTTGCAGCCCTTGCCACAATTGTGAATAAAGAGAATTTCAGCAACATAGAGAGCGACAAGGTGAGGCACGGAAAGGGAGGCGACTGACAATGGACATAGAGATGAAAATCCAGGAAAAAACCGCGGTCTTTCCTGTCTGGGACTTAAAGGTGGAAAGCGGAATTGTTCCAGTTCTGACAGATGACAAAGAGGACATACAGGGCGCGATTCTTGCGTGCTTCATTGAGAAAAATACTGTGCCGGAACTGCCCGACGTGGGCGTTGAATGGACGGGGTATCTTACAGGAAAAATCTCGTTTGGAGAGCTTGACTCGCAGATACGTCAGTCGCTAAGCAATGCGGAAAAAGACGAATTCAGACCGGAGTACCAGCTGGAAGATGACAGGCTGACGCTCACGGTTACAAAGGAGCTTTAAAAATGGGATTCAAGATAGACGAAAAACAATGGCTTCCGCAGACAACACAGGAACACGCGACAGCATGGATGGAAGAAATAAACGCGCTTCTTGAGGCGAACAATGTGACAGACGAAAACGGAAAAATAGTGAAGCTGTCGCAAAGTTTCGCAAGCGCGCTTTATCTTCAAATCCTGGCAGGCGCAAGCCGTCTTGAAAAGAACGATGAGAAGCTGAACGCCGGAATCAACAGCCTTAATGTGGAGGCGTGCGACGACCAGCAGATAGAGAACCTCCTGCCGATTGCGGCGATAACGAGAAATACAGGAAGCTACTCTACCCTGACGCTCACAGTAACGGCGGACGCGGAGAACGTCTGCGTCATTCCTGCCGGAACAAAAGCGCCGTTCAAGAATGTGAATTTTATTGTACAGACGCAGATAGTGCTCCAGCCAGGAACAACGCAGAACATAGCGACCGTATGCGACACTGTCGGCGCAATAGTCGTGCTCAAAGGCGAGATAACAGCGTTTGAAACGCAGATACCGAACCTTGCAGGCGTGGTGAATAATGTTTCCAGCATTCCGGGAAACAACGCGGAGACAACGGCAAACCTGCGCCAGCGTATTATAAAGGGAAACACAATCCCATACTCGCTCGACGGCGTGAAGATTGCGCTTGAGGAGCTTACAGGCGTGAACCATGCGCGCGTGTTCTTCAACTACAACATTAGCGGAACTCTGACACTTGCGGGCGGAATTGAGCTTCAACCCAGAACCGCATACGTGGTCATAAACGGTGAGAGCGACAGCATAGCGGAGATATACGCAAGATATATGAACGCGCCGACACAGAACGCTCCGGGCGCAAGCGACACAGGAAGCTACACAACGGTAGAAGTGCTTGTTACAGCCGGAAGCGGCAATGCGACTGTTCCAAAAGGTACATCTTTCTTGTATGACGGAATGACGTTCAAGTCGGATTCAGAAAAGACTGTGAGCGCAGGAAGCACTGCCTCTGTCGGATTCACTGCGATTGATGTAGGCCCTGTAACAATTCCAGCCGGAACGGTAACAGCCTTTGACACAAACATAGAGAATGCGGTGAACATAACAAACAAGGCAAGTGTGCCGGGAATCGCAAAGACCGCGTACAGTCAGATCTACATATCAGGAAGCGGACAGACAATCCCGATAAAATACGACAAGGCGGAAAATAAGATTGTTTTTGTAAAGGTGTTTATCGCCAAGACCGGCGAGAGAGGAAGCCAGGTAGAGAACCAGATAAAGCGCGACCTTATCGCCGCAAGCGCGTCCTGGATTATCGGGCAGAACATAACGAGCCTTCTGACATCCGCTCCGTTCACGGACTGCACATATACAGAGGTGGCCTACACACAGGTAAGCAGGGACGGTGAAATCTGGGTGAACCTTATTGAAACCTCCGTGAACACGATACCGCGCATTAGCGATGACACAATAATCGTGGAGGCACTGACATGATAAAGCAAAACCCATATCTTCCTAAGCAAATGAACGGTCCTGTCGTAAATTCAGTTCTTGCGGCAATGGACGAGCGTTTGAAAAACGCGGACATAATCGAGGATTATCTTTATAAGCTGTCTATACTTACGGCTCAGGAAACAGAACTGGAGAGCATAGGCTGTATAATCGGCTATCCGCGACCGCTCGTGCCGGTCGGGTTCTCGCAGGAAAATGTTCTTATCCTTTCAGAGTTGCCACAATATCAGGACCTGCAGAACGGACTTGCCACAGTTGGCTCGGAAGTCGGTGGACGGTTCAGCTCAACAAAAAAGACCGCGAGCGACTATATGGACTTAGGTCTGTACAGAAACTTCCTTGACAAGGTGGCGTACATAAAGCGGTACGGAATCACCCTGTATGCTGTCGACCAGATAGCGAAGTTGATAGATTCGCAGTACGCGATTGGCTGGGATAGTAACAGCGACATAACCGTGGACTTTGAGCAGAACATTGGATACAAGAACGTGTGGATTCTTACCCAGCTTTTTTATCGGCTCGCCACAAGCCCGCAGGTAATAATAACCGCAGGAACAAACTGAAAGACTATAAAAGAGAGGTATATATGACACCGACACAAGATTTTGAAAACTATCCAGAATTTGCAAACTCAGGGCAGAAATCACAGCCGAACGATGCGAAATATTCAGCCGGATTCATTCCGAGTGACGTACTGCCAGCTGAATGGCTGAACTGGTTTCTGAACGGAGCGACAAAGGGAGTGACCGCCCTTAACACAGGTGTGAAGAGCGTTGAGCAGGAAATCAACACGGTTCTTGAGTCGAGGTCTGTAACCCCGGATATAAAAAAAGCAGGTCAACTTCTTGCTGTCCTTAACGTGATAAAAGAGGAGGCAATCAATGAAGCGTGGCCGGTTGGAATCACCTACACCCAGTATCCGCAGCAAAAAAGCCCACAAGAGCTTTTTCCGAAAACAACCTGGGTGGAACTCTCCTATAACGGAGCGTTCTTCCGTGCGTCAGGCGGCAACGCGGCAGCCTTCATAGAAAAATCGGGCATTTTGAGTAAGCAGAAAAGCCAGAATAAAGCGCACTCGCATGGAATGGATTCCGCAGGCGGACATAGGCATAACCGAGGCAACATGGAGATTTCCGGTGCTATAAGCGGTTTTGGTGTAAATATGGGGGCATCAGGAGCTCACTACGTTTCCAGTGCTTATTCAGGTTCAAATCCTAGAATGGTTTCGGATTCTGACGCGAGAACTATATCATTCTTAGCCTCAAGAACATGGACTGGTAACACATCTGAGAATGGCTCTCATTCCCATACAGTACACGATGATGGCGGAAGTGAATCTCGCCCAGAAAATTACACAATAAAAATTTGGAAAAGAACCGCCTAGGCAGTGCGTTTCCATATTCTGACGGAGTAGTTGCTTGGTCTTGTTTCCGTGTCTCCTGTACTTCCTGAATTGCCGTTTGTCGGCCCGGAGGTGTTGCCAGTCCAAGTTCTGGAAGCTACAAAATTGGCAATCAATGACGAATTCGGATTCCAATCTACACCCTTTGTTTTTCCGTACCCCCAGTCGACCAAGGAAAAAGCTCCATTTGCATAACTGGAGGAAAAATAGCTATAGCTACATGGAGCTCCGGCTATCTGCCCGGTAATATCCATTGTTCCGCGTGTATGCGTATGGTTTATTGTATGAGAATGACTTTGCAGGCTCTGATTCTGCTTACTCAAAACGCCCGATTTTTCTATGAAGGCAGCCGCGTTGCCGCCTGAC
>ERZ1035032.527-NODE-527-length-30338-cov-4.837665_pt1 | contig 30338 bp, 20 predicted proteins | sample MGYA00520693_ERZ1035032 | MGnify/ENA primary metagenome ERZ1035032 (study PRJEB33766, sample SAMN09781740) | gut metagenome | biome: gut microbiome | host: Homo sapiens | place: Madagascar | study: EMG produced TPA metagenomics assembly of the PRJNA485056 data set... | reverse complement strand
GTCATTTCCATGCAATGAGACTCCCCGTGCGCGATAAAACGTTTTCTACGCACGTCGTGTTGGAAAATGAACTCGGCGTGCGTGAAAAACGTTTTAATGTTCACGCCGGCCCGGGAATTACATTCGAAAAGCCCGGACGGGGACGGCGGGTGAAGCCGGCATTGGCTCCCGAAAAGAGGGGACCCGCGCAGCGGGGAGGACCGGCCGAATTTTCCGTCCCCACCCGAGGCTTCTGCCGTCACGTGCTCAATTCCTGAACAAGTAGGTATCTTGTGAGCTAACTAACTAAATATGAACCAATGAGCTGCGAAATAATGTGCGCGCAGGTTCGTTTAACTAGACAGCAATTACCTGAACGCCGAGTTCTTCTATTTCCTTTTTCTTTTCGAAAGGCAATTCCGTGTCGGTTATCAGAATGTCGATTTCGGACAGGCTCGTTATGTGGGCGAACCCACGTTTGCCCAGCTTGCTTGAATCGCACAGCACAATGCTTTTCTCAGCTGATTGAATCATTTGCCTGGTTAGTTCGGCCTCTTCCCTGGTGGCGCAGGTTATACCATAAGAAACGTCAAACCCGTCTATGCCGAAAAACAGTTTGGAACAGAAGATGTTGCGTACGGATTGAATGGCATCGTTGCCGTAAACAGACAATGTGTTGCTGTAAAGCATTCCGCCGACCTGCATTACGCTGATGCTGTCATTTTCCCCAAGCATGGTCGAGATGTTGACCGCAGTAGTCACGATATTGAGTTTCCCTTTCGGTTTAAGGTTCTCCGCGAATACTGCGACGGTTGAACCGGAGGCAAGGAAAATCGAATCATTCTCTTCGATAAGTTCCGTTGCCGCCTTTGCTATCCGTATTTTTGCATCATAGTTGATCAGTTTCTTCTTGCCCTGGCTGATATCCTTGACTGGCGCCGAAGATGGAACCGCGCTTCCATAGGACCTGTGAAGAAGCCCCTTGGATTCGAGGTAGTTCAAATCTTTCCTGATGGTAGTCTGCGTAACCCCGAATCTATCAGCCAATGCCGCAACCTTGACAATGCCTTGATCGAATATTGAATTCAGAATTAATTGTCTCCGCTCACGAATTCCGCCCATATCAATAGATGTAGTTTGTCTTAATGTTTCAAAATGTGGCTGCAAGGTACATATTATAATCGATTAAATCAATATTTTAGCTGCAAAAGTTTCGTTTTAGTTATGAACGAAACCATAAAATAAAACAAACACAACATTTTTTCATCAAAAATGTTTCATAAACAAAATATTTTTATAACTTTGTGCAGTAACCTGATGGGTGAACCATTGCACATAAGAGACAATAACACTGACAAGGCGCTTCTGCGGCAGGAAAAAAGCGGTGTCCGCAGCAAAGTCTGCCTTATACGAATAAACCATAATTATTCAGCGATATGCGAATCACTGTCAAACAATTAATTATCACGGTTCTGTGTATGACAGAAGCCGCGATGGTACTGGAGTCTCAGATGTCTGCGGCAATAGTGCCACAAGACGTCAAGAAAACCATAAACATCACTGGGACCGTTACCTCCAAAGACGGAGAACCTCAAATTGGTGTAATGGTCTATGTGAAAGGTGTCGCAACTACTACGGCATCCAGTGCGATGACGGACGCCAATGGAAAATATTCAATTGCAGCACCATCAAATGCAGAATTGGTGGCAAGTCTGCTTGGATTCAAGGAACAGGCTCAACCCGTTTCAGGCAGAAGCGTGGTGGATTTTATCCTTGAACCGGAGAACACCGTTCTGGACGAGGCTGTGGCGATAGGTTACGGAACACAGAGCAAGTTGACGCTTACAGGTTCAGTGGCCCAGACTTCGGGACGAGATCTTGTCAAGAACTCTTCAGTCAACATCTCACAAGGCTTGGCCGGGCGACTTTCAGGCGTGATAGTGAGCAACAGGACTGGAGAGCCTGGAAAGGATAATGCGACAATGTTCATCAGGGGACGCAGCACACTCGGTGACAACAGCCCTCTGATTGTCATTGACGGGGTGCCGAGATCAAATGAAGAATTCAGTCGTCTTTCCGGAGATGAAATCGAAAGTGTAAATGTGCTGAAGGATGCGTCGGGTGCAATCTACGGAGCAAGATCGGCCAATGGCGTCATTCTGGTGACCACGAAGCGCGGCAAATACAACGATGGGTCTACGGTTACGTTCAACTACGACCTTGGGCTTCAACAACCTACACGGCTGGTCAAGATGGCTGACGCTATTCTATATACAAAAGCCTATAACGACGAGCTTGCCATAACCGGCGCTGCCCCGATGTACAACGAAACTCAGATTCAGCACTATAAGGATGGTGATGACCTTATCAACTACCCTAACACCAATTGGTTCGATGAAATCATCAAACCTGTCTCCGTGCAGCATAAATATGGAATGAGCATAAGCGGTGGCGCGGAGCGAGTTGCCTATTTTGTCGAGTTCAATGGCCAATATCAAGATGGAATTTACGAGAAGAGCGCGACCAAATACAAACAATTCAATGTCCGTTCGAATATTGACATACGAGTGACCAAGTCTCTCAAACTCGGCGTAAACCTTAACGCAAGACAGCAGCACAAGAACTATTCGGCATTCCCTTCTGACAGTTATGGAATCTTCTATATCGCTACGAGACTGAGGCCGACGGGAGCCGCCTACTACCCTAACGGTTATTTGCGGGGTGGAACTAATCCGGCTGTCATGGTACAGGATCTTACCGGTTATGACAGAACCACAATCAACACGATCAACACCACGTTCACGCTGAATTGGGATCTGGATGCTATAACCAAGGGCCTTTCCGTCAACGGGACAATGGCTTATGACGTTATTGGCAATTTCCAGAAAAACTGGCAGAAAAACTGGCAGTACTATTCCTACGATGAAGTGACTGAACTTTATGAAGAAAGGACAAATTCATATTGGAGCACACCTGTCCTTCATGAATATCAGAGGAACAGCCACACATTGACACTGAATGCCAATGTCAATTATGACAGGACTTTCCGCGGCCACCATGTGACGGCGCTGGCCGGATTCGAACAAGCGACGTATCGCCTGGATTACATGGGCGCCGGCATCAACAAATACGATTCTGATATTCTCGACGAATTTTTTGCCGGTTCTGCCGACAAAGACTGGTACAGTATCAAGGGTTACGCCCGCGAGACGGCGAGAAGGAGCTGGTTCGGAAGATTGGGATACGACTGGAAAAGCCGCTATCTGGTGCAGTTGATAGGTCGTTTCGATGGTTCCGAAAATTTTCCTAAGAACAAACGCTGGGGCTTTTTCCCTGGAGTTTCCGCAGGCTGGAGAATCTCCGAGGAACCGTTCCTCAAGCAAAATGCCGCTTGGCTGACGAACCTTAAGTTACGTGCATCATACGGAGAGCAGGGAAACGACCAGATTGACTCATTCCAGTACATGACCACGTATGGCTACACATCATTGTCCTCTTATAAACAGAGATTCGATGACAAAGATGTCAATTTCATAATCCCGGGGAAAGTCCCTAACAAAAATGTCACTTGGGAGGTCGCCAAGACATGGAACATAGGTGTGGACGGCAGTATCAAAAACGGGCTTTTCGCTTGGGAACTGGAGTTCTTCAAAACGGAACGGTCCAACATCCTTTGCACGAGGAATGCGTCAATACCATACTATACCGGTTTGCCGAACAGTCTTCCTGACGAGAACATCGGTATAGTGGACAACAAAGGCTTTGAATTGCAACTGCACCATCAGGGCAAGTCCGGGAACGGTGACTTCGTCTACCATGCAAGCGGCAATTTCATGTTTGCCCGCAACCGGATCAAATTCATGGATGAAACTCCTTGGGGTGAGGGGCATGAATATATGAATCTTACCGGTCATCCTATGGGTGCCCAGCTGTACTATCAGGTAAAAGGAATCAACAAGACACAGGAAGACCTTGAGAACAATCCGCAGATGGCAGGTGCCACGCTTGGAGATTTCATTTTCGAGGATCTTGACAATGATGGTAAAATCACAACGTATGACCAGAAAAGATGTGACCTCACACCTGTGCCTGAAATAGTATTCGGTGCCAGTTTCGACGCAACTTGGAAAAACTTTGACTTCTCCCTTCTCCTTCAGGGACAGGCAAGGGCAAGGTTCTACTATGCCCCTTTGACGGACCCCGTCTCCGGCAACATTGAAAAAGAGGCGGCTGAAAAGGCTTGGACACTGGAAAACACATCTTCCAACTATCCGCGAATCGGTTCTACCGTAAGCAACGGAGGAGTGAACAATGCGTCATTCTATTATCGCAATGCTGCCTTCTTGAGACTGAAAAATGTCGAGATAGGTTATACCATTCCTGACAATGTCCTGTTCAACAAGATGAGGATAAAGAGTTTGAGATTCTATGTCGCCGGCTATAACCTGCTGACATTGTCCGGATTGAAGAACGTCGACCCTGAAACCAGCGATGAATCTTATCAGACCTATCCGCAATTGCGTATTTTCAATACCGGCGTGAAATTGACTTTCTAAACGAATGATAATATGAAAAAGATAATTGCAATATTCACTGCTGCTGCGCTGTTTGCATCCTGCAGCAATGATTTCCTCAACAAGACTCCGCTTGACAAACTTTCGGAGGATGCCGTTTTCAACAGCACTGCGCTGGCGGAAAACTACATCAATGCGCTTTACACGGTACTGCCGGATCCGTTTCAGGAAGGAAATATCGGATGCATCACGGACGAGGGCTATTTTCGATACGGAGGAACGAGTACGCGATTCATAGCTTCGGGCACAATGACTCCTGACAATGTGATGTATCAGAATGAGGGAGGAACGGCACATAGCACGAGAACAACTTTTCTGAATATCTGGAACCGCACCTACGACCGCATATACAGAATGAACTATTTCCTCAGTTATGTGGACGAGAAGGGAACGAAGATTCCTACGGAAGATATCGACAGGCTTAAAGGAGAAGTCTATTTCCTGCGGGCATGGGCATATACGAATCTCATTGAAAGATATGCCGGAGTTCCTATCATCACGAAAGCCTATGACCTGAAGGATACGTATGATGCCTCCAGAAATAACTTCGACGAATGTGTTGACTTCATTCTGCAGGATCTGGACAAGGCTGAATCTCTTCTTCCTGCCAAAGACAAGGCCGTGAAAGGCAGAGCCAACAAAGATATCGTTCTGGCATTGAGAAGCCGTCTTACCTTGTTGGCAGCCTCTCCATTGTTCAATGATCCTGACCGTCCGGATGGCGGAATATTCAGAGGCACCTATACCAATGAAAAATGGAAGAGGGCCCTTGATGCGACAAAACGGATCGTTGACCGCGCGGACATTGACGGTGCCTACCGTCTCGCCGAAACTTATGAAGGAATGTGGAACGATCTCAATTCTCCGGAGGTCATTTGGGGCAAGTACTTCGTGTCCAATGCGGATGCCAACGACAATACTATGAAAAAGGCTCAGTTGCTTTATTCGGTGGTCTATTTCAATGGGTGGACGGCATTCAATCCGACTCAGGCCATCGCGCTGGACTATGAAATGAAAAACGGAAAGAAAATTTTCGAGGAAGGCTCCGGTTTCGATGTCAAACATCCTTACAAAGGTCGTGACCCAAGGTTCTATAAGAGCATAGCGGCACCGTTCAGCAATTATCCGAATACTGACAACAGCGGCTATCACGACAATGTCCTGGACCTTTCCCTTTACTATGACAATGTGAAGAAGTCCGATTTTGAATCCGGAAAGAAAGAACCGGACTATACGGCAAAGGCCAAGCACTTGTGGCATGCCACGAATACTATGGGGCTTGAAATGATGAAATGGTACATTCCGACATCTCCTATAACGGAATCAGAGACAGGAACCCTGTTTTTCCCATGGTTCAGGCTGGCCGAGATATATCTCAATTACGCCGAATGTGCATTCAAGACAGGTGACGAAAATCTTTGCCGTGAATATATAAACAAGGTGCGCCAACGCAAGGATGTGATGATGCCTCCGGTCTCTGAAAGCGGCGAAGCATTGTGGGACCGCCTGGTGAACGAGCGCAGGGTCGAACTGGCATTCGAAGCGTTCCGTTACTTCGATGTGAGAAGATGGAAAACTGCACAATTCTATGAGAATGTGCCTTTTGCAGGAATGCGGACAATGATTCTGAGAAATGGAACTCAGAATGATACTATTTATCGTATCGCCCGACCATACGACGAGACGATGAACAATACCTGCTACTACTGGCCGAATTCTTCGCAGAGAACGGAATATCTGAAGGCGAACGCCAAGGATATCTTTGAAGAAGCAAGTTCTGATTCAGACGGAGCAGTTCAGGTAAAAGGCTCGTCAATCAAGTATCGCTGGCTCGGAAAAGAGTACTGGGTGGACTATGGTGACTGCTGTCTTACAGTGAGCCCTACGCAGAAACATTTCAGAAAAGTGGATGGGGAGTGGCCGAATTATCTTATGCCTATTCCGGCCAACGAGATAACCAAGTCTAACGGAACACTTGTTCAAAACCCTGGATATTAAAATATGAAGCCCTGGATATTTACAGCAATATTTGTCGCCTGCATCGCAACGTCCTGCAGTCATGGCCGGCTGGAGATGAATTACCATTCGGCGGACATCTCTACATTGCCGGATGAGCATGTGGTTTTGGCTGGATTTGCAGCAAGGCATGGCCTGTCTGATGGTATTCATCAGAACTTGAGAACGCATTGCCTTGTCATAAAAGATGATGCAGGTCAGAAGGTCTGCATCATATCCAATGATTTGATGGAAATCTCTCCTGCAATTACCGATACGCTCAGGACAATGATTTCAGAGAGGTCGGGACTGGCGCGGGAAAACATTCTCATCCATAACATACATACCCATTCGGCCCCGAGATCCGGAGGAGCTTCCGTCATTGCCGGAGGCACGAACAGAGAGTGGAAGTTCAGGATGATCGATTCTCTCGTGGGAAATGCAGTAAGAACGATTACCGCAGAGAAGGAGTTTTCCTCTTTCCGGCTGGAGACCGGCAAGGCTGAAACGATAATCAACGGTAACAGGTGCGAAAAGGAAGGACCGTGCGATCATGATGTCTATGTGGCCAGATTCATCAGGAAGAAGCATCCGATGGTCACGATCGTCAATCTTGCTTGCCACCCTGTCTGTATGGGGCCTGGCAGCCATGCTTTATCTTCTGACTATCCGGGGATTTGCGGAAAGATTCTCTCTGAAGAATGGGGTGGAGAGGTCTTCCAACTGACGGGGGCGGCAGGAAATATGGATCCGGTCTTGGGCCCGCGGGATGCTGCCTATGCATATGAGTGCGGAAAATCGCTGGCGTCATCACTGCTCGGGATGACTTTCACCAGAGTTGAGAATAAAGGACTGATGAGGCTTGTCAATGAAACCATCGACCTGCCGTATAAGGCAGATCAGATTACTCCGGAATTGGTCCGCCGTCATGCGGACTCTCTTGTCCGGACATCGTCGAAGGTGTCGGCTTCATTCGGAGAAGACGTGCGGAACTGGAAAAGCGAAATTCTGGACAGGTTCAAATCCGGACAGGTTCCGAACAAACTGCGATACGATGTCCACGTGGTGGATCTGGACGGTGTGTTGTTCTTTTTCAGCGATGGTGAGCCGTTCTGCGAGTACCAGACAGAAGCCAGAGAATATTTTCCGGACAAGACTATCTTCTTCGCCGGCTATACCAATGGGCAGAATTCATATCTTCCTTCGGAACGGGCCTACAAGGTGCGCAAAGGATATGAATACGAAACCGAGCAGATGCACATCTATATCAAGGCTCCATATCCTCTTTCAGAGAAATGTCCGTCTGTCTATCTGAATGGCGTCAAAAATATTCTGTCAGAGGCTATTGCGTCAGAGACTGAAGAACCGGTGGGAGATGCTGCGTCTTACGGAATCATCCCGGCCCCTGAATCATTGATGCCCCGTCCTGGAAAGTTTACTCTTGACAACCGCACAGGTTTGCAGGTGGAAACTGATGACGAGGAATTTGCCCGGGCTGCGGAGGTGTTCATCGACAGGGTCAGGACTGCGTCAGGATTGGATATCGTCTGCAAGAATAAAAAAAGAAAGGGGATAATACTCCGCAAGGTTGAAGGGCTCGGCCCGGAAGAATATCGTCTCAAGGTCTCGCCAGAAGACATTGTCGCCGAAGCTGCCACTCCGGCAGGAGCGTTCTATTCCCTCCAGACTCTGTTGCAATTATTGCCTCCTGAAATATATTCCTCGAAGAAAATTACGGGTATCAAGTGGACAATCCCATGTTGCGAGATTTCCGACAAACCTGCGTTTTCATATCGCGGAATGATGCTTGACTGTGGAAGGCACTTCTATTCGAAAGAATTCGTGAAGAAATTCATTGATCAGATGTCAATTCTCAAGTTGAACATGTTTCACTGGCATTTGACGGAAGACCAGGGATGGCGAATTGAGATCAAGAAATACCCTCTCCTTACAGAAGTGGGCTCCAAAAGGCCATATACTGCCGATTATGACGATAAGAATCCTGACGGGAAGCCTCACGAAGGGTTCTACACCCAGGAAGATATCAAGGAGATAGTGGACTATGCCACACTTCGTCATGTGACGGTCGTTCCCGAAATTGAAATCCCAGGACACTCGACGGCAGCGCTTGCTGCATATCCGGCGTTGTCATGCGACCCCACCAAGACTTACAAGGTATCCACATGTTGGGGAATAAAGGAGGATGTTTACTGTCCCAGCGAGTTTACTTTCCGATTTCTGGAGGATGTCTTTACTGAAATGCTTCCTTTGTTCCCTTCACGATATTGGCATATCGGAGGTGACGAGTGTCCGCAGAAAGCATGGAAAGAGAGTGCATTCTGCCGGAATCTGATGAAACAGAAAGGATTGAAAAGTTACGATGAGATTCAGTCATTGTTCGTTAACCGTGTAAGTTCATTCTTGAGAAGTCACGGAAAGACCGTGATCGGATGGGATGAGATTCTGGATGGAGGAAACGTGGACGGAATGGTGGCACAGTCATATAGAGGCCATGCTCCTGCAGCCAAAGGGATTAGACGCGGGCACTATGTTATTCTTTCGCCTGACCGGTGGTGCTATTACAATTATTATCAGGCTGATCCTGAAACAGAGCCGAAAGCCAACTCGCTTCTTCTCACTCTGAAAAAGGCGTACAATTACTATCCGGTAGTGGACTCTTTGCCGGAATTGAGCAAAAAATACATCATCGGGGCGGAAGGTTGTGTGTGGGGTGAATTTATCCCTGATGTCAACTCCGCCGAGTACTGGACATTCCCTAGAATGGCCGCAATGTCGGAAGTCGGATGGACGGAGCGACAGAACAAGGACTGGCAGTCATTCAGGGTGAGGATGGAAAAGGAGATGAAAAGGTTGGAGGCCTCTGAAATCGCATGTTCGAAAGTATATTGGAATGTGATTTTCGATTATGACAGCATTAATCTTCCAAGGCCTGTGGACGCGGACCTGATGCTGGAATATCCATATGCTGCCATCCATTACACCACTGACGGCACGGATCCTACACCTGACTCACCTGTATTCAGCAGGAAGTTCACTCCGGGCAAAGGCGTTACAGTGAAGGCGCAGGGTTTTACCCATGATGGAAGGCCTGTCGGCAAGCCGACATCCAAAAGATTTTGATGATGAAAAGATTTATCATATTGCTTGCGGCGGCGTCCGCAGTCGGCTGCTCAGGGAAAACTGCTTTGGGGGATTCGGTAAATATCATCCCTCAGCCATCTCATGTCGAGACCGGGACCGGGCATTTTATCTTGGATGAAGAAACGGTCATCTACCTCGATCAGGACTCTGAAGTCAAACAGACTGTGGATTTCCTGAATGACAGGCTTTCTACAGCGTCAGGTTATTCTCTTGAGACTGCCCCCATTGACCTGAATCAGAAGAAAGGCATATTTTTTCTTGAGGCGGGACTTTCGAAAGAGTCTTATCATCTGAAAATTGACAGCAGCAGAGTAGTGGTTGAATACGGAGACGGGGCCGGTGCTTTCTATGGCCTTCAGACATTGTTCCAATTGTTTTCCGGCGAAATCTTTTCTTCTGAAAGGACGGGCATAAGGCGTTGGGGGCTTCCGTGCTGTGATATTGAAGATGCACCGAAATTCGGTTACCGGGGAATGCATCTGGACTGTTGCCTCCACTTCTTTGATATCGATTTTCTGAAAAGGTATATAGACCTGATGGCACTTCACAAGGTGAACCGATTCCATTGGCATCTTACTGAAGATCAAGGGTGGAGATTGGAGATCAAAAAGTACCCGCTGCTGACCAGTAAGGGACAATGGAGGAAGGAAACCGTCGTAGGGTCATTGAAGTCGGGGATATATGATGGAAAAAGGTATGGTGGATACTATACGCAGGAACAGGTCCGTGATCTTGTGGAGTATGCGGCTGCAAGATATGTCACGATTATTCCGGAAATCGAAATGCCAGGGCATGCCCTTGCCGCGATATCATGCTATCCTTCACTCAGTTGCGGGCTGGACAGCACCTACGAGACAGCCACCAGATGGGGAGTCTTCCGGCAGGTCTATTGTCCTAAGGAAGAAACGTTTGACTTCCTGGAGGATGTGATGGATGAGGTGATGGAGTTGTTCCCGTCACAACTTATACACATAGGGGGAGATGAATGTCCGAAATACAGTTGGAAGAGATGTCCTCATTGTCAGGCATTGATAAAGAAGCTTGGGCTCAAGGATGAGTTCGGCTTGCAGAGTTGGTTCATCCAAAAGATGGAGAAATACATCAATTCCAAAGGTCGTGAGATCATCGGCTGGGACGAGATTCTGCAGGGAGGGTTGGCCCCGAATGCGAAAGTCATGTCATGGTTGGGCGAAGAAGGTGGCATCCGGGCTGCTGAAATGCGTCATGAGGCCGTTATGGCACCGCATCCGAAGTATTACCTTGATTATTGGCAAGGAGATCCTGACAGTGAACCTCTTGCCATGGGCGGGCCTACGATGCTGAGGACGGTCTATGACTATGACCCTGTACCTGAAACTTTGTCAGATGATGAGCGTGAGTATATCATCGGAGTGGAAGGATGTGTCTGGACTGAATATCTTCCGACACCGGAGAGAGTTGAATATATGGCGTGGCCAAGGATGTGCGCAATCGCGGAAAACGGCTGGAGTACCGCCGCCAAGGATTGGGACTCGTTCGCGAGGAGGCTAGAAAAGCATTTTGACAGATTGGATTGCCTGGGCGTCCAGGCATGCCGGAACTTCTTCTGCCCGTTCATTGAGTTTCATGACGATACCGCGTATGACAAGGTCGTAACTATTTCCGCGGATTTGCCTGATGCTGAAATCAGATACACTCTTGACGGAAGCATGCCTGGCGCAGATTCGTTCCTGTATGAGACACCGTTCACGATAAATCGCTCCCAAACGGTAAAGGCCATTCTTGTAAGGGATGGAAAGGTGATGGGAGAAGTCAAGACAAAGAATTATAAATAAAAGCAATAATCACTATGGCATTAAGACTTACTGAACAACCGTCGTTACACGACAATCTTGAGAAAAAAAGCGTAGCTGAACTGTTGCGCGAAATCAACGAGGAGGACAAGAAAGTGCCCTTCGCCATCGAGAAGGTTCTTCCTGATTTGGAAAAATTGGTGAGTGCGATAGAGAGACAGATCAGAAATGGAGGAAGAATGTTCTACTGCGGAGCCGGAACCGGCGGAAAGCTGGCTGTGCTGGACATGCTGGAGATTCCGAACACTTATGGAGTTTCTCCGGATATGATACAATGCGTTCTTGCCGGAGGTGTCGAGAACCTTGTCCTTGACCTTGAGGAGAAAGAGGATGACGTGGATGAAGGCTGGAGGACGCTTCAGGAAAAACACATCTGCCCATCGGACATTGTTGTCGGAATCTCGGCGAGCGGAAACACTCCGTATGTGCTGGCGACCCTGAAAGCCTGTCATGAACATGGTATTCCGACAGGATCGTTCGTCAACAATCCCGGCTCTCCGATTTCGAAGTATTCTGACTATCCTGTGGAAGTTGTCACGGGGCCGGAATTTATCACAGGAAGCACGAGGATGAAATCCGGCACGTCCCAGAAACTGATTTGCGACATGATCAGCACGACTGTCATGTGCCGTCTCGGAAGAGTAGAGGGAAACAGGATGGTGCATGCCCACCTCATCAACAACAAGGTAGTGGACAGACTCACCCGGACAATGGTAGAGCGCAATCCATCCCTGGACTACAAGACATGTGAGAATTATATCAAGAAATGCGGGGGACTCACTGAAGCGGAAAATGAACTTCTGAAAGTGGGTATCCTTAAACAAAAACCCGTTGAAATCAATTAGTTTATGAACTCAAGCCTACCAATTATCCTTTTGGCCACAACTCTTCTCGCCGGCGGATGCAAGGAATCCGGAGCAGAAGACACGGGACGTTTGCAAGGAGTCGTGATCAATGAAATCGCGGCACACGACCAGACAGCCGACGCTCCGACTTGGGTGGAAATCCTCAATACGGGAGCGGAAAGCATTGATATTTCCGGTCTGGGCCTGTTCTTGTCAGACCAGTACTTTTCTAAAAAATGCATTTGGAAGGCACCTGACGGTTCGAAGTTGAAACCTGGAGAACGTCTGGTGATGTCCACTGAAGACGAGACACTGACTACGGGAATAGCATCAGATTCGGAGTTTGAACTGAAACTGGCATTGCGCGCTTCGGGAAAGGCCGTTGATTCGTTTACCAGAAGCGATGCCTTTGAAAAACCATCTGTACAGACGGCGAGGGGCAGCTACCAGAGAATCCCTGATGGCAGTTCGGACTGGAGAAATCTGACATATTCAAGTAGAGGAAAGGCGAATGAGATATTTGATCTTGACAAGACTAGACGACTTGGTTTCTGGGCATGGAGCAGTCATGTACCGAGCCTTATGTCCGATGACTGTTCGATGATGAAATCATTGAAGTCCAAAGGTTATGATCACATCATATTGAATTACGCTGCATTTTATCCATCAGCGCGGAAGACTACCCTGCAATTCATTGAGGAGGCGGAATCAATCGGTCTGACGGTTCATGCCTGGATTCAGTGTTTCCACAATTCTTCAGGATGGATCAATCCGATAGATGATGCGGGCAACCGCTATAAAGATGAGATTTTTGAAGAAATCATCAACAATGCGAAATCCTACATTGAAGACTTCGGAGTAAAAGGCGTTCATCTGGATTATATCCGGTTCGGTGGCACAGCCTACAAGCACAATCCTTCAGCCGAAGTCAATGCTGTAGGGGCGGTGACGAGATGCTGCAGAGAATTGCGCGAATTGTGCGACAGTTATGAGGAAGGTCTGGTCACGTCTGCCGCGCTGATGCCTGATGATACTGATGACTATTATTACTATGGTCAGAATCATAACGAGATGGGAAAATATATCCACGTGCTCATGCCGATGATATACCGTTACTCCTATGGCTATAGCGATGAATCTTGTCGCCGTGCCGCGAAGAAATTTGCAGATAACACCGGAGGCGCTGAATGCTGGGCAGGATTGACCACCTATCGTGGAGATGACAGCAAGGTCTATCCTATGGATGCGGAAGGAATAATGAAGGATTGTGAAGTCTTCAAGGGAAGTGGCGCCAAGGGACTGGTTCTCTTCCGATATGGCCTCGGAGAATTCCCGGACATGAATGAATACATTATCAAATAACACTAAAAAATCAAAGCATTATGAAGAAAAATTGGTTTTATCTGATTGCCTTGACAATTATTGCGGGTATGTTTTCCGCTTGCGATAATGGCAACAAAGATGACGGACCTGATGTAAAGTCAGTTGCGACCGTCTCGATGCAGGATTTGACTGGATCGATAGCGTCAATGTACGCAGAATGGGAGAAAAACACTACCATACCGACATCGCTTGAAGTCGCCGGCAAGAATCTCACCCAGCCTCAGTACCAATATGCGCTCTGCGTTCTGGTGAAGAACCTCACTTCCGGAAAAACTTCCGGAAATGTCGATGTGCTGAACTACAAAGCGGCAGATCATCCGGACAGAGACAGCTACGACGCTGAAACAATCTCCGTTACAGGAGAAGAAAGCGTTGATGCTGTCGCGTCCAAGATGCTTCAGGCCATGAAAGAAAAAGGGCAAGTCCCTAACCAGACTTTGTTCACCAGGAATGGACAAGCCATCGCTTTTTCCACGAACCGTGCGACAGTGACACTTGCGCGGACAGTGGCTGCATACAAGAACGATGGAAAACTGCCTGGCTCCGTATCTACTGAATATCTTTCTGCATCTGCGTCTCTCCTCGGTTTCGCCGAACAGCTTGTTACTTATCTTGATGTCTGGCAGAAAACCGTCGGGACAGTAAGTGCAGACGGAAGCCACTGCACGGACAATGGTACTGCGTGGGAAAATGTTCATTTTATCCCTATTCCTTACAGTGGAGGTGCCTATGCGGACGGTGCTGACCAATACGACCCTAAATACCAGCCTTACCATACGATTACGGTGGCAGGTACGGAATACACCGCTGCACAGTGTTTTATCATTGCGGCTAAAGGATTCCTTGACCTTGTCACGAAGGAAGGATCTGCTCTCAAACAGACCGAGAGAAATACCCCAGTGCATAATCTCGGCAACGGCAAGAGTTTGCGTGAAAAGATTCCGGCCGTCGAGGAATGGGCAATATGGGGAAGCTATCCATGGTATGAAAAAGCAGACGAGCCATGTGGTGTCATCAATTTCTCGGACAAAGTCCCATGCGACCTTGCTTTCATGGCAAGAACCCTTCCTTGGTTCATAAAAAGGGCGCAGGACCTCGGCTGCATCGGGAACTTCTTGAATTATGACGAGGATCCGAACAATTCCCTTGTTATGCCTCCATATTGTGGTATAATTTCTCCGATGCGCACGTTCCTTATATTGTGCAGATTCTACAAGCACCTGTTGGACAATAACATAACAGAGAATGTCTATGATGCTGTAAAAGACATAAAACTCGACTATGACTTCTATGGCATAGAATTACCTGATATTGAACTCAAGACCAAGGAAGTAAACCTGAAAGCCGCAGGTGAGACAACTGAAGCGTCATTCGTCGCCAAGAAATCATGGACGGCGACTGCAAGTGCTGACTGGATCAGTGTAAGCCCGGCTTCAGGAGACGCTGCCGCTCCAGCCAAGGTCCAGATTACAGTTCAGGCCAATACCGGCGGAGAACGTGAGGGCGCCGTCCTCATCAAAGGCGGAAACGTCAATGACGGACTGTCCATAACGGTCAAACAGGCTGCGTATGTAGCGCCTTCCGGAGCGACTGTCAAGGATTTCGCAGAACAGTATGTGACCCTGATCGGAATCTGGGAGCAGACCACAGGTACCATCAACATGATTACCGGAGAAACTCCTGCAGAGGCTGGAAGCGAGTATGAGGAATTCAACGTCCAGAATGCTCATTATATTCCTTCGACTACGAAAGTCACCATCAAGGACAAGGAATACAATACTGCAGACATTTTCGAGCTGGCGCTCAGAAGCTACCTTCTTCTTCGCGGCTACGATGGAAACTATACCCAGAAGAATGGTGTCGGGAACATTCCTGCAATTAGCGGAACAGTCAAGATGTCTGAAACTGAACTTCCGTTGACGCATGGCTTCAAATGGGGATCAAGTCCTTACAATGAAACGAAGAACAATAACGGTCATCTCGTGATGGGTTCTGATGAAAATGGAACGCACTGCAAAGTAAAAATTGACTGGTTGGACAATTTCGCAATGAGGAATGTGAATTTTGCATTCGGCAACGAAAATGCAATCTCCAATTTGAGCGGCTATGTCGGCAGACTTGAAGGCTATTATGGATGCGCCTGCTCAATGAGAGCCCTGATAACTTACGCATTTTTCTTCAAGTACATGCTTGACAATAAATTGGAAGACGCCAAAGATATCAGCGCCGACCAGATTTTCAGAACCGAACTGTTCGGTGACGAGAAATAGTTTTCGGGCATGGGAGACTGACCTCTCCCATGTCTGCCAATATTACAATCAGATTAGCAATGAAGAAGATTATCACAATTCTCTCTGTGCTTCTGGCATTTACCGCATGTCAGGCATGTTCGAAGGAGGACAAGGGAGACAACGGAAAGGACCAACCGAAAGAATTCGTCGCCACATCATGGAACGGGGAGTTCCTCAAAGCTGTTTCCGAAGCCTACGAAGTGTTTGTCGAGACCGACAGGATGCCGGTTTCTGTCAATGTGGAAGGAATAAGCTATAGTCAGGCCAAATACTTTTCTGCTGCTTGCAACCTTATTTCTCTGATTGAAACTCATCCTGACGACTGGCAGGAGCAGCCGGATGTGGATATCCCGAAATATTCATCCGGGAGCGTGATGCAGTGGAATACCTTCGAAACGGACTCGATATCTCTCGCCGGCATCAAATGGATGATCGGAAAAATGAGTGACTATGCTTCCGCGAAAGGAATGTATCCCAATTATTGTAGTTTCGGAAAAAGAACCTGGGAAAGCGACAGGAGCGGGGATTCTACAGCCGAGTACTATTATGAGGGTGATGAAAAATATGTAGGAAACATTATTTTTCCGCAGGCTTTGATTATATTGGCACGAGTGATGAATTATTACAAAAGCCATCTCGTCCTGCCTGAGAACATATCGATATGGTGGTCTGACTTTCTCAGGAGCACAGACAATTGCCCGATCGATGATCCGGTTGTAGTAGCAGCGATGAATCAGTCGATAGCCGGAAAGAGCACTGCCCGTGAAAAGGCAGAGGCGATTTTCATCTATGCAAGAGACAAATGGGAATGGGAAAACTACAACAATACCAGGAAGGGAGCAGTCGGCACAATCAATGCGAAAGGCGGCAATTGTTGTGATTTGTCCCATGCGGTCGTGGCCATGTGTCGTGCTGCAGGAATTCCGGCCAGATATATTCACGGGCAATGCTATTTCTCGTCCTCTGTCATAGGGCATGTGATTTCGCAAATTTATGTTGACGGCCAATGGTATACCTGTGACGCATCGAATGACAACGCCACGTTCGGACATCCGACATGGAAAGGAATGCAGACTTTCAATGGACTTTATGATGAACTCCCGTTCTGATTTTGTCATGAAAATGAAACTTTAAATGTAACAACATGATACTTATAGCGGATTCCGGTTCTACCAAGACCGACTGGGTGTGTATAAACTGGAATGGAACGAATGTCATCCGTTTCAAAAGTTCAGGCTACAATCCGAATTACATCTCGGGCGAAGAAATAAAAAATGACATCCTGGACAATCTTCCCGAGGATTTCCCGGTTAATGAAATAAGAGAAGTCTATTTCTACGGAGCAGGCGTCAGTGAACTCGAGTATGACTTCATGCAGGATGTTCTCCGGAATGTGTTTGTAAATGCCGGAGTGGTGTTTGTCGCCATGGACCTGCTGGGGGCCGCGAGGGCACTTCTCGGCCGGGATGCCGGATTTGCAGCCATACTTGGCACGGGATGCAATACCTGTCTGTATGACGGAGAAAAGGAAACGCTCAATATCGATTCCCTTGGATTTATCCTTGGAGATGAAGGCAGCGGAGGCTACATCGGCAAAGCCTTGCTGAGGGATTACATGAGAGGAAATATGCCTCCGGAAATATTTTCGGAGGTTAAAGCTCTTGTCGGAAAATCAGTGGACGAAATTATTGAACAAGTCTATCAAAAGCCCAAAGCCAATCGTTATTGTGCCCAATTCTGCAAATGGGTCGGAGATCACAGGCATGAGCATCCATACTATCATGACTTGATGCTGAATTCATTCCGGGATTTTTTCAGAAACATTGTGAGCCTCTATCCGGATTACAGGAAATACCGCTTCAATTGCGTCGGCTCTGTGGCGTTCCACTATCCGGATCTTCTTGGCCAGGCGGCGGCTGAATATGGTATGGAAATGGGCAGCATCGTCAAAACTCCGATTGACGGCTTGATAAAATATCATCTGGCTTCGTCTCAGGTCATGTCACTAAATTAATCCCGCATCCGAATTTTCCACAAAAAGTGTTATATTTACGATATGACACTAATTGACACGTCGCCTGGACGCATTCGTGAAATACGAGGGAAACAGGCAAAATATTATCATTCCGGGGCCACGTTGGATACGGCGGTCCGGAAAGCGAACCTGAAAGCATTGGAAAAGGCTGTTCTGAAATGGGAAAAGCCGCTTTGTGATGCTTTGTGGAGCGATTTGCATAAATCTTATGAGGAGGCTTACCTGACGGAAATCAGTATCCTGCTCGGCGAACTCCGTACACATATACGCAAGATAGGGAAGTGGACGAAACCTGTGAGGAAACCCACGCCGCTGAAGATGTTTCCTTCCAGAAGCAGGATTCTCAGCGAGCCGCTCGGCACGGCATTGATAATATCACCTTGGAACTATCCTGTGCAGCTGCTGCTTACACCGCTTGTCGGAGCCATTTCGGCCGGATGCACGGCTGTGCTCAAACCATCGCCTTATGTTCCGACCGTGTCGAAAGTCATCGAAGAAATGATTGAGGATACATTCCCGGAAGAATATGTCGCTGTAATACAAGGACATAGGGACACCAATACAGCGCTTCTTGCAGAAAGATGGGATATGATTTTCTTTACAGGGAGCCCTGCGTTCGGACGCGTCGTGATGGCATCGGCCGCCAGGAATCTTACACCTGTCGTGCTCGAACTCGGGGGCAAGAGCCCTTGTATCATTGACAAGGATGCTGATATCGAGATTGCTGCGAAGCGCGTCGCGTGGGGCAAGAGCCTCAATGCCGGACAGACATGCATTGCCCCGGATTATATTATGGTACATGAGGACATAAAGGATGAATTCGTGGCGGCGCTCGGGCGGGCGTTTACCGGTTTGCTCGGCGAAAATCCGCAGGAAAGCAGGCATTTCGTGCGCATTGTCAATGATGCTGCATTCGACCGGCTCACGGGGTATCTGAAAGACGGGAAAATCGTCTTCGGCGGACGCACGGACAAGGCTGAAAGGTACATTGAACCGACGATTCTGGAGGATGTGAGCCCCGATGCGCCTGTTATGCAGGAGGAAATTTTCGGACCGATATTTCCTGTCATGACATTCCGGAATATCGCGGACGTCGTGGAATTCGTGACGGCGCGGGAGAAGCCGCTGGCGCTGTACCATTTCGGCAAGAACGGCGATAAAGTCCTGAAACACACCACGTCAGGAGGCTCTTGTCTGAATGACACGATCATGCATATTGCCAATGAAAATGTGCCTTTCGGGGGAGTCGGCATGTCGGGCATGGGAAGTTATCATGGCAAGCTCAGCTTCGATGCGTTCACGCATTATAGATCAAATATCATATCCCCGACGTGGATTGACCTGCCGTTCAGATATATGCCTTACAAGTTTTTCAGAAAGGTCAAATCATTACTCTAAATCTGAATTTATGGAAAAGAAACTATCTAATGTGGTGAAGCCGGAGGGCATGAGCGCTGAAGAATGGCAGAAAAAGCTGCGCAGTCAGTTTGCCGTCAAGGAGGTGCTTTCGATTGTGCCGCGCGGCGATGAGGCGGTGTATGGGGTCTTCGATGTCAGGAATCCCAAGACGAAGAATATATATAAGGTCGTGTACAGGGGGCTCGACAGCCGCTGGAACTATTGCTCCTGTATGGACTTCAAGACCAATCAGTTAGGTACCTGCAAGCATGTGGAAGCGGTGCGTATCTGGCTGGACGAGAGACATAAGAAGGTGCCGGTGCTGAACCCGCCGTATTCTTCCCTGTATATCTCATATCGTGGAGACAGATGCATCTGCCTCAGGGTCGGAAGCGCAAATTGGCCGGAAATGACGGAACTTGCGAAAGGCTGGTTCGACAAGGACGGCAAAGTGTTGCCGGACAAGATACCGGGACTGTCCGAATTTATCGCACGCGCGAAGGAAATCGACCCGGATTTCCGATGCTATTCTGACGTAACTGATTATCTGGCAGAGATTAAGGATGCGGGCTACAGGGAACGGTATATCTCAGCTGTTACAGATGAAAATCTCGACAATCTCCTGAAAACCAAGCTGTATCCATACCAGAAAGAAGGAATCAGATTCGCATTCAGCAAGGGAAAATCAATACTTGCGGACGAGATGGGCCTCGGAAAAACCGTGCAGGCAATCGGCACCGCGGAGCTCATGCGCAAGGCAGGTCTGATTTCATCGGTGCTCATCCTGTGTCCGGCATCATTGAAATACCAATGGAAGAAAGAGATCGAGCGCTTTACGGATTCCGATGTGGTAATCGTGGAAGGGTCGCAGAACAAGCGCAGGGAAATCTACAAGTCGCAGGCGTTCTACAAGATAGTCTCCTATCATGCGTTGAGCAATGATATCAAGGTCTTCGGGCCGGGCTGTTCGGAATGCCTGATAATGGACGAAGTGCAGCGGCTGAAGAACTGGAACAGCCAGATATCCAGGGCCGCAAGAAAGATACAGGCGGACTATGCCGTGGTCCTTTCCGGAACTCCGCTGGAAAACAAGCTGGATGAACTCTATTCCGTAATGGAATTCGTGGACCAATATTGCCTGGGACCATATTACAAGTTCATGGATGATGCAACGGTGAAGGACGGAAGCGGCAAGATATTGTCCTACAGGAATTTGAACAGGATAGGCGAGCGCATATCCAAGCGGCTTCTCCGCCGGCGCAAGGCCGACGTCGCAATCCAGCTCCCGGACCGTACCGACCAGAATCTGTTCGTGCCAATGACTCCGCAGCAGAAAGAGTTGCACGATGAGTTCAAGGTCAATGTCGCCCAACTGGTCTCCAAATGGAAGCGCATGCATTTTCTCAGTGATAAGGACAGGAAACGTATGTTGCTGCTGCTCAGTCAGATGAGGATGGTTTGTGACAGTACTTACATTCTCGACCAGGAAACGCGATACGACACCAAGGTGGATGAAACTGTCAATATCGTCCGCAATGTCGTGGAAAGCGGTGATGCCAAAATCGTGATTTTCAGCCAATGGGAGAGAATGACCAGGCTGATTGCTGCGGAACTGGGCAAGATGGGCGTGGGTTATGCTTCATTGAACGGCTCGGTGCCTTCGGAAAAGAGGAAGAACCTGATAGATGATTTCTGTGACAATCCGGATTGCCGCGTGTTCGTGTCCACGGATACCGGAAGCACCGGACTGAACCTGCAGGCGGCATCGTTGGTCATCAATCTGGATTTGCCATGGAATCCCGCCGTGCTGGAACAGAGGATATGCAGGATCTACCGTATAGGGCAGAACCGCAATATCCAGGTAATCAATATGATATCCAAGGATTCGTTCGAGGAGCGGATGCTTGGGACATTGGATTTCAAGTCATCGCTTTTCGAGGGCGTGCTGGATGGCGGAGATGATACCGTCATCATTGATGACAGCCGCATGAATCACATCATGGATGCTGTCGCCGGTTATGTGGATGAAGAGACTCGGAAACCTGTGGCGGAAGATATTGATAATGGTGATGATATAGGCATTGTGGAGGATTTGACCGATGCGGAAGAAGAGGACAGAGGCATTGAGCCTGACGAACTTATACGTCAGGGAGTGACGTTCCTCCATGGACTTGCGGAGACATTGAAATCACCGGAAGCGTCCGCCAAACTGGTGAATACGCTGGTGCATACGGACCCATCTACCGGAAAGCAGGAAATAAGGATTCCTGTTCCGGGAAAGGATGCGGCGGGAACGATATTGACAATGATTGCGCGCCTGATGTCGAAATAATTGATTAAATTTGGAAGATTTAGAAGAAAAATTATTGGATGGCTAAATATACGGAACTTGAAGGCAAATGTCGGAAGATAGTTGAGGATGCCAGGAACGGTGTCTTCGCACCGGTGTATCTGCTGATGGGCGGGGAACCGTATTATCCGGACATGGTCTGCGACGCTATAATGAAATATGCGCTTCAGGACGATGAACGGGATTTCAACCAAGCAGTTTACTATGGCCTTGATACTGATGCAGATGCAGTCGCTTCGGAAGCCCGCAGCTATCCTATGATGGCGGAACGCAGGCTTGTGGTGCTGAAAGAAGCCCAGAGCATGAAGACACTGGAAGGCCTGGGAGTCTATGCGGCAGAACCGATGGACACTACCGTGCTGGTAATCCTGATGCACGGAGCATCGGCGGACAAGCGTAAAGCATTGTACAAGAACGTTTCGAAGAAAGGCATTGTCCTGGAATCGGAACCGCTGCGCGACTACGAGATGCCGGGGTGGATTACCGGTTTCTATAAGTCCAGAGGTTTGGCGATTGACCCGGACGCTGCGGCTCTGCTTGCCGAATCGGCGGGTACGGAACTCGACCGGATTGCCGTGGAAACCGAGAAGCTTCAGAAGAATCTTCCTGAAGGAACGACGCGCGTCACGGCCGCCGACATCGAGAAGAATGTGGGCATCAGCAGGCAATTCAGCATCTTCGAACTGACCAAGGAACTGTCATATCTCCATGCCGCGAAAGCATTGAAAATAGCTGCATACATCGGTTCGGGGCCGAAATTCGCGATGCCGATGGCCGTGGCGCCGCTCTACACGCATTTCTACCGCATCCTGAAATATGAAGCCGCGCTCATGAAGAATCCCGGGATGCCGAAGATGGAAAAGTCCAAGCTGCTGGGAGTCAATCCGTATTTCCTGGAAGAATACGATGTGGCGGCGCGGAACTTTCCTGTCAGGCGGTGCATGAAGGTGATGTCCCTGCTGGAAGAATACGATTTCAAGGGAAAAGGCGGCGGAAGCGGTGAAGCCGGTCAGGACGAACTCCTTATGGAACTTGTAAACAAGATATTGATCTAAATTCTTATAACTATGGCATTGATAGAATGCAGAGACGTCTGCAAGAACTTCGGTGAAAAGGTGGCTCTGGACCATGTGAGCCTGGATATTCCGAAAGGGCAGATTTTCGGACTCCTGGGACCTAACGGTGCGGGAAAGACCACTATGATCAGAATCATCAACAGAATCACGATACCGAATTCCGGAGAAGTGCTGTTTGACGGCAGGCCGATTACCCAGAAAGATGTAGAAAAAATCGGTTATCTTCCGGAGGAACGTGGCCTGTACCGCAAGATGGAAGTCGGTGACCAGGCAATGTATCTGGCTCAGCTCAAAGGAATGAGCGAGAAGGACGCCCGTGCGGAACTGAAAAAATGGTTCATGAAATTCGGCATACAGGACTGGTGGAAAAAGAAAGTCGAGGAATTGTCGAAAGGTATGGCGCAGAAGGTCCAGTTCATCACGACCGTCGTCCATAAACCGTCCCTCATGATATTGGATGAGCCGTTCTCGGGATTTGACCCTGTCAATGCTGAATTGATAAGGAAGGAAATCCTGGAACTGAAGGAGCAGGGGGCGACCATCATCCTCTCCACGCACAACATGGAATCCGTGGAGGAGCTCTGCGACAACATTGCCCTGATAAACAAGTCGCATCTGGTCATCACAGGCGGGGTCGAGGATATCAGACGCCGATACGGCAATAACAATGTCGAACTTGTCTACACCGGAGAAACCCCTCTGGAAACTGTTCCGGGGCTGTTCTCCATCATCTCCGACACGAACGATGCGGGTCGCCACACGGCGGTGCTGTCGCTTGCCGGTCAAGGACTTGGAAACAATGTGCTGACAGAAGTCCTGAAACAGAACGTGGTCGTAAATTCATTCAAGGAATTGCTCCCTCGAATGAACGATATCTTTATTAAACTGGTAACCGAAACTGCATAACTGGGAGGACAAGACATGAACCTGCATATTGTAAATATCATCATCAAACGCGAATATCTTACCCGCGTAAAGAAGAAGTCGTTCATTATCACCACTTTCCTGGTGCCGATTCTCTTCGCTGCCCTCTGTATGCTGCCGTCATTGATCATGCTGATGGCTAAAGAAGAGGCCAAGAAAATAGCCGTAGTCGACCAGTCCGGCATCGTGATGCCGTTCCTGAAAGACACGGAAACGACGACATTCAAGCAGTTCGGCGATGTGGACCCGGATGTGTTCAAAAGGCAGCTCGACAGCGTCGGCATGGATGCCCTGCTGGTGATTTCGCCTCTGGATACCGCCGCAAGGACAGTCACCGCCGTCTCCTATGCCTCCAAACCGCTGGGAATGGACATGACCGAGGCCATCCAGGGCAAGATCAATGATGCCGTCGAACATTACCGCGTGAACTGCTACGGCATAGACGGACTCGACAAGATAATGGAAAGCGTCAAGCCGGACATCACGCTCGTCTCTTACAAGATGGACGAATCCGGCAAGGAAACGCTCAATGAATCAGCGATTTACATGTTTCTGTCAATGATTTTGGGCATGATAATCTACATGTTCATATCAATGTTCTGCGGCATGGTGATGTCCAGTGTCATAGAAGAAAAATCCAGCCGCGTGGTGGAAGTCCTGGTTTCATCCGTTAAAGCCACGGAACTCCTTTTCGGCAAGATTATCGGCGTGGCATTGGTGGCTCTCACCCAATTCTTCATGGGGATTGCCCTGACGTTGCTGATTCTTGCAGTCGTAGGCGGCATTGCCGGGACCGGCTTTCTCGAAAACGCCGGCGGATCCGCTGACCAGATGACCATGATGGCCACAGGCATGGGTGTAAGCCCGGAGCAGATGGGCGCTGCCGGAGTGGCAATGCCTACTGAACTTGACGCCATCATGTCGACCCTCGGCGGCATCAACTACGTGGAACTTGTCGTAGTGTTCCTGCTTTTCTTCGTGTTCGGCTACCTGCTCTATGCGTCAATGTTCGCAGCCATCGGCTCGGCGGTCGAGAATGAAGCTGACAGCCAGCAACTTGTGCTGCCGCTGACAATCCCGCTGATGATAGGATTCTTCATCGCAATGTTCGCGTACAAGTCGCCTGACAGCGCCTTGGTGTTCTGGGGGTCAATGATTCCGTTCACGTCGCCTATGGTGATGCTGACCAGAGTGCTCTTCGGCGTACCGACCTGGCAGATCGCCCTTTCTGTAGGCATACTTGTACTGACCTTCGTGCTTTGCGCATGGCTTTCTGCCAAGATATACAAGGTGGGAATCCTTATGTTCGGCAAGAAGTCGACGTTTAAAGATTTGTGGAAATGGATTAAAATGAAATAATTATGAGGATAATGAAATTTACTGCGGCTGTAGCTGCCATGTTCCTTGCCCTGACGTTGTCTCAGGCTCAGGAGTACACCGTGAAATGGAAGAAGACGATGATGGATGCTTCCAGGACAGGTGTGAAGATAGCAAGCGCGGACGATGTGAAGGAGTCGATGGGAGAGATGCGCGGAACCAAGTATTATGCCCCGAACGGAAAGGTGTTCAAGAAAGGCGTCACACCCAAGGTGGCGCGCGTGATGCTGGACGCGCAGCCGGAAATGGCTGATGTAAAGCAGGTTGTGGCTTATTCCACCAATGCGATGAGCGTGGAATATCCTGAAAGTGCATTGTCCGACTGGTATGTGGACCTGCTCATTGGACAATGTGCTGAAATTACCGGCAAGCGGGTGGATGTAGGTGTCGTGAATTTCGGAGGAATCCGCGTCGACATGCCTAAGGGAAATGTACTGCGTGACGATATCATGTCGATGTTCCCGTTCCGCAACAAACTCTGCTATCTTGAAATCAAAGGAAAAGATGTCAGGGCCATATTCGAGCAGCTTGCAGCCGAGAAGTGGCAGGTCGTGGGCGGTGCCAGATGCGTGATTTCCAAGGACGGACGTCTGGTTTCCGCTGAAATCGGCGGTGAGCCGCTGGATGATGACAAGGTTTATGGCGTGACGACTCTGGATTTCCTTCTCAATGGCGGCGACGGCCTCCATGTCCAGAAAAATGCGCTGTCTGTCCAGGTTCTGGACGGCTATGTCATAGACATTGTCCTTCCTTACGTACAGAAACTTACGGCGGAAGGCAAACCTATTGAGTATCATACTGATGGTCGAATCAAAATCGTGGAATAGCTTATGAAGAAGATATTGACATTTACGGCGGCGTTGGTCATGGCCGCGGCATCAATGTCCGCACAGGACTTGGTCATTGTTCATTTAAATGATACTCACAGCCATCTTGAGCCGCTTCGTGAAAGCGAACCGGGCAAGGGAACAGGCGGCGTCATCGAGCGTGCGGCGTATATGGATAGCATACGTACGGTGAACGGGAAACGCAATGTGCTTCTTCTCCATGCCGGTGATTTCAGTCAGGGGACATCATATTTCACCAAATTGAACGGCGATATCGAAATCAAGGTCATCAATGCCATGAAATATGATGTTGTGACTCTCGGAAACCATGAGTTCGACAATGGTATCGAAGAACTTTCCAGGCGTATGAAGGCATTGAAATGCAAGGTGGTATGTGCCAACTACGATTTTTCTTCATTCGAACTCGGGAAATACGTGAAGCCTTATGCCATCGTGCACAAGGGAGGCATGAAGATAGGTGTCTTCGGTCTCCTTACCGACATTACCCGTGTGGTTGCCCGTGAAACTGCCGACAGAATCCCCAAGATCGACACTTATGAAGCTGCCAACAAATGGGCGGACTATCTGAAGAACGAAAAGCATTGCGATATGGTCATCGCATTGACTCATATCGGTTTCGATGAGGGCACGATCTGTGATCCGGACCTTGTGGAAAATACCAGGAACATAGACATTGTCGTAGGCGGACATTCCCATACGTTCCTCGACGATGTCAAATTCAGGAAGAATCTCGACGGCAAGGAGGTCCCTATCGTGCAGAACGGCTGCTGGGGACTCAATGTCGGAGAACTGGATGTATATAAAAACTAAACCAACACTTTATGGCTCAATTGAATAACACTCCTGAGACCGAGCTGACCTCCCTTGCGGAGCGCCATAAGTCCATTCTGGATATTCTGCAGCTTCAGGGAAGTGTGTCCGTTTCTGACCTTGCGGAGCGTCTGGAGGTGTCGGAAGTCACCATCAGGAAGGACCTTTCCGCGCTGGAGAAGCAGAATAAGCTTTACCGCACCCATGGTCGCGCCATTCCTATCAGCCCGTATATAGGCGACCGGCATATCAATGAAAAAGAGAAACAGTTCGTTCTGGAAAAGAGGGCTATCGGAAAGGTCGCAGCCTCTATGGTCAATGAACACGACTCTATCCTGATGGCGTCCGGCACGTCGATACTTTATGCTGCCAAAGAATTGGTGGAGAAGAAGAACATTACGGTCATATCCGCTTCTGTATCAGCATCTTCATTGCTTTCGCAGAACAAGGACATTGATGTCGTCCAGCTGGGTGGCATCGTGCGTGAAAGTTCAGTTTCCGTGGTCGGGTCGTTCGCTGAGGATATGCTGAAATATTTCAACTGCAACCTGCTTTTCATGGGTGCTGACGGCGTCGACCTGGAATTCGGCGTCACCACGACCAATATGATGGAGGCGAACCTGAACAGGATGATGATGAACACGTCACAGCAGACCGTGCTCCTTGTCGACAGCAGCAAGTTCGGCAAGAAGGGATTCAGCAAGATTTGCGACGTGGGAGAAATCGACCGCATCATAACGGACGACAAAATCCCTCAGGTTTATCTGAAAAGTCTTCAGGAGCAGGGCATTGAGGTGACAATCGTACCTGTGTCCCGCGGTTAGTTACAGGATGTTCATCGACTGCTCGCGGATTTTCTCCAGCTCATCTTTCATGCGGACTACGACTTTCTGTATTCCGGCATGATTTGCCTTTGAACCGGTGGTGTTGATTTCCCTGCCCATTTCCTGGATGATGAATCCAAGTTTCTTTCCGGGGAAATCTTCGCCGTCGATGGTATCCATGAAATATTTGCAATGCTGGCGGAGGCGGACTTTCTCCTCATTGATGTCCAGCTTTTCGAGGTAGTATATCATTTCTTCCTCGAAGCGGCTCTGGTCAGGCTTGAGAAGAAGGTCGGAAATGGCTTTCTCTATCTTCGAACGTACAGCGGCAATGCGCTCTCCCTCGAAGGACTCCACCTCGTCTTCCAGTTTCAAAATATTGTTGACGCGGCCCGTAACATCCTTGTACAGAGCGACTCCCTCGCGAGCCCTGAACTCATTCGTGTTCTCTATCGCTTTCTCTATCGCAGCCTCTACCTCAGGCCAATTCTCTTCCGTGATTATATCCTGTCGGGTATTGTCAATGACATCCGGGAAACGGAGAATCGAGTTCATGTACAATGCCGTGTCCACCGGGATTCCCAGTTTGTCGCCCAATGTCGTTATCTGACGGAAATACTCTTCGGCGAGGTCGGCATTGATATGCTTGGCAGAAGATACTGCATTGGCCTCGAATGTGACGAAGAAATCGATTGTACCCCTGTGCAGCTTTTCTGCAAGCATTTGGCGTACAATAAGTTCCTTATCTTTAGGCAGAAGGGTGGACTTGATGTTGACATCAGCAGTCTTGCCGTTCAGCGTTCTGATTTCTATGGTCAGTTTGCCTGCTTTCAGGCTGGCCTCGGCCTTGCCGTATCCTGTCATTGACTTTATCATATTATATTATCGTTAACCGACCGCAAAAATACGAAATATTTTAGAATTGAACGGATTTTTCGTAAGTTTGTAGGTTGTGAAATAAATGAATTAATTGAACTGATTATACGTATTATGGAAGAAGTCAAGAATGAGGCAGTGGAGCCAAAGAGGCTGAATTTCCTCGAAGAAATCATTGAATCTGATCTCAAGTCCGGGAAAATGGACAGCATTTTGACCCGTTTCCCTCCGGAACCGAACGGATATCTGCACCTTGGACATGCGAAAAGTATCTGCATAAACTTCGGACTGGCCCAGAAATATGGCGGCAAGACGAACTTGCGTTTCGACGATACCAACCCGACCAAGGAAGACACCGAGTATGTGGATTCTATTAAAGAAGATATCCAATGGCTTGGTTTCCAGTGGGATAAGGAAAGATATGCTTCTGACTATTTCGACCAGCTGTACGAATGGGCTGAAGACCTGATAAAGAGGGGATTGGCATACGTCGATGACCAGACTCAGGAAGAAATCAGCAAAGGACGCGGCTCCGTCGACAAACCGGGCGTTGAAAGCCCTTACAGAAACAGGAGCGTGGAGGAGAACCTCCAGATTTTCCGTGATATGAAAGCCGGCAAATATGCTGACGGCGAGAAAGTCCTCAGGGCGAAGATTGATATGGCGAGCCCGAACATGATGTTCCGCGATCCGCTTCTCTATCGTATCAAGCATGCTTCACATCATCGTACAGGTGACAAGTGGTGCATCTATCCGATGTATGACTTCACTCACGGACAATGCGATTCCATCGAGCATATCACACATTCAATCTGCACACTGGAATTCGACGTGCACAGGCCTCTGTATGACTGGTTTATCCAGACACTCGGCATCTATCCGTCACACCAGTATGAATTTGCCAGATTGAACCTTACATATACCCTCATGAGCAAGCGCAAGCTTCTTGAACTCGTCCAGAAAGGCTTCGTAAGCGGGTGGAACGACCCACGTATGCCTACGCTTTGCGGCGTCAGGAGAAGAGGTTATACTGCAGAGGCATTGAAAATGTTCTGCGAGAAGATCGGTGTTTCCAAGCGTGACCAGCTGATGGATATCCAGCTTCTTGAATGGTGTGTGCGTCAGGACCTTAACGCAAGGTCGAACCGCTACATGGTGGTTGAGGACCCTGTCAAGGTGACCCTCACCAACTGGGAGCCGGGCAAGGTGGAATGGTTCGACTGCCCGCTCAACCCTGCCGACCCTGAAGGTGCATCACGTAAGGTGCCTTTCACCGGAGAACTGTATATCAGCCGCGCGGACTTCATGGAGGATGCTCCAAAGAAGTTCTTCCGTCTCAAACCGGACGGCGAGGTCCGCCTCAAATATACCTATATCATAAAGTGCAATGAAGTCGTAAAGGATGCCGAGGGCAATGTAGTTGAACTCAAGTGTACTTTCGACCCTTCTACACGTCCCGGCAGCGGCGAATGGAGAAGCGTGAAGGGTACAATCCATTGGGTATCAGTTGAACATGCGAAGGAAATCGAACTTCGTCTCTATGACAAGCTCTTCACTCTGGCAGATATGAGCCAGGTTCCTGAGGACAAGGATTACAAGGATTTCCTGAATCCTGATTCTCTTGTTCATGCGAAAGGTTATGCCGAGCCGGCATTGCTGGAAGACAAGTCCGGAATCGCCGTACAGTTCGAGCGTGTCGGATATTATTTCCAGGATTCTGACAGCACGCCAGATCACCCTGTATTCAACAGGACTACTA
>ERZ1035032.521-NODE-521-length-30582-cov-7.423396_pt1 | contig 30582 bp, 20 predicted proteins | sample MGYA00520693_ERZ1035032 | MGnify/ENA primary metagenome ERZ1035032 (study PRJEB33766, sample SAMN09781740) | gut metagenome | biome: gut microbiome | host: Homo sapiens | place: Madagascar | study: EMG produced TPA metagenomics assembly of the PRJNA485056 data set... | reverse complement strand
ATTTAATATATGATAAAATTAATATAAAACAAGATATGGGAGATAATTGTTATGCTTGAAAAAATAATCAAAATTGTTGAAAACGCCGGAAGAATTTATAAAAATGCCGACAAAGACCTCGGCATTTCGGAAAAAAGTTCAAAATTCGACCTTGTTACAAAATATGACAAAGCAATACAGGACTATTTGACCGACGAATTTTTAAAACTTATTCCGTCGGCACATTTTCTTGACGAAGAGGGCGACGGCAACAAAGAACTTACGGACGGATACTGTTTTATCATTGACCCGATAGACGGAACGACAAACTTTATAAAAGGTTTTCAGCACAGCGCAATCTGTGTCGGACTTGCTAAGGACAGAGAACTGATAATCGGCGTTGTGCTTGACCCGGATTTAAACAACATATATTATGCCGAAAAAGGAAAAGGCGCATTTTTAAACGGAAAGCCGATTCATATCAGCGACTGCTCGCTTGACAGAAGCCTTGTACTTTTTGGCACCTGCCCATATGACCACGATTTGTCGAAAAAATCGTTTGAAACGGCAGAAAAAGTTTTTTACAAATCGCTTGAAGTAAGACGAAGCGGCTCGGCGGCGCTTGACATTTGCTATGTTGCCGCAGGCAAAGCCGACCTTTATTTTGAGTTGATTATCAGACCGTGGGATTGGGCAGGCGCAACCGTAATTTTAAAAGAAGCGGGCGGAACGGTGACAACGGTTGACGGCAACGAACTTGATTTAAACGGACTCAACTCTTACTGTTGCGGTAACGAAAAGAATGTGAAAGAATTTTATGAAATATACAAGTCTTAATTCATATTTGAAAAAGCGATTTGGGTGTAAAGTATATAAACTTGCCATAAACGGCGGTTTCACCTGTCCTAATCGCGACGGAAAAATTGACACGCGCGGATGTATTTTTTGTTCAAAAGGCGGAAGCGGCGAATTTGCCGAAAGTGCCGAAAAAAGCGTAACTCAGCAGATTGATGACGGAAAAAAGCGAGTAGAAAAGAAAATAAAAGACGGCAAATACATTGCGTATTTTCAGGCATTCACAAACACATACGCACCTGTGTGTAAACTGAAGTCACTTTACACCGAAGCAATCAATCATCCGGACATTGTTGCGCTGTCAATCGGCACACGCCCCGACTGTTTAGGCAATGATGTGCTTGAACTGCTCGATGAAATGAACAAAATCAAACCTGTCTTTATAGAACTCGGTCTGCAAACAATTCACGAAAACACGGCACAATACATTCGCCGCGGATATCCGCTCGAGGTATATGACAAAGCAGTTGACGACCTGCACAAAATTGGAATTAATGTTGTTACGCATTTAATAATCGGCTTACCCGGTGAGAATGAGCAGGATATCTTGCAAAGTGTCGAGTATGTTTGCAAAAAGACCGACGGAATTAAACTACAGTTGTTGCATATCCTGAAAGGCACCGACCTTGCCGATGAGTATCGAGAGTGTAAAGTAGATGTGCTTTCATTAGAGGAATACACAAGCATAATTAAGCACTGCGTTGAAATAATTCCCGAGAGTGTGGTTATACACCGTTTGACCGGTGACGGTGCGAAAAAAGACCTGATTGCCCCACTCTGGTCGGCTGATAAAAAGAACGTTTTGAACACAATCAACAAAGCAATAGGTGAATAATAAAGGCACGGCACCGTAAAGTTTTAATGCTTTACAGTGCCGTGCTTATATTTTCAACAATATTTGTTATTCCCCTTTTATGCGCTTTAGGGCGTTTTTTTCGAGGCGGGAAACTTGGGCTTGGGAGATGCCGATTTCCTCGGCGGTTTCCATTTGTGTTTTGCCTTGCATAAAGCGCATATAGAGTATTCTGTGCTCTCGCGAATCGAGGTTTTTGAGTTTATCTTTAATCATTATTTCGTCTATCCAATCGGTATCGGTGCTGTTGTCGCCGACCTGGTCCATAACATAAATCGTGTCGCCGCCGTCATTATAGACCGGCTCATAGAGCGACACAGGGTCGACAATCGCCTCAAGCGCAATGACCACATCCGATTTTTTCATATTGAGCTGTTTGGCGATTTCTTCGACGCTCGGCTCCTTGCCGTATTTATTTGTCAGTTTTTCTTTGACCTGCATCGCCTTATACGCCGTGTCACGCATTGAGCGGCTGACGCGGATTGCTCCGGAGTCGCGCAAAAATCGCCTTATCTCTCCGATGCACATTGGAACGCAATAGGTTGACAGGCGGACGCCGAGGTCCAAATTGAAATTATCAATCGCCTTAATCAAACCGATAACGCCGACCTGAAACAAATCGTCGAAATTTTCGCCGCGATTGGCGAAGCGCTGAACAACGGAAAGTACGAGGCGAAGGTTGCCCTTAATCAAATCGTCGCGTGCTTTCATATCGCCTGCACGAGCCTTGCGCAAAAGCTCCTGACTTTCTTTATCCGAAAGCACCTTGATTTGCGAGGTGTTTATTCCGCTGATTTCAACCTTATTAAAATATTGCACAATATCATTCCCTACAAGATAAATGAAAAAATCCGCGGTGCAAACAACTGCTTAAAGCGGATTTTATGCAAAGCCGACAGTGCGGACATTCGGCGATATTCACCGAGCCTGCTGTCGGCTGTGCATGATATGTAGCAATATTAAAGCTCCCTACTCTATTATGAGCAGGGAGCTTTTGTTTTATTATTCAAATTTGATTATTCGGCAGTTTCTTCGGGTTTTTGCTTGCCGTAATCCGACTTGAGATTGATTTGCGTTGAATCTGAATCAGCCTTGAAAGCCTGCTCGGGGTCAAAATCCTTTTCAGGGAAGATGAGGTTGAGCACGATACCTGCGATTGATGCGCAAGCAAGAGCAGAAAGGTTGATTGTTGCAGAGCCGACATTGAAGGTGATACCGCCTGTTACGCCGAGAGCAACAACAAGGATAACAGCCGCAATAATTGTGTTACGAGCCTTTGAGAAGTCAACCTTTGCCTCAACAACATTACGAACGCCGATAGCGGAAATCATACCATAGAGAACGAATGAGATACCGCCGACAACAGCTGTCGGGATTGATTCGATGAGAGCCGCAAATTTTGGTGAAAGGCTGAAGAAAATTGCGAAGTAAGCGGCGATTCTGATTACTCTTGGGTCATAAACCTTTGAAAGAGCAAGTACGCCTGTGTTTTCGCCGTATGTAGTGTTTGCAGGAGCACCGAAGAGTGATGCAACTGATGTTGCAAGACCGTCGCCGAGAAGTGTTCTGTGCAAGCCCGGGTCATTGATATAGTTTTTGTTGCATGTAGCGGAAATAGCGGAAATATCGCCGATGTGCTCCATCATTGTTGCAATTGCGATAGGAACGATTGCGATGATTGCCGAAATTGCCTTTGGTCTATCGTGAACTCCGCCGAATACGGTTGAGCTCCATTCTACCGGGTTGCCGATCCAAGCGGCATCTCTTACGCCGGAGAAGTCGATTTTGAATGACTCAACGCCGAAACCGTTGCCGACAACCACAGCAACAAGATATGCGCCGATTACGCCCAAAAGGATAGGAACGATTTTAACCATACCCTTACCGAAAATGTTGAACACGATTACAAGACCGAGAGCAACGAGGGCGAGCCACCAATTTGTTTTGCAGTTTGTAACAGCAGACGGTGCAAGACCGAGACCGATAGCCATAATAATAGGACCTGTTACAACCGGTGGGAAAAGTTTCATAACCTTGTTAACGCCAACGATTTTAACGAGGGCGGCAACAACCAAATACAAGAGACCTGCACATGCAACGCCGAGGCACGCATACGGTAAAAGCTCTTTATTTCCGACCATTTTGCCGCTTGCATCCTTAACCATAGGTGCTACTGCGAGATAGCCGCCTATGAAAGCGAATGATGAGCCGAGGAATGCCGGAACTTTAAATTTTGTGAGAAGGTGGAACAAAAGTGTGCCCAAGCCCGCAAACAAAAGTGTTGTTGAAATTGAAAGACCGGTTAAAAGCGGAACGGTAACTGTTGCGCCGAACATAGCAAACATATGCTGAAAGCCGAGCACAACCATTTTGCCGGTGCCGAGCTGGCGAGCGTCATAAATGCCGTCCTTGCCGATTTTTATTTTTGATTTTGATTTTTTTGCCATTATTTTTCCTCCATATAATTTAGCAAGCGAGAATAATTGTGAAAAGGCTTATTTTGTACCGAAAATTCTGTCGCCTGCGTCGCCGAGGCCGGGGATAATGTAGCAATCCTTGTTAAGCTTGTCGTCGAGAGCGGCACAATAAATATCAACATCGGGATGAGCCTCTTCAAGAGCCTTAAGTCCTTCCGGAGCGGCGATAAGGCACATAAAGATAATCTTTCTCGGATTTCTCAATTTGATTTGAGTGATGGCGTCGATAGCCGAGCCGCCTGTTGCAAGCATCGGGTCAACAACGAAAACTTCTCTCTCCTCGATATCCTTGGGGAGCTTGCAATAATACTCAACCGGAGTATGGGTTGTTTCGTCTCTGTATAAGCCGATATGGCCTACACGAGCGGCAGGAACAAGTTTAAGACAGCCGTCAACCATACCGAGACCTGCACGAAGAATCGGAACGAACGCCATTTTTCTGCCGGCAATATGCTTGCAGTTTGCAACGCCGCACGGAGTTTTAACCTTAATGTCCTCTGTCGGTAAATCTCTTGTTGCCTCATAGGTCATAAGCATTGCAATTTCATTTACAAGCTCGCGGAAATCCTTTGTGCTTGTATTGGCATCACGCAAAATGCTGAGCTTGTGTTGGATAAGCGGATGATCAAAAATCACTACTTTTCTTTCCATTAAATCACCATTAACCTTTCAGACTACTTATTTTTAATTGAAACTTTGCCGTAGCCGTGCAAAATTTCGCCGTGTTTCAGTTGTATTGTGCGCAATTTTCATGCGACACAATACGACACACTTATACATCCTTATAATAATAACAAATCAACCAATAGTTATCAATAAAAGTAACATAATTGTAAACAAAAAAATCACGGCGCCGATAAAAACACGGTGCCGTGATTTTTATATTAAACTAATTATAATCAAGTGAGCAATAAGGTGTGTTACATGATACGATATAATAAAAATATCCGTCCTTCTCATTGCCGATTATAACATTAGGCTCGCTGCAATAATCGTCCCATTCGGAAATATAACCGTCGCCGTATTTTTTGATACTGAAGAGACCGATGTATTCGTACAGTTTGCCACTGTTATTTTTTTGCAAAAAATCGTCAAGCTCGTCATAATCCATTTTTGTGCCGATAACCTTTTCCGCGCAGACATGGTCGCCGTAAACATCGGAACGCTCAACTGTTGTTGACAAAACCTGTGCGTCATCCGGCAAGACAACGCTGTTGATTTTATCATAATACATTTGTTGGTTTGGCAAGTAAAAAAATGAAAAAAAGAATGCAATAAAACCTGCGGTTATCATAACCGAAACAAGCACGATTATGCACACCTTGATTTTTTGCCCCTTATTTACGGAAACGCCGTTTACTTTTTCTTTGTTACTCATATTAATCGCCATAGCCTTTCAGGCAACAAATAGTTTATTAAAAATCACCTGATTGACCTGCGTTGCCTGAACAGGCGTAAATGGTGATTTCAGCCATCTCAAAATTACGCCACCGGCAAATTTTGAGGGCAATATAATTTGGATAGTGTGATCTTTCACACTATCCCTCCGATGAATATATAATATCATCAAAAAATAAAAAAGTAGTAAAGAAAAAGTAAAAGCGAAGGAAAAATTTGTTTCTCATTAGCCAATTGAAAACAGACGCGGTTTAACCGTTTTGTCAACTGCACGAATTATTTGTTGAGCATTTTTGCAAGGTATTGACCCGTGTATGACTTTTTGACCTTTGCAACCTCCTCGGGAGTGCCGGTTGCAACTATTTTGCCGCCGCCCTTGCCGCCCTCGGGACCGAGGTCGATAATATAATCGGCTGTTTTAATAACATCGAGATTATGCTCTATAACAACAACGGTATTGCCTGAATCTACAAGTTTGCCGAGAACGCTCAAAAGCTGTGAAACATCGGCGGTATGAAGACCTGTTGTAGGCTCGTCGAGAATATAAATTGTTTTGCCCGTTGAACGGCGCGCAAGCTCTGTTGCGAGTTTGACACGCTGTGCCTCACCGCCCGAAAGCGTTGTGGCAGGCTGACCGAGCTTGATATAGCCGAGTCCGACATTTGAGAGTGCCTCAAGTTTGCGTGTGATTTTTGTGTGAGTGTCAAAAAACTCAAGTGCCTCATCAACAGTCATTTCAAGGACATCATAAATGCTCTTGCCCTTGAATTTGACATCAAGCGTTTCACGGTTGTATCTTTTGCCGCCGCAAACCTCGCACGGAACATAAACATCAGCCAAAAAGTGCATTTCGATTTTAACGATTCCGTCGCCCTGACACGCCTCGCATCTGCCGCCCTTGACATTAAACGAAAATCGGTTTGCCTTGTAGCCTTTTTTCTTCGCCTCGGTTGTGGTGGCAAAAAGGTCGCGAATATCGTTGAAAACGCCCGTATATGTTGCCGGATTTGAACGCGGAGTTCTGCCAATCGGCGACTGGTCGATATTGATTACCTTATCAAGCGCGTCAAGCCCTTTCATTGAGGAGAACTTGCCGGTATGCTTTTTGGCATGGTTAAGACGGTTGGCAAGATTTTTATACAAAATCTCGTTTACAAGCGATGATTTGCCGCTGCCGGAAACACCTGTAACGGCGATGAATTTGCCGAGAGGAAACTCGACATCAATATTTTTAAGATTGTTTTCCTGTGCGCCGAAAACGGTGATTTTTTTGCCGTTGCCCTTTCGTCTGTGAGTCGGAACGGGAATTGAACGCTTGCCGCTTAAATACTGACCTGTGATTGAACGCTCGCACGCCATAACCTCCTCTGGAGTACCCGCCGCGATAAGCTCGCCGCCGTGAACGCCTGCGCCTGGTCCTATATCAACAAGATAATCGGCGGCGCGCATCGTATCCTCATCGTGTTCAACAACAATAAGCGTGTTGCCGAGTTGCTGAAGATGGCGAAGAGTGCCGAGCAGTTTTTCATTATCCCTTTGGTGCAAGCCGATGCTCGGCTCGTCAAGAATATACAAGACGCCCATAAGCGATGAGCCGATTTGCGTTGCAAGGCGAATACGCTGTGCCTCGCCGCCCGACAATGTGCCGCTGTCGCGTGAAAGCGAAAGATAATCAAGACCGACAGAATTTAAAAATGTCAGTCGCTCCTTGATTTCACGCACGATAAGATTGCCTATCATCTGCTCTTTTTCGGTGAGTTTGAGATTTTCGATAAACTCAAGTTCTTCGCTGATTGACATAGCGGTGAACTCATAAATATTTTTACCGCCGACAGTTACGGCAAGCGGCTCCGGCTTGAGCCTTGCGCCCTTGCATGCACTGCACTTGCAGTCGCGCATAACAGCCTCAATATCTGCGCGCGCCCAATCGGAGGTTGTTTCCTTATATCTTCTTTTGAGATTGTTAATAACGCCCTCAAAATCGTTCATATATGTTCCCGAGCCGTAGGAGGTAACTCGGGTCATTTTGATTTTTTTACCCCTTGTGCCGTAGAGAATGACATCAATTGCCTCATCGGAAAGCATTTCGACCGGCATATCGAGAGAGAAATTGTATTCCTTGGCAAGAGCCTCCATATACATTTTGGCGATACTGCCGCCCTCGGAAACATTCCAGCCGCTTGCCTTGACTGCGCCCTGATTAATTGAAAGTTTTTTGTCGGGGATAACAAGTTCCTCGTCAATCTCCTTGAATGTGCCCAAGCCGTCGCACTTTGGGCAGGCGCCGTAAGGATTGTTGAACGAGAACATACGCGGACTCATTTCCTCAATCGAAATTCCGTGCTCGGGGCAGGAATAATTGAGCGAAAACAGTTCCTCGTGCGGCTCGTCAACGCCGCCGACTATATCGACAATTACAACGCCGTTGCCGATTTTTGTTGCGGTTTCAATACTGTCGGCAAGGCGCGATTTGATTTCGGGTTTGATAACAAGGCGGTCGATAATAACCTCGATATTATGCTTTTGAGTTTTTTTCAGCTTGATTTCATCCGACAAATCGAGGATTTCGCCGTCAATTCTTACGCGGACAAAGCCCTGTTTTTGAATATCCTGAAGCTCCTTGACAAACTCGCCTTTTTTACCTTTTGCAATCGGAGCCAAAATTTGAATTTTTGCCCTTTCCGGGAGAAGCATAACCTTGTCAACGATTTGGTCAACCGTTTGCGACGAAATTTCCCTGCCGCAGACGGGGCAATGCGGAATACCGATTCTTGCCCAAAGCAGACGCAGATAGTCATAAATCTCCGTAACGGTGCCGACTGTTGAACGCGGATTTTTGCTTGTCGTTTTTTGGTCGATTGAAATTGCGGGAGAAAGCCCCTCAATATAATCGACATCAGGCTTGTCCATCTGACCGAGGAACATCCTTGCATATGACGAAAGCGATTCGACATAGCGGCGCTGACCCTCGGCATAGATTGTATCAAACGCAAGACTTGATTTGCCCGAGCCTGACAAACCTGTGAAAACAACGAGCTTGTCACGCGGAATTTCAATATCTATATTTTTTAAATTGTGCTCTCTAGCACCCTTAACTACAATGTTTTTATTCATAATTCACCTCAAATAATTATTCATCATCTGAAAGTTCTTTGATTTTATCGCGCAGGAATGCGGCGTGCTCAAATTCAAGCAGTTTTGCCGCCTCTTTCATTTCGCGCGTAAGCTTGTCTATCATAACCATTCGCTCGCGTTTTGTAAGTTTTACATTGTTTTCGCCCGTGATATCCTTTGACGAAATTTCAATAACATCGCGAACAGCCTTTTTGATTGTTTTCGGCGTTATGCCGTGCGCCTCGTTGTATGCCTGCTGTATTTTACGGCGGCGCAAGGTTTCTGTAATTGCGCGCTCCATTGACGGAGTAACGCAGTCGGCGTACATAATAACCTCGCCGTGCTCGTTTCTTGCTGCTCTGCCGATTGTTTGAACGAGTGATGTTTCACTGCGCAAAAAGCCCTCCTTGTCGGCGTCGAGTATCGCAACGAGCGACACCTCTGGAATATCAAGTCCCTCACGCAAAAGGTTGATTCCGACAAGGACATCAAACGCGCCGAGTCGCAAATCGCGGATTATCTCCATACGTTCGATTGTATCGACATCATGGTGCATATAGCGCACCTTAATATCAAAGCCCTCAAGGTAAGCGGTCAAATCCTCTGCCATTTTTTTGGTGAGCGTTGTGACAAGAACTCTTTCGCCGCGCTCAATCCTGATATTGATTTCCGACACGAGGTCGTCCATTTGGTCCTCAGTGGGTTTAACGGTGATTTCCGGGTCGAGAAGACCTGTCGGGCGGATAACCTGCTCAACAATTTGCGCCGCCCTTTCCTTTTCAAACTGACCGGGCGTTGCCGAAGTGAAGATAACCTGATTGATTTTTGAATAAAATTCGTCAAATGTAAGCGGTCTGTTATCATACGCCGACGGAAGTCTAAAACCATAATCAATAAGGCTTTGCTTGCGTGAGCGGTCGCCGCCGTACATTCCCCTTACCTGCGGCAGCATAACATGGCTTTCATCAACAAAAAGGAGAAAATCATCGGGAAAATAATCAATAAGCGTAAACGGAGCCTCACCCGGTTTGCGGTTGCTCATAATGCGCGAATAGTTTTCGATTCCCTTGCAAAAGCCCGTTTCCTGGAGCATTTCAATATCGTTCATCGTGCGCTCTTTAATACGCTGTGCCTCAAGGAGTTTGCCTTTTTCCTCAAAATAAGCAACACGCTCAACCATTTCGTCATATATTTCCTTAAGCGCCTTGTCGAGCTTTTCACGGCTGACAACATAGTGCGACGCAGGATAAATGCAAACATGGCTCAAAACACTTTCAACCTTGCCGGTGAGGTGATTTATCTCTGTAATTCTGTCAATTTCGTCACCGAAAAACTCGACACGGATAGCCGAGCCGCTGCTGCCTGCCGGAAAAATTTCGACAGTGTCGCCGCGGACTCTGAATTTATTGCGGACAAAATTAATATCGTTTCGCTCATACTGAATCTCGACAAGTTTGTTTATAAGCTCATCTCTGTCCTTTTGCATACCCTGACGGAGAGAAATGACCATATTTTTATAATCAACCGGGTCGCCGATGGAATAAATGCACGAAACTGACGCAACGATGATGACATCCCTGCGCTCCGACAGTGCTGCCGTTGCGGAGTGGCGAAGTTTATCGATTTCGTCATTTATTGCGGAGTCCTTTTCAATATATGTGTCGGTTGTGGGGACATACGCCTCCGGCTGATAATAATCATAGTATGACACAAAATATTCAACCGCGTTGTTTGGAAAAAACTCCTTAAACTCCGAGCAAAGCTGTGCGGCAAGAGTTTTGTTGTGTGCCAAAACAAGAGTCGGTTTATTGACTTTTTCGATAATATTAGCCATGGTAAAGGTTTTGCCCGAGCCTGTGACGCCCATCAAAACCTGCTCCTTATAGCCTGCCGAAACGCCCTTTGCCAAGGCGTCAATGGCTTGCGGCTGGTCACCGGTCGGCTTAAATTTGCTTACAAGTTCAAATCTGTCCATAGAACAAAATTCCTTAAATAGATTAATCATATTATTATATAATATTTATCAAATAAATTCAACACGCAATCACAAAATCTTTGACATATCGCGCCCTCTAATATATAATAAATTTTATGAAAAGTATAATCGTAAAAAGCAACGACGCAGGGCAAAGAGTTGACAAGCTGTTATTAAAAACATTTGAAACCTTGCCCAAGTCGATGATGTTTAAGCAAATCAGAAAAAAGAATATCAAGGTCAACAAAAAGCGTTGCACACCCGAGCAGATACTGTGCGAGGGTGATGTAATCGACCTTTATTTGAACGACGATATGCTTGTTGAAAAGAAAAAGCACTATGACTTTTTGAATGCTCCCAAAGAGTTGAGCATAATATACGAGGATGAAAACATAATCCTTTTAAACAAAAAGCAGGGCGAACTTTGCCACCCCGACGGCAAGGAATATGTCAACACGCTTATAGCGTCGCTGAAGCGATATTTATACGAAAAAGGCGAATGGTTGCCCGAGGAGGAAAACTCGTTTACTCCCTCGCTTGCAAACAGAATAGACAGAAACACGGGCGGAATAGTTATCGGCGCAAAAAATTATCAAGCGCTTAAAATACTCAACGAAAAAATCAAAAGCCGCGAAATCAAGAAGTTTTATCTGACTGTGGCATGCGGCAAGTTTAAAAAGCAAAGCGATATTTTAAAAGGATATTTAAAAAAGGACGGGCGCAAAAACATAGTTAAGGTTTTTGACAAGCCGATTGACGGCGCAAAAGAAATTGCGACAAAATACACAGTGCTCGGCTACTATCCCGATGTGAGCCTTGTCGAAGTTGAGCTTTTGACAGGCAGAACGCACCAAATCAGGGCGCACCTTGCGTCAATCGGGCATCCCCTACTCAACGACGGCAAATACGGCGACACACACGGCAGATTTAAACAGGAGCTTTATTCATACAAGCTTAAATTTGATTTTTCGACCAACGCAGGCATTTTAAATTATCTTAACCAAAAAGAGTTTGAAATACAAAACTGCAAAATAGAAAAACTGTTTACGGAGAAAAAATACTGATGAAAAACAAATTTATAAGGATAATATCGCCGATAACATTTTGTGTTGTGCTTTTGCTTGACATCGGCGTGGTTGCATTCGGCATAACGGCGGTGAAAAAAATCATTGAGGTTGCAAATTTTTACACCATATCGTTTTTGATAATTGAAATAATCTCGCTTGTGATTTGCTTTTTTGTGAGCCGCGAGGTAATATCAAACGGTGTGAAATTCGGCGAGAACGAATTTGAATTTACGGCGATTGACGAAAACGGCACTTTCAAATATGACGAAATAAAATCCGTCAAAGGCGAAAAAGACAACTCTGTAAGTTTCAAAAAGAATTTTATCGACAGATTTTCGCACATATCAATTGAAACAACAGACGGCAGCACAACAACGATTGATTTGGGGTTGACAACAACAAATAAGCTGAACAAAGTTGTAAATGAAATAAAAGCAAGAACAAATAAATAACACAACAGCAAACAATAATACAACAATAAACGGCACAGTAAAGCACTGCGCCGTTTTGATTTGCAAAAATTACATATTGATTTTTCCGCGTTTAAAATTGTCTATCATTTCGCGTGTAAGCGACAAATCGTCATCGTCGAATGTGATTTCGTCAGGTAAAAACCATTTGCCCTCTTTAAGTTCAAAATTGTCGACATTTACAGTATCGTCGCCGTCGACTTCGCAATAAAAGCCATACAGGAGCGTTGAGGTGAAGCCCCACGGCTGTGATTTGTAGTATCTCAAATTTTTGACTTTAAGCCCAGTTTCTTCAAAAACCTCGCGGTGAACGGTTTGCTCAGCAGTTTCGCCGATTTCGCAAAAACCGGCAACAAGCGCCCAATGCGCACCGGGACGATTGTATTTTGTAAGGCAAATTTTGCCGTGCGAAATTATCGCAACGATAACGGCAGGAGAAATGCGCGGATAGACGATATTGCCGCAATCGCATACCATTGCGCGCTCTGTCGGGCTCAAACGCATTGGAGCGCCGCATCTGCCGCAAAAGCGATTGTCATTATACCAATTGTTAAGGTGAAACGCAGTCACCGCGGCGAATGCAAGTTCTTTCGGTCGGGCGGTGCGCAGGACTTTGTAATCACAATATTTAAAGTCGCCGTGCTCGCTTGATTTGCACAAAAAATATTTTTTGCCGCCGAGCGAAAAAAGATAGACAATCACACCGTCGGTCTGATTGACCGTGGGCAGTGAAATTGTGTTGTCACAAAGTGAAAGCAAAACGCGGCGCGAATTAAAGCAAAGCGCATAATCATCGCCGCGCGGAGATACATTTTTAAATTGATTGTCAAATTTTGCATTAATATTTTGAATCATAACACACCGTTTAATAAGCCAAAGCGAGAAAAATGCCGCACGGACAAAGCGTGCGGCTTAAATTATTTTTTTGTTGTTTCGTCCTCGTGGACATGGTTTGCCGTTTTTGAGGTTGGAACTTTTTTAACATCCATATTTTTATATGAAGCGTTGCCGTTTTTGTCGATAACCTCGCGCAAAATTTCCTTGCCGTCAAAACTGATATAGTAGTTGCCGACAGCATCGATTGTCGTGAGTTGCTGACCCTTATCGTTTTTGCCTGCGGATTTTTTGATGCCTGCCGTAACGAGAATATAGTAGCCTTTTTTGCCCGAAACTGTTTTGCCCGATGAATTCACCATAAATGTGCATTTATCGTATTCGTCCTTAGTCAAGCCAAGCTCTTTTCGAGAATAGCTTTGAATTAGGCTTATTGCGTCGGAATCATTGACCTTTGCCTGCTTGGTAGGAATAGTTGTGACCGTTGAGGCAGGTGCAGTTGATGAAGTTGTATTCCCTTTATCCGATTTTGAGGAGCAAGCGGTGAAAACACCGACAATGACGCAGCATACGAAAATTAATGCTAAAACCTTTTTCATAAAATAACCCTTTCGATAAGTCGAAATCTAAAGATATTATAATTCAACAGGCACTCAAAGTCAATAAACATCGGAATATAGTTGAAGCAATTTATTGATTTGACCCTCGCCGAAAACGCAAATATCGTTATTTATCAACAATTCGGCTGTGATTCCGTTGCCGTCGACAAGATTTGAGGTGAACGAGCCGTCATAAATTTTGCCGCATCCGCAGGACGGCGAGCGTTCCTTTAAAAGAGCGGCGGGGCAATTTTTCTCCCGAGCGATATAGAGTGTTTTTTCCGCACCGTCGGCAAAAGCGGCGGTGACATCAACTCCGTCTTTTGAAACAACTCGATCGCCGCAAATTTCGGACGGTGTGCGCGGAGTCGGCAGTCCGCCGAAAACCTCGGGGCAAACGGGAATGATATTGAAATATTTTTTCAGTTTCAACACATCTTCGTTGTAATTATTATTGCCGTTATATTTGCAATTTACACCTAAAAGGCAAGCGCTGACTAAAATGTTAACCACTTTTTCTCCTTAAATCAATATGTATAGCTTGAGGCGTCGCCGTATGAAACATATGTTTTGACGCCGTTTGTGTATTTGATATAAAACTTTGCCGACACTGTGCCTGTTTTAGAGGACGAGCCGTAGTTGAAAAATGCCGTAAAGCGTGTGTCGTAAACGCCCTGCATACTTTGCGAATTGCGTTTGACAACATAGCCACCGGAGTTTGTTTTGCCGACATTTTCGAGAGTGAGCATATCACTGTCCATATTTTTGCCGTAGATAAAGCCGCACTCGGTGACGGTATATTCCCTGCCGAGATAAACCTGTGAGGTGAATGTTCGCGAATAGTCGGAATCCGCTTTTGGCTCATTATCGGAATTCATAACATTCGGAACAACCTGAACATCGTAGCCGTTTTTAATATCGAATTTTTCGCCGCTGATATAGCCGAGGTCGATAAGTTCGGTATCGGTATAGCCGGAATGAAGGGCAAGTGCAAAATCCTTGCCGTTGACAATGTTATCTTCAAGAAAATTGCCGTATTTAATGACAATCGTGCCGCTTCTGTTGTGCTTATTTGTATTCACAACGGTTGAGGCAATCGTTTTATCGTGCTTTTTGATTTCGACAGTGTGCTCAACCTCGCACAAAACATTGTCGAGCACAAAATAGCCGAAATGATTTGTAACGGCGGCAAGCGAGCCGTCAACATAAACAAGCGCGTCATAAATCGCCTTGCCCTCGGTGGTTACAACTCTGCCCTTGACATGGTGACCGTTTGAGGCAGCTTTTATAAATTCCTTATAAATAAGCGCGTTGCAATCCTTGCAATAATACGAAACATCACAATCGTAACAGCAGGAGGCGCGCACGCCATCGGCAACATATCCCCTTGTGTGGTCACAGCCGAGAGATGAAAAATTCAATTTCATTTTTTTGGCATAATCGGCGGCTGTTGAATCACTGTATGCATAAAGACATATGTTTTCGGGTGCAGCAGAGGAATAGGCAAAAACCGCATTGGAGGAAATTGTTGTTGTTTTTGAAGTTATTGTAAAATCGGTCAGATTTTTGCAATCATAAAACGCATATTTTCCGATATTGTCGCACTTGTCAAGCGTGACGGAGGTAATGCCGTCGCACCCTCTAAAGGCGTAACTGCCGATTTTAGCGGCATTTTTATCAATCGAAAACGATTTTATACTTTCGCGACTGATGTACCAAGGCGAATATGTATAAATTTTTGATGAATTGTATGCGCCGTAGTCAGGCATCGTTCCACTGCCGAGAGTCAGCTCAATACTTTCTATTGCGTTGCAGGAATACCAAACGGTGTTTGATGTGGGTGCTGCAATTGAAAGCGGCATTTTGAGACTTTTCATTGCCGACGCGCCATAAAATGCATAAGGTGAAAGCGCAGTAATATCATCATCGATTTCCAGGGAAATAATTTCCCCGATATAATCATGCCACGGAACTGAAGCGGCATTTTTATAAACGGTCATATCGCCGCTGCCGCTGATTTTGAGTGACTTTGTTTGAGTGTTGAAATACCATTTTGCGTTCTCGCCGCAGTTGCCTGCATTCAAAAGATTGACTGCAAATCCGTTTTCAACACAATAAGTATATGCAGGGGCATCAACATAACCGTAATATGTGAAATCATTTTTTTGAAATGCGCCGTTAAACGAGTATCCGAACGAATATTTGCCGACGGAAAGCGTGTCGCAATAATTGCGCACCGTTTGCGGATATTCGCTGAGAATAAAGGCGTAATCATTGATTGAAACATTGTCGCTTACTGTCAAAACCTGCGTTTTGTATGACGGCAAAGCCGCAACGATATTGCCCGATTTGTCATAAACAACGGACGATGCGACAGTGAAATTGTCATTTGGAATAAGAGTAAAACTGCCGAGTGCCAAAAACGCGGTTGAATTGAGCTTTTTCACTCCTTGCGGCATTGTGTAACATCCGGGTGTGTCCTTGACCGCCAAAATCAACTCACTGCCGGTTGAATCATAAAGGCTTTTGTTAATCGCTTTAAGGTTTTCGGACGATGACTTGATTTCACACAGCGACTCACAACCGTAAAATGCGAACGGTGAAATTTTTGTTATTCCGCTTGAAACGGCAAGGCTTTTGATTTGCTTGGAATAGACTTGCCACGGCGGCAAAGATGACGAATAATCATACATTTCCCCTGCTCCGCTCAATGTGAGCGTGCCGATATTATTAAGCGAATATGTCATACCGTCGCCGCATTTGCCGCTTGAAACAACCGTTGTTTTGATATAGTCGCCGCTGTAGCTGTCGCCGCAGACAGAGCAGGTGTAAAGCGTACTGCCGGGCGATGAATCGGTAGGCTCGATTATTTCGGCAAGATAATTGTGCTTACAGCCGATAATATTGAATTTGATATTTTCAATAGCGGCGTAGCTTTCCGCCGCGGTATTTCTAAAGCCGTTAATGACAAAGCCGTTCGCGGTATCGGCAAAAGCGTCCTCGCCGATATATGAAATGTTATCTCCGAATGTGAACGAGTCAAGGCGCGAACAACCCAAAAATGCACTCTCGCCGACAGAGATATAATCGCCGGCGAAAGTAAAATCGGCATTTGACATATTGTAAAAAGTCCAATCGCCGATTGACGAAACCGATTTTTCGACTTTGACGGAGATAATTTTGCTGTCAAACAGCCTCCACGGGCGGTTTGACTGTGTATAATCAACGCCCTTGGTGAGAGTCAGCTCGCCCTGCGGCAAGGAATAAGAATAACACTCGTTATCTGTATAAACGATTTTTGAAATATCGGGCAAACCGTTGCCGTAGTAAATATCGAAACCCTTATCGCCGTAATCGACGCTGAAGTCATTTAAAATTTTATACACATCGTCGCGTGAGAGCGATTTGTTCATACTTTTTATATCTGCGCACGCAGCGGCAATATACGGGCAAGCCGCGGAGGTGCCGCTGTATTGCTCATAGCCTGCCGTGCCGTCGTCAAGCACAACGGAGGACATAATTTTTGAGCCGGGAGCGCAAAAATCAACACAGTCGCCGTAATTGGAATATGAGGCAATTTTTTCAAATTTGCTGTTAAGCGCGCTGACGGTAATTGTGCCGTCGGTTGCGGCAGGATAATATTTTGAGGCATCAGCCGCGCTGTTGCCTGCGCTTGCGCAAACACAAACGCCTGCACCGATTGCATTTTGAACAGCCTTATAATATGCGCTTGCGCTGTCGGTTGAGGTAAGTGAAAGATTGATTACATCAACGCCCAAATCGACCGCATCATTGATGGCGGCGATTACATTTGACGCAGTTGCGTAACCTGTAGCCTCGGTGAACACCTTGTACGGCACGATTTTCACATTGTCGGCAGTATTATTGGCAATAATTCCCGAAACGAATGTTGAATGGAAATATTTATCGGCGGTAAACGAATTGCGAAAAACGGCATTTTCATATCCGTCCGCCGAAAAATCGTAGCCGTCATTATAAAATCTGCCGCTTAACGCAGGGTGGGTGGTCATAACACTTGAATCAATGACAGCGACAAGGACATCCTCTTTATTCATTTTGAAATTGTTTAAATATGTATTAAAGCCGACCTTTTGTGACGCGGCAGGAGAAATTTCGCACTTATCATACGATTGAGTTTCGTCAAGCTCAACCGGGCAGTCGGCATCAACGGTAAGCCCTGCTTTTTTTATTTTATTATACGCATTTTTTGCGTCTGTTTGCGTTTCATACTGCAAAACGGCAATATTATGCTTGCTGTCTACGGCTGATTTCACAGCACCGAAGGTGTCACCGTTATAATCAGAAACAATAAGACGGCAAAGCGCAAACTTATCTTTGTTATTGAACTTATCGGCGGTGTCATACTCGGAGGCAATTGACTGCAAATCCGATTTGAAAGTGTTTTCAGCCGAATCGCTTTGATTATTGAGAGCGAAAAAGCCGACAAAGGAAAAGGCAAGCATGACAATGACTGCCAAAATTATCAGGGCATATTTTTTTCGTTTTGCCATATTTGCTCCTCCTTTTATACATATTCGATAATTTGTTGTTAATTTTGTAATAATTTTTTGTATTATTATAACATATTTTATTGACTTAATCTATGAAAATATGTTACCTTAATATTATAAAATGTTTTTTGTTATTAATCAACAGAAAATACGGAGGTTTTTTAATGGAATCGCGAAACTATGTAAAGAAGAACGAGTGGATGGCGTATGCCGTCGGCGCACTCGGTCAAGGTATGGTTTACGGAATTATGAGCTCATATATTTCGGACTTTTATCTTAATGTATTAAAGGTAACGCCTATTTTTGTGCTTATGCTTATGCTTTTGGCGCGAATTTGGGACGCAATCAATGACCCGATTATGGGTTACATTATGGACCACGCCAACCCGAAACACGGCAAAATGCGAACATATTTGCTTTTCACGCCAATACCGGTTGCGATACTCACATTTTTTCTTTTTTACGCACCGGATTTATCAACAACACAAAAAATGATATACGCCGGTGTTACTTATGTTGCGTGGGGTATGATTTACACTTCGTCGGATGTTCCGTTTTGGAGCCTGCCAAACGCAATGACGCCGAATGCCGACGAGCGCGGCTCGATTATATCAAAGGCAAGAACATTTAACGGCGTAGGCTCTGCGATACCTATGGCAATGTTTATGGCGCTCGGTTTTATTTTGCCTAAGCTCAATCTCTCGGGCACGGAGCTTGAAAAAACAAAATACACGGTCATGGCGCTTGTGTGCTCCGTAATCGGCAACATACTATTCGTAAGAGTGTATTTTAAAACGAAAGAAAGAGTTAACATTCCTATTCCGAAAAAGCGTGAAAAAGGTCAGCCCGGCTCGCTGAAATTAATATTCACCTGCAAGCCGCTTATGTTGACAGCAGCAATGGGAATACTCTCAGCCGCACGGTATATGTTTCAGGCAGGCGCAGTACATGTTGCGAGATATTCGTTCTACATTGGAAAGGAGCCGTCGGGCCTTACCGGTAAAGAGCTTGAGGCGGCTCTGCAATCAAACATTTCTTCTGTTTCAACAATTATGTCCGTTGCAAGCGCAATCGGAATGTTTGGTGCAATGATTGCCGTCACACCGCTTATAAAGCGATTTTCATACAAGCAAATCATCATTGTATCTGCATTAATCGGTGCAGCCTCATCGCTTGCAATGTGGTTTGTCGGATATGACAATTTCTGGGTTTGTGTGCCGTTGCTTTTAATTTCAACAATCCCATGCGGCACAATCAATGTTTGCGCATTTGCAATGGTTGGCGACTGCCTCGACTATATGGAACTCAAAACAGGCGTAAGGCTCACGGGAATGGGCTCGGCAATTCAAAGTTTTGTAACAAAATTCGGCAACGCCATTGCAACCTCTGCAATCATTTTGATGTATATAATTGTTGACCTTGATGTTTCGACAATTTCGGCTAAAGTTACGGCAAATCCGCTTGAAATGGATGCATCTGTCAGAACCGGCATATTCAGCGTTATAAGCCTAATCCCCGCAATTTCGCTTTTGCTTTGCATTATCCCGATGTTCTTCTACAAAATCAACGGAAAATACCGTGAACAAATGGAAAAAGAGCTTGCCGAACAGCGCGCCGCACGCGGCATTGAAATTGAATAAATGTATTAGAAATTAGGTTATCAATCAATACAGCAAAACCGCCTCAAATTAGCGTTGAGGCGGTTTTTTTAGTTAATATAGATTCTCTCTTTAATTTCAAAAACAACAGATACACAAAAAAAGAGTACATCCGAAGATGTACTCTTTATGATAATCAAATAATAATCAAAGATTACTCGTTGATTGATGTAACAACGCCTGAACCTACAGTTCTGCCACCTTCACGGATAGCGAAACGAAGGCCTTCTTCAATAGCGATAGGAGTGATGAGCTCAACGTTCATATCTACATTATCGCCAGGCATGCACATCTCTGTTCCCTCAGGAAGAGTGATAACGCCTGTTACGTCAGTTGTTCTGAAATAGAACTGAGGACGATAGTTGTTGAAGAAAGGAGTATGACGGCCGCCTTCATCCTTTGAAAGAACATAAACTTGGCCTGTGAACTTTGTGTGTGGGTGGATTGAACCAGGAGCAGAAAGAACCTGACCTCTCTTTACGTCAGTTCTCTGAACGCCACGGAGAAGACAACCGATGTTGTCACCAGCCTCAGCATAGTCAAGAATCTTTCTGAACATTTCGATACCTGTGCAAACTGTTGACTTCTTTTCTTCCTCAAGACCAACGATTTCAACTGTATCGTTTGTTTTCAACTGACCTCTTTCAACTCTACCTGTAGCAACTGTACCACGACCTGTGATTGTGAATACATCCTCAACAGGCATAAGGAAAGGAAGGTCTGCCTTACGGTCAGGAGTAGGAATATAATTATCAACTGCATCCATAAGCTCTGCGATGCAAGCGCAAGCAGGATCATCGTTTGAAGAAGCCTCAAGAGCCTTAAGAGCTGAACCCTTGATAATCGGGCAATCCTCATCAAAGCCATACTCAGCAAGAGTCTCACGAACTTCCATTTCTACGAGTTCAAGGAGCTCTTCATCGTCAACTTGGTCAGTCTTGTTAAGGAATACAACGATTGCCGGTACACCTACCTGGCGAGCAAGAAGCAAGTGCTCCTTAGTTTGAGCCATAGGACCGTCTGTTGCAGCGATTACAAGGATAGCGCCGTCCATCTGAGCAGCACCGGTAATCATGTTTTTGATATAGTCAGCGTGACCTGGGCAGTCAACGTGAGCATAGTGACGCTTGTCTGTCTCGTACTCTACGTGAGCAGTGTTGATTGTGATACCACGCTCTCTCTCTTCAGGAGCCTTATCGATATCAGCATAGTCCTCAAACTTAGCATAACCTTTGTTTGCAAGATACTTTGTGATAGCAGCTGTAAGAGTTGTCTTACCGTGGTCAACGTGACCGATTGTACCAATGTTTACATGTGGTTTGGTACGATTAAAATGTTCTTTTGCCATTGGAATTTCCTCCTTAAAATTTACAATAGTAAAATTGTCAATGATATTTTATCAAAAAGAGTACAAAATATCAAGTACTTTATTAAAAATCTTAGTCTTTCTTTGAGCGCTCGCTGATGATAGACTCAGAAATTGACTTCGGAACTTGGTCATAGCCGTCCGGCTCCATAGTGTATTGACCACGGCCCTGTGTCTTAGAACGAAGGTCGTTTACATAACCAAACATTTCCGAAAGAGGTACTCTTGCATTGATTTGCTTAGCACCTGTGCGGTCTTCCATACCCTGAATTTGACCACGACGAGAGTTAAGGTCGCCGATAACATCGCCCATGTATTCTTCCGGAACGATAACTACAACCTTCATCATCGGCTCAAGGATAACAGGAGAAGCCTTTTTAGCAGCATCTTTGAATGCCATAGAACCGGCAATCTTAAATGCCATTTCTGATGAGTCAACCTCATGATAAGATCCATCATAAAGTTCGATTCTTACATCAACTACCGGATAGCCTGCAAGAATACCGCTCTTCATGGCAGCCTGGATACCGGCATCAACAGCAGGAATGTATTCCTTAGGAATAGCACCGCCGACAACCTGATTTTCAAACTCGTATCCCTTGCCTATGCCGTTTTCGTCAAGATTCGGGAACATACGAATTTTAACATGACCGTATTGACCTGAACCACCCGACTGTTTCTTGTATTTGAAGTCGGACATTGACTCGGTTGTGATTGTTTCCTTGTAAGCAACCTGAGGTGCGCCTACATTGGCCTCAACCTTAAATTCACGAAGAAGACGGTCAACAATGATTTCGAGGTGGAGCTCGCCCATACCTGCGATGATTGTTTGTCCTGTTTCTTCATCGGTATATGCTTTGAATGTCGGGTCTTCCTCTGCAAGTTTTGCAAGAGCAACGCCCATCTTTTCCTGACCTGCCTTTGTTTTAGGCTCGATAGCAACACGGATAACAGGATCAGGGAAATTCATTGATTCAAGAACGATCGGGTGATCCTCGTCGCAAAGGGTATCACCTGTTGTTGTATTCTTCAAACCAACAGCGGCAGCAATGTCGCCGGCGTAGCAAACAGGAATATCTTCTCTGTGGTTTGCGTGCATTTGGAGAATACGACCCATTCTCTCTTTACTACCCTTAACCGAGTTGTAGCAAGGTGTGCCGGCAGCGATTGTGCCCGAGTAAACTCTGAAATAGCAAATCTTACCAACAAACGGGTCGGTAGCAATTTTGAATGCGAGAGCCGAGAACGGCTCATCATCTGATGAATGACGATATTCTTCCTCGTCAGTATCAGGGTTAACGCCCTTGATTGACTCAACATCGGTCGGAGCCGGCATAAAGTCAACGATAGCGTCAAGAAGCGGCTGAACACCCATATTTCTGTATGCTGTACCGCAGCAAACAGGAACCATGGTGCCTGCGCAAGTAGACTTACGGATAATCTTTTTGATTTCGTCAACGGTGATTGCGTCTTCGCCCTCTTCAAAGTATTTTTCCATAAGCGCTTCGTCCTGCTCAACAACATGCTCAATAAGATTTGTTCTGTACTTTGCAGCTAATTCCTGCATTTCGGGACGAATCGGTCTGTTTTCAAAAACAGAGCCGCTGTTTTTGTCAGGATCGATATAAACGATTTCGTGATTGTTGATAAGGTCAACAGTACCTTCAAAAGTATCCTCTGCACCGATAGGCAATTCAATCGGAATAGCATTGCACTTGAAACGATCAAGTACCATATCCATTACATGATAGAAATCTGCACCCATGATATCCATTTTGTTAACGAAAATCATTCTCGGAACATGATATTCATCAGCCTGACGCCATACGGTTTCAGACTGTGGCTCAACGCCGCCCTTTGCACAAAGAACGGTTACAGAGCCGTCAAGTACACGAAGTGAACGCTGAACTTCTACTGTGAAGTCAACGTGACCCGGTGTATCAATGATGTTAATTCTATGGCCTTTCCAGAAGCATGTTGTAGCAGCAGAGGTGATTGTGATACCTCTTTCTTGCTCTTGTGCCATCCAGTCCATTGTAGCAGCACCGTCGTGTGTTTCACCAATCTTGTGATTGATGCCTGTGTAGTACAGGATACGCTCGGTTGTAGTTGTTTTACCTGCATCAATATGAGCCATAATACCAATATTTCTTGTTTCTTCAAGAGCAACTTTTCTTGGCATAATATCCTCCTAATTGATCAAATAACGGATTAATATCTGAAATGAGCAAATGCTTTGTTTGCTTCAGCCATTCTGTGTGTATCTTCACACTTCTTAACTGCGCCGCCGGTCTTGTTGGCAGCGTCCATAATCTCAGCTGCAAGGCGTTCCTTCATTGTTCTTTCGCTTCTTGCACGAGCAAAAGCAGTGATCCATCTAAGACCTAATGTTTGTCTTCTTTCAGGACGAACTTCGAGAGGAACCTGATAGGTAGCACCGCCGATACGGCGAGCCTTAACCTCGAGTACAGGCATTACATTTTCCATAGCAGCTTCGAAAGTTTCGATAGGATCTTTGCCTGTTTTTTCTTGGATGATGTTGAAAGCGCCGTAAACGATTTTTTGAGCGACACCTTTCTTTCCATCTAACATGATGTTGTTAACGAGACGAGTTACAACCTTTGAGTTGTAAAGCGGATCCGGTAATACATCACGCTTAGCGATTTGACCTCTTCTTGGCATCTTCGCTTCCCTCCTTCATAAAATTTAATGAGTTCATAGGTACTCGGTTTTTCCGTGGAGCCAACAAAAAGCCTATAATCTGTATGATAAATAAACTATTGTTGTTCCTTAGATAAATGCGGCTGAATTACTTCTTAGCCTTTGGCTTCTTTGCGCCGTACTTTGAACGGCTCTGCATTCTGCCTGTAACACCCTGTGTATCAAGTGTGCCACGAATGATGTGGTAACGAACACCGGGTAAATCCTTAACACGGCCGCCACGAACCATAACAACTGAGTGCTCCTGAAGGTTGTGACCTACGCCCGGGATGTAAGCAGAAACTTCCATACCGTTTGTAAGACGAACTCTGGCAATTTTACGAAGTGCCGAGTTAGGCTTTTTCGGTGTAGCTGTTTTAACTGCTGTGCAAACGCCGCGCTTTTGAGGAGAAGCGTTATCGTTCATAACATTCTTCTTTGTGTTAAGACTCTTTAAGAGAGCAGGTGCTTTAGCCTTTTTCTCTTGGGACTTGCGTCCGGTTCTAACTAATTGGTTAAAGGTAGGCAATAGTCTATTCTCCTTTCGTTTATTTATGCGACATGCGCATATATAGTGCATTAAATAGATTAATACATTATATATACGCACGCCGAGGAGTGCGGAAAGCCACACTCCGTCAGCGATTTGAACAAATATTTTGTGCAAATTTTGTTAAAATAAACAACGCACCTGCACACAATTGCGTATTATATCATTTAATCAACGCTATGTCAAGAAAAATTAGGAGGCACAAAAATTAATTTTTGTCGCCGTTATCTTCCTCTTCTGCGTCGGAGCTTTGAGCCATATTGTTTGTCAAAAGCTCCTGAAGCTGCTCAAGATTCAAAATATCGTCTGAACCCTCTGCGCTGAAATAGCTCGGAACAACATCAACATCTCTGAAAACATCCATACCTGTTCCGGCAGGGATAAGTTTACCGATAAGAACATTTTCCTTAAGTCCGAGGAGCGGATCGCTCTTGCCCTTGATTGCCGCGTCCGTAAGAACTCTTGTTGTTTCCTGGAATGATGCGGCTGAAAGGAAGGAATCTGTTGCAAGAGATGCCTTTGTGATACCCATAAGAATCGGGATATAAGTTGCGTGCTTAAGTCCCTCTTCTCCTGCGGCGAGTCTTTCGTCGATAACATCGTTTGCCTCGTCAACAGCAGAAACATCAACCATTGTGCCTGCGATAAGGTCTGTATCGCCTGCATCGTCAACGGTGCATTTCTTGAGCATTTGACGAACGATAACCTCAATGTGCTTATCGTTGATGTCAACACCTTGAGTACGGTATGCAAACTGAACTTCCTTGATAAGGTAGTTATAAACAGCCTCTTTACCGAGGATAGCAAGAACATCGTGAGGATTCTTTGAACCTACTGTGATTTCTGCACCCTTTTCGATATGAGCGCCTTCAACAATTTGAGGTGTAAGGTGAGCGCCGTAAGGAATGAGATATTTTTTCTCTTCGCCTGTTTCGCTGTTGAATACAACAACATGGCGGCTCTTCTTGATTTCCTCAAATCTGACCTCACCGTCAATCTCACTGAGAATAGCAAGGGTCTTCGGTTTTCTTGCTTCGAACAATTCCTCAACTCTCGGAAGACCTTGAGTAATGTCTTCGCCGCCGGCAACACCGCCGGTGTGGAATGTTCTCATTGTAAGCTGTGTACCCGGCTCACCGATTGACTGTGCCGCGATGATACCAACTGCTTCACCGACCTGAACAGGTTCGTTGAAAGCAAGGTTTGAGCCGTAGCACTTGCGACAAACGCCATGGCGTGACTTACATGTGATGAGTGAACGGATTTTAATATGAGTATATCCTGCGTCAACAATACGCTTTGCATCCTGCTCGTTCATCATTCTGTCTGTATCCATGATAACCTCGCCTGTTTCGGGATCAACTACCGGGTCAACAAGGAATCTGCCGACAAGTCTTTCCTCAAGCGATTCAAGAACACGGTTGCCGTCCATAACAGCGTAAACATCAATACCGTCATGGCACTTACAATCTGTGTCACGGATAATAACATCCTGCGATACATCTACAAGACGGCGGGTAAGGTAACCCGAGTCGGCTGTACGAAGAGCTGTATCGGTAAGACCTTTACGAGCACCACGAGATGAAATGAAGTATTCCAAAATGTTAAGACCTTCACGGTAGTTAGCACGAATCGGAACTTCGATTGTTTTACCCGATGTATTGGCGATAAGACCTCTCATACCGGCAAGCTGACGAAGCTGTGATGTACTACCGCGGGCACCTGAATCTACCATCATGTGAATTGGGTTGTGAGTACCGTCGAAGTTTGAAGTAAGCTCGTCGGAAACCTTATTGGTACATTCCTCCCAAGCCTTAATAACTGCCTCTGCACGCTCGTCGTTTGTCATTTCACCGAAGTTATAGTGGTTTGTGATTTCATCAACCTTTGCCTCTGCCTCGGCAAGATATTCTTTCTTCTTTTCAGGGATAAGGGCGTCGATAACGGCTACCGTTGTACCTGAAATTGTAGAATATTTATATCCCTGTGCCTTGATTTCGTCAAGCACCTTTGATGCAATTGCAATGCCGTGAGCACGGATGCACTTGTCAACGATTTGACCGAGCTGCTTTTTCTTAACTACGAATGAAACTTCAAGTTCAAATTCGTTTTCCGGATTTGTTCTGTCAACAAAGCCGAGATCCTGCGGAATAGGTCTGTTGAAGATTACGCGACCGATTGTTGTTTTAACAAGTCTTGAAACGGTTTTGCCGTCCTTCTCCTTTGAGAAACGGATGAGACACTCCGAGTGAAGACCGAGCTCACCCTGCTGATAAGCCATCATAGCCTCATCGGTGTCGCGATAAATATTGTATCTTGTATATTCGTTGCCCTCAGCGTCCTTTTCAACTGTCGGGCAACCTGCCTCGCCGTCTTTAAGCATTGTGAGATAGTAAGAACCGATAATCATATCCTGTGTAGGAACTGTAACCGGCTTACCGTCTGCAGGCTTAAGAAGGTTGTTGGCGGCAAGCATAAGCATTCTTGCCTCTGCCTGTGCCTCTGCGGAAAGAGGAACATGGACAGCCATTTGGTCGCCGTCGAAGTCGGCGTTGAATGCTGTACAGGCAAGCGGATGAAGCTTGATTGCTCTGCCCTCTACGAGAACAGGCTCAAATGCCTGGATACCAAGTCTGTGAAGTGTGGGGGCACGGTTCAACATAACCGGGTGATCCTTGATCACAACCTCAAGAGCATCCCAAACCTCTGGTCTTGCAGCCTTTTCAACCATTTTTCTTGCTGCCTTGATGTTTGAAACAACATTTGTTTCAACAAGGCGTTTCATAACGAACGGCTTGAAAAGTTCGATTGCCATTTCTTTCGGCAAACCGCACTGATACATTTTAAGTTCCGGACCTACTACGATAACCGAACGGCCGGAATAGTCAACACGCTTACCGAGAAGGTTTTGACGGAAACGGCCCTGCTTACCTTTAAGCATATCCGAAAGTGATTTAAGCGGTCTGTTATTAGGACCGGTAACAGGTCTGCCGCGTCTGCCGTTATCAATGAGAGCGTCAACCGATTCCTGAAGCATTCTCTTTTCGTTTCTGACGATAATGTCAGGAGCGTGAAGTTCAAGAAGTCTCTTAAGACGATTGTTACGGTTGATAACTCTTCTGTATAAATCGTTAAGGTCCGATGTTGCGAATCTGCCGCCGTCAAGCTGAACCATAGGTCTGATGTCGGGCGGGATAACCGGGATAACATCAAGAATCATCCACTCAAGCTTGTTGCCGCTGTTGTAGAAAGCATCTACAACATCAAGTCTTTTGAGGAGCTTAACTCTCTTTTGACCTGTTGCGTCCTCAAGCTCTGCGGTGAGTTCATCTCTCAAAGTAGGAACATCAATATCCTGCAAAAGCTTTTTGATAGCCTCTGCGCCCATTCCTGCCTCAAAGTCATCCTCATATCTTTCACGCATTTCTGCGTATTCTTTTTCGTTGAGGATCTGCATTTTCTCAAGCGGTGTATCACCCGGGTCGGTTACAATGTAAAGTGCAAAATAAAGCACCTTTTCAAGGTATCTCGGGCTGATGTCGAGAACAAGGCCGAGACGGCTCGGGATTCCCTTGAAATACCAGATGTGTGATACCGGGGCAGCAAGTTCAATGTGACCCATACGCTCACGACGAACTTTTGCTCTTGTGATTTCAACGCCGCAACGCTCACAAACCTTGCCCTTATAGCGAACTCTCTTGTACTTGCCGCAGTGACATTCCCAGTCTTTCATAGGGCCGAAAATTCTTTCACAGAAAAGGCCGTCGCGTTCCGGTTTAAGAGTTCTGTAATTTATTGTTTCAGGCTTTGTTACCTCGCCGTATGACCATTCACGGATACGCTCGGGGGATGCAAGGCCTATTTTAATCGAACTGAATTCGTTTGTTGAATTATTATCCATATGGAAGCACTCCTTTATCTTTATAGTTTGGTAAGTTAATCCGATTGACGGTTATTATTCTTCGCTGTCATCGTCATCTTCGTCATTGGCAAAAGCCTCTGCGAAATCGGCGAAGATATTGCTTGAATCACTGTCATTCTGATCTGCTTCCTGCGATTCACCCTCTGAGTTTACAACTCCGTAGCCCTCTTGGCCCTCAAAGTCGTTTACTGTTGTGAATGCTTTTTCGTCAATAGGCTGAATTCCGTCATCGTCAAGATCCTGCTTAAGCTCGACCTCATTGCCCTGCTTGTCATAAAGAGTAGTATCAAGGCCGAGAGCCTGAAGCTCTTTGAAGAGAACCTTAAATGCCTCAGGTGTTCCTGCAGGCGGAATGTTTTCGCCCTTAACAATTGCCTCATAGGTCTTAACACGGCCGACAACATCGTCAGACTTAACGGTGATGATTTCCTGAAGGGTATAGGCTGCGCCGTAAGCTTCAAGAGCCCAAACCTCCATCTCACCGAAACGCTGGCCGCCGAACTGTGCCTTACCGCCGAGAGGTTGTTGAGTAACAAGGCTGTAAGGACCTGTTGAACGAGCATGGATTTTATCGTCAACAAGGTGGTGGAGTTTAAGATAATACATATAACCTACTGTTACACGGTTATCGAACTTCTCACCTGTTCTGCCGTCGGTAAGTTGAACTTTACCGTCGTAAACCTTATTGCCGTTTTCATCAATATAATATCCGATGTCTGCAAGTTTGAGACATTCACGAATATCGTCCTCGTGAGCGCCGTCGAATACAGGAGTCATCATCTTCCAGCCGAGAGCCATAGCGGCATAGCCGAGGTGAACTTCGAGCACCTGACCGATGTTCATACGCGAAGGTACGCCCAACGGGTTAAGAACTATGTCAAGCGGTCTGCCGTCCGGAAGGAATGGCATATCCTCTTGAGGAAGTACACGGGAAACAACACCCTTGTTACCGTGGCGGCCTGCCATCTTATCGCCGGCTTGAATTTTTCTCTTTTGTGCAATATATACGCGAACAACCTTGTTTACGCCCGGATTGAGCTCGTCGCTGTTCTTTCTTGTGAATGTTTTAACATCAACAACAATACCGTATTCACCGTGAGGTACCTTCATCGAAGTGTCGCGAACTTCGCGAGCCTTCTCGCCGAAGATTGCACGGAGGAGTCTTTCCTCAGATGTAAGCTCTGTTTCGCCCTTCGGTGTAACCTTACCTACAAGAATATCGCCCGAACGGACCTCGGCACCTACACGGATAACACCGTCCTCGTCAAGGTCTTTAAGAGCATCATCACCGATATTAGGAATATCTCTTGTGATTTCCTCGGGACCGAGCTTTGTATCACGAGCCTCAACCTCGTGCTCTACAATGTGGATAGAGGTATATACATCGTCGCGAACGATTTTTTCATTAATAAGAACAGCGTCCTCGTAGTTGTAACCCTCCCAAGTCATAAAGCCGATGAGAGCATTTTTACCGAGTGAAATCTCGCCGTTGCATGTTGCGGGGCCGTCTGCGATAACCTGACCGTCTTTAATCTCCTGATGGAGAGAAACAATAGGTCTTTGATTGATGCATGTGCCCTGGTTTGAGCCGGAGAACTTTGTAAGCTTGTACTTATCAATTTCGCCGGATTTTGTCTTGATTTCAATAGTGTCAGCATCAAGAGCAACAACAGTACCGCCGCGCTTTGCGATAACAACAACACCTGAATCGTATGCTGCCTTGTATTCCATACCTGTTCCGACAACCGGAGCCTCGGTTTTGATAAGCGGAACTGCCTGACGCTGCATGTTAGCACCCATAAGAGCACGGTTTGCATCGTCGTTTTCAAGGAAAGGAATCATTGCCGTAGCGACGGAAACTACCATCTTCGGCGATACATCCATATAGTCAACCTTTGACGGAGGAAGAGTAAGGAACTCGTCTCTGTAACGGCAGGTAACTCTTGTGTTTGCAAACTTACCTTCTGCGTCGAGCGGCTCGTTTGCCTGTGCTACAACAAAATCGTCCTCCTTGTCGGCAGTCATATAAACTACCTCGTCGGTAACAACGCCTGTTTCCTTGTCGACTTTACGGTAAGGAGCTTCGATGAAGCCGTATTCGTTAAGACGGCTGTAGCAAGCAAGATAGGAGATAAGACCGATGTTTGGACCTTCGGGAGTCTCGATAGGACACATACGGCCGTAGTGAGTATAGTGAACGTCACGAACCTCAAATCCTGCACGGTCTCTTGAA
>ERZ1035032.502-NODE-502-length-31192-cov-9.404631_pt1 | contig 31192 bp, 35 predicted proteins | sample MGYA00520693_ERZ1035032 | MGnify/ENA primary metagenome ERZ1035032 (study PRJEB33766, sample SAMN09781740) | gut metagenome | biome: gut microbiome | host: Homo sapiens | place: Madagascar | study: EMG produced TPA metagenomics assembly of the PRJNA485056 data set... | reverse complement strand
TTTTTCTTCTATTTTAGTAGCAACCAACATTACGTTTTTACCGCAACACCTTCCCCGAGTAATTGCATCAAACAAACAACTAAAAGGGAAAATAACGGTATCAAATATTTTTAATGATGTCTTATTGAATGCTCCGTTTTTATGAGGAATAAATTTGTATAATAATGTTACAAAGTAACCGCAAAAATCGGCATATCGAATATCAGTTATTTTTAATTGCTTTGTATCAAATAATTGTCTGAGCGTATGTTTGGTATATCTTCTATAGTGACCGACCTGTTTATCCATATCTGAATATAAAACATTAAATGCCGGAACATATATAAATATTTTACCATTTTTCTTCAGCTTATTACACAATATTGAAACAATTTCTTTATCATTCTCAATATGTTCTAAGACATTAGAGCTATAGATAAAATCAATAGAGTTATCAGCAATTTCTTCAAGGCTCTTTATCAGAGTTAAATCTTTTTGCAAAGGAGTATAGTACTCTGCCAAATTATCGGCATTTTCAACACAAATAATTTTTTTATTTACAGCTTTATTAACCATTTCAGCCAGATGACCATTACCTGCGCCAAAATCCATAATTGTTTGGCAATCTGTTTCAATATTCTGTACTATTTTACTAACTAAATGATTGTTATAATTTTTAGCATTATCCATAATACTCAGATTATCTTTGCCGCTGTAAATGTTGTTTGTAGACATATACACCTCCATTATTTTAATGTTATCCAACTAATTTTTTTATACAATTTTTAAATAATTTTATGCACATTTACTGTTCTACAACTTTTCCTCGACTTTTGGGCAGGTTTGAAAAAATATATTGCTTTATGCAATAATATTATATATATTATTTAGCATAACAGCTTTGTTGGGCGATATGTGTTTTATCGCTGACTGTCGCAAGTTTATAATTCAGAAAGCCTGTTAATTCCTTTGACAAGGAATATATCTCCGCTTATCGGGGAGTCTTGTACGTATGTACAAAAAGTGTTATTCGGTTCTGACACTTTTAAAGGTACAAGAAATCAAATTCTGAATTATGATTTGCGAACTCCCCGGCCTTTGTTTTTTCTTTTACATTCTTTTTGGAACAACACCTTAAATTAACATTTTTTCGATATTTTTTAGGATAAAAAAATCCCTCAAGTTTGCAGCTTGAGAGAACTTTTTTCTAATCCATTTCGGCTAAGCGGTCGGCCTGATCCTCGGCTATCAGAGCATCAATAATTTCGCCCAGCGCCTCTCCGGAAACTACCTCGTCCAACTTATACAAAGTCAGGTTAATCCGGTGGTCGGTAACCCGCCCCTGCGGATAGTTATAGGTGCGAATCCGCTCGCTGCGGTCGCCGCTGCCAACCTGCAATTTGCGCTTTTCAGAATAACTGGCGTCAATCGCCGATTTTTGGTTGTCATACAGCCTAGCGCGCAGGTGATTCATCGCCTTTTCTTTGTTTTTGAACTGCGAACGGTCATCTTGGCACTGCACAACAATGCCGGTCGGAATGTGAGTGATACGCACGGCCGACTCCGTACGGTTCACGTGCTGACCGCCGGCGCCGGAAGCTCTGTATACATCAATTTTTAAATCGGCAGGATTGATATACATATCAACTTCTTCAATTTCAGGCAAAACCGCAACCGTTGCCGCCGACGTATGCACCCGTCCCTGCGACTCGGTTACAGGAACGCGCTGCACACGATGCGCTCCGGACTCAAATTTCAGCTTGGCAAAAACATCTTTGCCGGTAATTTTAGCCGAAGCTTCTTTATAGCCGCCCAAGCCGTTTTCGTTGGCGTCCAAAATTTCAAATTTCCAGCCCTGCTTCTGCGAATAGCGCTGATACATTTCAAACAGCACCGCCGCAAACAAAGCCGCTTCATCGCCGCCTGTGCCGGCACGAACTTCCAAAATGGCGTTCTTTTCATCATCGGCTTCTTTGGGCAGCAGCAAAACGCGAATCTCTTTTTCCAATTCCGGCAGCTGCTCTTTAATTTCATAATATTCTGCCTCAGCCATTTCGCGCATTTCTTTATCTAAAGATGCATCTTCCATCATAGCCTTGTCATCTTGCATGGACTGCGTATGCTTTTTATAGTTTTCAATAGCTGCCACCACCGGCTCCAAAACCGACAGTTCTTTATTGAGCTTTACAAGCTCGTCCGAAGAAATATTGGTCGAAAGCAGAGCCTGCACTTCTTCATAGCGATTGACGACATTTGCTAATTTTTCTTCAAAATTCATACATTTATTTCCTCAACTATATTTGCAAACTTAACATTTTTCTGTTCGCCGCTATCCAAATTTTTGACAGACGCTTCGCCTTTTGCCAATTCATCCGAACCGATAATCACCGCCTTATACGCATTTGCTTTTACAGCTTTGGCCATACGTTTTTTCATATTGCCGCTATAGCTTTGCTCCACACGGAATCCGGCACGGCGCAGCTGATTGGAAATTTCCAGAGCCTTATCCTCGGCATCTTCGCCCATTGGGATAACCGCAACCGGACGCGGCAGCTCCACATCGTTTTCCAAGAGCATGGCCAAGCGCTCCACTCCACAGGCCCAACCGATGCCGGCAACATTTCCGCCGCCCATTTGCTCAACCAAACCATTGTAACGTCCGCCGGCCAAAACAGTGCCTTGCGCGCCGAGCTTGTCGGTTGTCAGTTCAAACACCGTGTGCGAATAGTAGTCCAAACCGCGCACCAAACGATTATTAACACGGTATTTTATGCCAAGCAAATCAAGACCGTGCAAAACTTTGGCAAAAAATTCCTTAGAAGATTCATTCAGGCTATCGGCATAAAGCGGTGCATTTTCAACCACCGCTTTGTCACATTCTTCTTTCGAATCCAACACACGCAGCGGATTGCGCTCCAAACGAATTTTACTGTCTTCCGAAAGCTCATCATAATGTTCTTTTAAATAAGTGACTAATGTTGAGCGATAAGCATCGCGACTTTCTGCGTCGCCCAAAGAATTGATTTCAACAGTAACCTGCCCGCTGAGTCCAAGCTTTTCCAAAAATTCATACGCCATGGCGATAACTTCAATATCCGCCTGCGGTGTCTCAACACCCAATAATTCTACGCCGAACTGCGTAAATTGGCGCTGGCGGCCTTTCTGCGGACGCTCATAGCGGAACATCGGGCCGGTATAATAAAACTTAACCGGCAGATTTTGCTGCAGGCCGTTAGAGACAAACGCGCGCACAACACCAGCCGTGCCTTCCGGACGCAAAGTCAGGCTTTCACCGCCCTTGTCATTAAAGCAATACATTTCTTTGGTTACAATATCCGAAGTATCACCTAAATTGCGGGCAAAAACTTCCGTAAACTCAAAAATAGGAGTTTCAATTTCTTCAAACCCGTATTTTTCCACAACCGAAGAGGCTTCCTCTACAACCTTTTTCATTTTTCTTTTAGCAGCGCCATACAAATCGTAGGTGCCGCGGACACATTGTACTTTAGACATTTTTATTCCTGTTTTTGTTCCGGTAAAATATATTTATCCAAACTGATATTGGTCTGTTTCAGAGCAGAAGCAATTTTAGTCAGCTTGCCGTCAACATAAAAATCAACATTATAGTAGCGCCCTACCGAAACAACTATTCCGGCCTCATTCGGCACATCATATTTAAAACCTTTGCTGTATATTCCGCTCAGCAAAACTTTTTCGCCTTGTTTCAGTTCCAACCACGACGGACCGGCAAAAGAAATGTGGATTTTAGTCGGTGTAGCAGATGCCGGCTCTGCTGCTTTTACCGGAGTCGGTTCCGGAGCGGCAGCGACTTCATTTTCGGCAGAGGCTTTTTCGGTTTGAGCAGTTACCGGCTCTGCGCTGTTTTCCTCAGTATTTTCTGCAACCGGCTCAGCATTTTTTTCCGGTTCTGCATCTTCAATTTCTATTTCAGCCAAAGCAGGCTCATTTTCCTCAATAATTACCGGTTCAGGCACCACATCATTTTCAGCAATTTCTTTGACTTCTGTTTCCGCTTTGCTCTGCGTATATGATGAAATTCCGCTCCAAACCGCAAATATGGCCGCCACACCCAGCAAACCAATCAATACATGACGAAGACTTGGTCCGGCATATTCATCCGCCGGCGCATCTTCATTATTTTCCTGAAAATCGTCATCCGGCTCGGCATACGCAACTTGGCGATAAGCCTGCACAATACGGGCAGAGTTCAGCCCCAGATATTCGGCATAGCTGCGGACAAAACCCAAGCCATACGGCATTTGAGGCAAATTTTTGGAGTCCATATTTTCGATGGCTTCCAAATAAAACTTGCGAATACACAAATCTTTAGACACATCGCCCAACGTTTTGCCCTTTTTTAAACGGGTATTCCGCAGCAATTCGCCGACATTTTGGGCTTCTTCAATATTTTCCAGCATTAAAATAACCTTAAAAAAATCTTCTTTACCGGCGTGTTTATAACATACTTTTTAGCTGATTGCAATAGTGTGATCATAAGCATAAGCTAATAATTGCGGACGCACACTGGTTTTGGCTGATTTCAGCAAACTACGTACATAATCGGCCACATCTTCATTATTCATACTCAGAATCATCTTTTTAACATTGGCATAAGCAGCTCCGGAAACCGAAAGGTTACGATATCCCAAACCGATAAGCACCATTGCCTCAAGCGGATTGCTGGCCATTTCTCCGCAAACCGAGCAATATACTTTATATTGTCCGGCCTTATCCACAATCATTTTCATCAGTTTCAAAAACGGGGCCGAAAGTACGTCATAACGGGCAGTAAGCCTTGGATTTCCACGGTCGCAGGCAAACACAAACTGATATAAATCATTTGTGCCGACAGAAACAAAATCTACCTGCTGCAAAATTTCATCAAGCTGAAACAAAACTGACGGCACCTCTATCATAATACCGACATTAACTTTAACTGCCGTCGGCCGGCCGCGCTGCTTTTCGCGCTCATATTCCAAAATTAAAGTTTCTTTTGCCTCCAAAAATTCTTCACAGGTGGAAATCATCGGAAACATAACATTCAACTCTTTGCCTGCCGCCGCACGCAGCATAGCGCGAATCTGCTGACGCAGAATAGAGCGCCGGTCAAGAGTGATACGGATAGAACGCCAGCCGATTGCCGGATTATCTTCTTTTATTTCTCCCCAATACGGCAAAAATTTATCCGAACCGACATCTAAGCTGCGGAAAATTATTTTTTTATTATCCAAAGCCTCAAACAAACGGCTGTATTGCTTGCGCTGACTCTCCACATCCGGCATCTTATCCGCAGACATAAAGGTAATTTCGGTACGATACAGACCTATACCATCGCAATGAGTCGGCTTTATATAGTCATAGTCCAAATCCAAGCCATAATTCAAAGCCAGGTTAATTTTTATATCATCTTTGGTTTTAGTCGGTTTAGAGCTTAAGGCTTCCAGCTCTTCAAATATTTTTTGGCGGCCTACAGATTTTTTTTGATACTCGGTAATCAGCTTTTCGGACGGATTAGGATACAAAGTCCCCTCGTTGCCGTCCACCGCAACAACCTCTCCGGCTTTTACCTCTTTCAGCACGCCGTATATCTTGGCAATTACCGGAATATTCAAAGCCTTGGCAACAATCACCACATGCATGGTCGGAGAACATTCTTCTATTACAAGCGCCTTGATTCTGGTATAGTTATAATCCATCAAATCGGCAGGCCCCATACTTTGGGCTATAACCACAATATCTTCATCGCCGGAAATAAACTGCTGTTCATTTTCGCCGCCGATAAAAGCGCGCAGCCTATCTGATACATCGCGCAAATCATATAGCTTTTCTTTAATATACGGGTCACTCGTTGCCGAAAGTTTGCTCCACATATCTTCGTAGACATGCTCAACTGCTGCTTCGGCTGTATAGCCTTTGGCAATATCGGCGCTGATTTTTTTATACCAGCCTTTATCCAAAGCAAAAAGGCGATAGGCTTCCATAATTTCGGTAGTGTTGCCCATATAGCTGCCGGCCTGCGCTATTTTTTTATCAATATATTCCACCATTTTGCGGCGGCCTTCGGCAAGCTTAGACTGCTCCAGCTCCACGTTATCGGCAAAAATATTGACAAGCTCGCGCTGTCTATAGTGCAGCACCGCTTTACCAACACCATAGCCCTTGTTAATACTGACGCCATGCAAAGCGTCTCTCACTACAATGCCCTTTTCCTTAATAATTTGATTTTTATAATCTTCAAAAGTTCGAGAGGTTAATAAATCCGTCAGAGGCAGGCACAAAGTTTCGGCTTCTTCGGTCTGCATATCGTCATAGCCTGATGTTCCGTGTTTTATAAACACTATCACGCCGATTGTAATATGCAGGCGCGTAACCGGAATACTGATTAACGATTTTTTTTCATCAACTCCGGTTTTTATCACTTTTGCTGCGGCACTGCAGCCTATAACACCTTCTTCATAGCGGATATTATTTTTATAGCTGCCGGCATTATATTGCCCCATCAATTCCAGATAATTTTCATCAACCGTGGCATATAAAAGCGCTTCATCCGTCTTTAGGGTGTCAGTCAGCGTTTTTAAAACTTTATGGATTTTTTCGGACATAGAAGATTTTGCAGACAATTCTTCGCTGATAATTTTTTGAATGGCAAGCGCCTCGCTGACAATGCCCGAATTATTCATTTTTTATCCTATATATTTCTAAATTATAGTTGCAACCATATATTAAGTGTTTATACTATTTTTTACTTTATGTAAACACAAAAAAGGAGAATAAAATGGCTAATACTTATAAACGCGGGCAAAACGACAGGCGCCCTTGGGGCACATGGGAAGTTATTGACTGCGGCGACGGCTTTTGCGTAAAGCATATTGTGGTGGATCCGAACGGTATTTTATCGTTGCAGCTACATCACGGAAGAGCTGAGCACTGGAACATTGTGCGCGGCACGGCAACAGTCACGCTCGGCAAGGATATTTTATCAAAAAAAGCCGGCGAATCTGTTTACATTCCGGTAGAAACCATGCATCGAATCCAAAACGACTCAAATGTACCGATGGAATTTATCGAAGTTCAGGTCGGCGAAAATTTGGATGAAAATGACATTGTCCGCTTTGAAGACAAATACGGACGCACTAAATAAAATTTTATGTGCATAAGTCGGGCATTTTAAAGAATCCCTCTTGAACTTTTTTAAAGGTTAATGAATCCTTAATAAAAAGTTTGGAGGGATTTTTTTATGTTAGAAAATTTTGATTATTCTACAATGCAAACCGGCGATATTATGGTATCGGCCTGTCAGGAATTGCTTGAAGAAAACGAGTCCCGCCAAGAACTTTGGGGCTATGTGCTGCGGATTGAAAATAACTCCAATGAACGAATCCGCCTGCTGACTAAAGACTTGTGCATTACCGATGAAAAAGGCAACAGCCGTTGTCTGCCGAGCTTTGGCTTTAACGGTGAGTTGCCTGATTTGGAGCCTGGAGAATGCTTTGAGTTTGAGGATACCGCTCAGCTGAACGGTGCTGCTGCAGTTTTATACGGCTATTGCAAAGCTTTGACCACAAAAGGAAAAGAACTCAAAATCAAGCTGCCTGTGCTTAATCTGAGTTCTTCCAAAAGTTCAGCTTGTTTTTGCTGATTAAAATTCAGTAATAGAAGTATTGCCTTTAATGTACATATTCAGGTATTTATGAATATTCATTTCCATATGTTCATCAAACGCATTAAACAATTTTACAACCATTTCATTCCAATATTTTTCTTTATCTTCAATATTGGTATCAATCGGCATGCTCAGTTCACGATATGCTTCCACTGAAGTTTGAGCAGAAGATTTGTTGTCGGTAACTTTTAGCAGCACACTCAAGTTAGCGTGATATTTCAATCTGTCTTTATGCAGAAGCTGTTCAGCTTTTTCTTCTTTTTCGGTCACGCTGGCATCTTTAATAATGAATTCAGCTACACGGTCAGAAGAATAATCAACCGCTTCCAAACGCTCATCAGCCCAAGTTTTGGCTGTTTTTTCAATAGAAATCGGGAACAAATGCTCAACGTTAGGACGAGTAAACGACGGGGTAAATTCTGATTTCACTTCAATTTTTTTAACCATCAGCTCTATCGGCTTTTTGTTATCAAAATGCAAATCACTATATTTTTCCGGCGCCGCTTCATCATTGTTCATAGTAGAACAAGCGCCTAAAATTCCGGCCAAAGAAACAGCTAAAAACGTTCTAAAAAAACTTGTCATATTATTATACCCCATAAGTTGAACACAACATTTAGGTTTAACTTACAGGGTAATGTTTAAGATATACTTAAAAATATGGACTAATGTTTCAAAAGTTCGCCTTTTTCAAAGGAATAAACCTGTCCGCAAAAATTGCAGGTTGCCGTAATTTTTCCATTTTCAACCATGGCATTGATATCATCTTCCTTCATAGCGCTCAAAGTCGATAGCAATTTCTCGCGACTGCAGCGGCAACCAAAGTAATATTCACCGGCTTTGACAACTCGCACCTGATGCTCATGGAATAAACGGAATAAAATATCATCTGCGGTTAATGCATTGTCAAAAACTTCCGCCGCTGTCAGGCTATCCAATAAGATTTTATCTTCATTCCATTTTTCGGCAATTTCTTCTTCGCTTTCCGGCATTTCTTTACCGCCTTTGGTCGGCATTTTTTGTATCAAAATACCGGCTGCTTGCCAATAATCGCCTTTCTTGTTCAGATACAAATGCAAATGGGTGTCAATTTGTTCAGAATATTTAAAATAGCGCAAAGCGCAGGCTTCTAAAGTATTGCCCTGCAAATCAACCACACCTTGATACAAGTCAGTTTCTTTGCCTTGGTCTATGGTAAAAATCAAGCTGCCTTTGCCCAGCCAAAACGGAGTAGCTTCCAGCTCGCCTTCGGTTTTGCGTAAAGCCTGTGCCTCCGCCATTTTATGTTCATCAAAACGAGCGGTTGCACGCACCTTGCCTTCTGATGTAACATCTGCGACCAAATCTGAAATCGGCCCATCGCCTTGAATTTGCAGCGTAAACAAACCATCAAACTTCATCAGGCTGGCCAACATAACGCCCAAAGCAGTGGTTTCAGCCACCGCCGCACCAACATTATCCGGATATTTATGGTGCGAGAAAACTTCTTTCAAAACATTATCCAAACGCACCAACCGTCCGCGGAAAGCGTTGTTATCCAAATTAAAGGACACGCATTTATCTTTATTCATCTTTTAAAAACCTCTTTGTGATTAAACTATTGTTCTATTATGCATAGATTTAGGGAGAAAAAGGAGACATTTCAAGTGAGTTACGAAAATTATCCCGAAACAAAGCCGCTTAAACTCAAACGTCCTGCAAAAAAAATCACACCGCAGCGCCTGAAAAACATCGGCTTGTATTATTTAAAACGTTTTGAATCTTCGGTGGAAAATTTACGTTCGGTTTTGCAAAAACGCGTCAATCAATACGCCAAGGAGAATCCCGAATTTAACAAACAAGATGCCTATCAATGGGTGGAAAATGTTTTGACTGAATTTGAAAAACTACACTATCTTGATGACAAACGTTTTACCGAAATTAAAGTCCGCAGCTATCTTTCCGCTGGCAAACCGGCTCGCTATATTCAAAACAAGCTCCGTGAAAAAGGCATTGCAAATGCACAAATTGAAGACATGCTGGACGACTTTGGCTATAATCCGCAAGAAATGGCTCTAAAATTGGCGAAACGCAAAAAAATCGGTCCTTTCCGCCCAGATGAAGAATCTCGAAAGCAGAATCGGCAAAAAGATATGGCGGCTTTAATCCGCGCCGGTTTTGACTATGATGTAGTGTCAGAAATTATAGGCGCCGACTTTATTGCCGATGATACGGATGATGATTTATAATCGTCTGCATTCGATAAATCTGTTCACTTAAAACCGCCCGCATCAGCATGTGAGGCAAAGTCAATTTTCCAAACGAAAGAATCAAATCCGCCCGATTGCGTGTAGATTGCAAATGCCCGTCTGCGCCGCCGATTAGAAAACAAACTTCCGAGCAGCCGTCAAGAATCCAATGTTCCACCTTTGATGCCAATTCCATACTTGAGATATTTACGCCGCGTTCATCAAGCACAATCACTTTAGCGCCGTTCGGAATGGAACTTTGCAAAAACTTAGCTTCGTCTTCTTGCGTGGAGTTGTCTTTTTCTTTGATAATCACATCCCAACCCGAACGTTTGACATATTCGGCAATTATCGCCGCTTCCGGCGAGCCGTGCTTGCATTTTCCAATAGCTAAAATCAACGCTTTCATTTATTCTCTCCATTTTTGAAGATAATACAAATTTTTATGTGTTATTACAAGAAAACCTAACAAATAATACATAAAAAATTGACTATTCGTAACAAAAATGTTACGTATTTATAAAATAAATGTTACGAAAGAAGCTAAAATGTATAATAAACGCCAAGAGCTGATACTGGATTTTATAACCGATAATCAAAAAACAACGCGGGAAAATATTGAACAATTCCTCGCTAAAATGGGTTTTGAAACCTCTAAAATGACCATCACCAGAGATTTAAAGTTATTGCAGGAAAACAACGACATTGCAAAATCAGGAAGCGGTAAAGCCACTGTATACAGTCTGGCCTTAAAAACTATTTTATTAAATGATGTAAATGTGGAAACATATTTCAGCAAAGAGCAAGACGAACGATTACCAGATAGCATAGGTTTTAATTTTGACGTATTTTCAGCCTTAAAAAATTTGTTGACTGACAATGAAAAAGCTGAACTTAAACAGTTAAACAACACTTACAGAGAAAAGAGGAATAAACTTTCGCCTGCTTTATTGCAAAAGGAATTTGAGCGTTTAACGGTTGAATTGGCGTGGAAATCATCAAAAATAGAAGGAAACACCTATACTCTTTTAGACACCGAACGTCTGTTAAATGAAAATATCTCAGCCAAAGGAAAAACTAAAGAAGAAACCAATATGGTGCTAAACCACAAAAAAGCCTTAGATTTTGTTTTGCAAGCTCCGGAATACTATAAAAATTTAACGATTGCAAAAATAGAGGAACTGCATAGAATACTGGTTAATGAATTAGATGTTTCTACCGGTATCCGCAGCGGAAGAGTCGGAATTGTCGGCACTAACTACAAGCCATTAGACAATCAATATCAAATAAAAGAAGCTCTGAAAAATTTGATAGAGGTCTTGAATAAAACAAACAACCCTGTGGAAAAAGCGCTGATAGCTGTTTTAATGATTGCCTACATTCAGCCGTTTGAAGACGGCAATAAAAGGACATCCAGAATTTTAGGCAATGCAATTTTATTGGCGGATAACTATTGTCCTTTGTCTTACAGAAGCGTAGATGAAATTGAATATAAAAAAGCTATCATTCTTTTTTATGAACAAAACAGCGTAGCTTATTTCAAAAAGCTGTTTATTGAACAATTTAAGCAAGCTGTCAATAAATATTTTTGATAATAAGTACGCAAATTTATGACTATTCGTAACAAAAATGTTACGTATTTATAAAATAAATGTTACGAAAGATGGTTATTATATCAACTGTATCATAATTTAATATGTCAGCACCAATGCACATCCGCTATTATCTTCCGTACACGCATTGCATAATTGGTTTATGGTTGATAAAGAAACATCTTTTATGCAGGGGATATTTTTACCGCAAAACGCATCGCCATACAAATTCTGTTCAACAATATAACCGGTATACATCATACTATGCAGAGGCTGGAAAATTTTTGCAGCAATTTCTTCACATAATTTAGGATTAAAATTCTGAGATATAACCGAATTTTTACCAGTCCACGTATAACCGCCCAAATAAAAATCTATAACCAACCTATTATTTCTACCGAAAATACGAATCGTGTTTCCTTGTTTGTCTGTACATTCTCTTACTTTTTCTCCGCAGTCCCATTGCTGAGGAATAAGGTTCAAGGCTTCAGCCATAGCAACAAGACCATATTGGGCATTTTTTTCTTGTTCAATGCGATGAATTTCATCAATATGTTCAAGCATTCCAAAAACAAGAGAAGAATATTCTTTAAGCGACTGGTTTATTTTCCATATCTGCATTGCTTTGCTGTATCCGGCGATACCGCCAACGGATAAAACCGCAATTATAGCCAGTACACCCAGCATTTCTATCATACTACGGCCAACACAATTACCAGTCACACTTGGCTTTGAGCGAAGCGAATTCGCCGAGTGTTCAGGATGGTACATCCGATTCAATAATATTGCCATTATATTCCTGGATGCTCGCGGTAGTTCGCTATGCTCACACGCAAGCATGACGTTGAGAGAAGAAGCATTAAAAACGTTACAACAAGTATTAAACAAGAATCCCCAGCACCCGTCATTGCCGGACGCGTTCCGGCAATCTTGTCTGAACATACTCCTTTTTAATAATATGGCAAATTTATTGACTAGGTTAGTAACTTGCTGCACCAAAATCTTCGGGACAAGCCAAAAGATGACGGAAAATATACGAGAGATTTTACAATTTTCAAAACTTTTTAATATCATAACAACTTCCTATCATTTTTAAATCACAACAAAAAAGCTGTCGATATGACAGCTGGAAGTTGAGAACCATTATGTGAGAAATGGTGTAGCATATTAGCTAACAAATAACATATTTTGCTACCTTCCAGCTATTGGCTAGAAGGTATAACAAATTAACGTCCAAACCTTAAAGACGCTCACATTGAGAGGTTCTCACACCCCAGACAGACTATCGCCTATCCAGCTGCAATTTTAGCAAAGCCGTTTTCAAAAGTAAAGATGTTTTGTTGCAGACAAAAAAACACCATGTTTCTTACAAGGTGTTCTTTTTGTTGTTTTTACGTTTTTTGAATAAAAACCAATAATTTTTCAAACGCTTAAAAAAGGATTGAGAACATATTTTAACAATCATGCCGTTGTTATCAATCTCAACTTCATCGCCCACCATAGCACCGCACGCAGTCTTATATAAAGGCTCACCGTCTTCTATTAAAATAAATTTAGATTTTATTACGCCGCCTTCCTCTATTTGGCTTGGAATAACGTAAGAAAAGCCAATTCCGGCATAGCTTGGTTCGGCATATTCAATAATCGCACGTTGCGAATTATTTTCAAAATTTTTATTATTTTTCATAAGCTAAAATTTAATAATGTCTAAAATAATATGATATCAAAATAAGCATATCACAAAACCACCTATCGTCAATAGCAAAAGCCTCCGAAAATGGAGGCTTTTGTCTTTTAACTTAATTATCTTTTACTTTTGCAAAGCCAGATAAATTTCATGCGCTGATTTTGCTTCACGGATTTTCTGACAGGTTTCAGAATCTTTCAAAATCCTTGACATAACTGCCAGAGCTTTCAAATGGTCTTCTCCGCTTTTTTCAGGCGAAAGCAAAAACGCTATCAAATCAACCGGCTGAGAATCCAGAGAATCATAATCAACTCCTTTATCCAAGCGGGCAAAAACAGCAATAATTTTATCTAAACCTTCAATGCGGGCATGAGGAAAAGCAACACCTTCGCCATAACCGGTAGAGCCTAAATTTTCGCGTTCCAATATTGCTTCAAAAATAGAATTTTTATCTATATTTTCTTTTTCGGCAACATATAACGACAGCTGTTCAAGCAGGCCGCGCTTGCTTTCTGCCTCAACATGAGCCAACACCATGTCTTCTGACAAGATATCCGATATTCCCATTTTTTATCCCTTTTAGTAAAAAATTATTCCGCAGGTTCAACCCAACCGATATTGCCGTCTTTACGGCGATATACCATACTGATACGATTGTTGGCGCTGTTGCGGAACATCAGAGCATTTTCATCGGCCAAATCCATATACATAACAGCTTCGCTTACGGTGCAAAGTTTGATATTAGCATCGGTTTCGGCAATAGTCAGAGGAGCTGATTCGTCAATGCTCATTTCATCTTCGGTTTCTTTAACAGGGAACACAGCTGCGTGAGCCATTTCCACAATACCGGTTTTGCCTTTGTGGTCATTCAATTTTGTTTTTTGACGACGCAAACGAGTTGCAATGTGTTCATTAGCATTATCAAAAGCAGAATAAGGATCTGCAGCAACGCCGGTTCCTTTCAAAACAATGTTTTTAGCAGGATGCACAGTAACTTCTGCTCTGAAATCCTCGCCGTCTTTAGAAAAAGCAACGCTGCAGCTAATCGGAGCATTAAAATATTTGTTTACGGCATTTTCAACAGCTTCTTCAACACGGTTGCGCAGTCTGTCGCTGATGTCTACTTGTTTTCCTGTCAATGTAATTTTCATGATTTACCTCATTATGTTAATTATTTCGGCACAATCGCCATTTGTAACTGTTTTATAGTATAACACTGTTTAAGCAAAAGTAAACAACATACTTTTTTATAGTGTGAAATTATCTCCCAAATACACTTTGCGGACTTCTTCATTGGCAACAATCTCATCCGGAGTGCCTTCCATCAAAACCGTACCGCCGTGCAGAATATAGGCTCTGTCGATAATATCCAGCGTTTCACGCACATTGTGATCAGTAATCAGCACACCTAAACCGCGGTTTTTCAGCTGCGAAACAAGCGTGCGAATTTCGCCGACAGCAATAGGGTCAATCCCGGCTAAAGGTTCGTCCAGCAAAATAAAACTCGGCTTACTGGCCAAAGCACGGGCAATTTCCAAACGGCGCCGTTCGCCGCCGGATAGCGCTAAGGCAGGAGATTTGCGCAGATGCGCTATTGAAAATTCGTTTAACAATTCTTCTAACATATTTTCGCGTTCATTCTCATCTTCTATGACAATTTGCAAAATGGCTTTAATGTTATCTTCAACGCTCAATGTGCGGAAAATGGACGCTTCCTGCGGCAAATAGCCAATACCCATACGCGCGCGTTTATACATTGGCAAATCAGTGATATCCTTACCGCTGATGTAAACATCACCGTAATCAGGAGTAATCAGTCCGGTTACGCAATAAAAGCAAGTGGTTTTTCCGGCGCCGTTCGGCCCCAACAACCCAACAGCCTCGCCTTTTTTAACGTGTAGCGAAACATTTTTCAAAACCGTACGTTTTTTATATTTTTTGCCGATATTGAAAATTTCCAGCTCTTCATTATCTTCCGTTTTATTTTTGCTCATTTTCCGTTTTCCTTTTACTGTAAAACGTACCGCTGATACGGCCGCCTGTTTTTTTATCTCCGGTAATTTTGCTTATTTGCGTGTTTAAATCGGTTTCAGCCCTATCTCCGTTAATAAAATTGCCTTGCTGCTCAATTTGTACTTTGCCGATTAGCTCGACTTTGGCATTGTTCGGAGTATAGATGCCTTTTTCACCGACAGCTGTTCCCTTCGGCGTAACCACTTTAACATTGCCGGTAGCTTCAACTTTTTTCAATTCATTATTTTTGCCGTAATAGGCAGTCATCATATCAGCTCGCAGAGTATTGTCTGCTTGCTTGATAACAACATTGCCGATTGACACGCTTTTTTGAGCATCTTGGAAATAGCGCGTTTCCTGTTCAGCCGTCAAAACACCGTCTGATGTTGTGATAACATGAGGACCTTTCAAAACTAAAATATTGCCATTTTTCATATATTCAAACGCTTCGGCAGAGGCCTGGGCCATACCTGAATTTTGTTTTGGAGCCAAACCAACCGGACTGCCTTTTGACATCAAAATTCGGATATTGCCGTCGGCTTCTACTCTTTCCAACTCATTTTTTGCAGTATAATAGGCGGTGACAACATCTGCATAAAAAACATTATTATCTTTACGGACAATAACATTGCCTTGCGACACGCTTTTATGCTCGTTCTGAAAGAATCTGGTTTCTTTTTCGGCAGTCAAAATACCCTGAGAAGTGTTGATAATATGTCGGCCTTTCAGTACTAAAATATTTTTAAGCTTAAAATATTCAAAAGACGCTGCTTCTAAATCGCCCCATTTTCCATCTGCCTCAACCAGCTGTTCTCCATGTCCGTATTCGGCATTAAAATCATAAAAAACCGTCTCGGTCTTAACTACTGTGCCATCTTCATTTTGAGCAACAACACGGCCGTTTAATTTAAGCAAATTTGTGCCTTGATTAAAAAATCCGATTTCGGACGCAATATTCCAATTTCCGTTATCCGCAGCAATCTGTGCTTTCGGGTTATTTATCTGCACTTCCTGCGAGCCGGGAGCAACTTCGTCAACACTGTCGGCGTGCACAGTGCTTACGCGATTTTTTGCATCAGTTGCATAATAAACCGTTTCTTCAATATGCAACTTTTCCATTTCATTTTTGCGCGGCACGGTTATGTCATTTTGCAAGTCCACACTTTTTTTAATATTAGGCATAACCAGCATAACGCCAAAAATAGCAGCCGCCAAACAAGGAAAACCCAACTTTACAAATCGCAGCCAGCCCGATGTTTTCGGTTTGTCATCTGTTTTAGCATTGTCAAACGGACGCTTTCCGTCAAAATAGTCATCTATTTTGTGAGAATCAAACATATATCAGCTGACTCCGGCTTTCAGGCAATCATGGATATGAATAACGCCAATCGGCTTGGTTCCATTAACCACAAACAAATTAGTAATGCCGCGGCCGGTATTGTTCATCACATTTACTGCTTCGGCGATCAGCGCATCAGGAGCTATGGTTTTAGGATTTTTAGTCATAACATCCGATACCTTTGCCGTAATCAAATCCGGAGACATCCAGCGGCGCAAATCACCATCGGTAATAATACCTTCCAAATCGCCACTGTTATTGACTATACCGACGCAACCCAACATTTTTTCGGACATTTTAATCAAAGCATCCTGCATAATGGCATTATCTTTAATCAGCGGCATTTCATCGCCGGTGTGCATAATATCCGAAACATGACGCAAAATCGAGCCCAACTTTCCTCCCGGGTGGCGCAGGTGGAAATCTGCTTCCGTAAAGCCGCGACGAACCATTAAATCGGCAGCCAGAACATCACCCATAACCAAAGTCGCCGTTGTCGACGAAGTCGGTGCCAAACCTAACGGACAAGCCTCACGGTTTGCCGGCAGTTTCAGCACATAATCGCTGTTTTTACCCAAAGAGCTTTCCGGATTTTTGGTAATAGCCACCAAAGGTACACCGAAACGGCGGCAATAAACTAAAATATCAGATAATTCCTTAGACTCGCCGCTGTTAGAAATAGCCACAACCGTGTCATTCGGAGTTATCATTCCTAAATCGCCGTGACTGGCCTCCCCCGGATGCAAGAAAAATGACGGAGTACCCGTAGAAGCAAAAGTAGCAGCCATTTTACGTCCGATATGACCTGATTTGCCCATTCCGGTAACAATTACCCGGCCTTTGGTTTTTTGTAAAACGTCAACAGCCGTGGTCAGTGTACCGTCCAATTCATTTTCCATAGCTTTCAAAGCTTCGATTTCGCGATCGATAGTTTGTTTGGCTACTTCAATATCTTTATTTTCCGTCACATTAGTCTCCTTTGTTAAATTCTTTCAAAAAATAATAGAATCTTCCAATATAAATTCAAGTGGTTTTTAACCGTTATGCCCCGTCAGGCTTTCTGTATCCATTTTCCGGCATTATCCTGCTGCCAATAATAAACTTCACAGCCGGAGTTTTTATATTCCTTCCACAAACGACGGGCTTGCTGCACTGCTTCTGCAGAGTTTCCGTCAAATATATTAAAAACACGTTCATACTGCGTCAAAGTTTCAGCATTTTCTTCGGCGCCGTCAACCAAAAACAAAAACAGAGCCGTATTAGGATTTTCTATATCTGCCGAAAGCCATATCGGCTGCTGATCGGCAAAACCGTCTTTTTTGGAACCATGCGGCAAAAAACTTTCATCGTTATACGTCCATAACAAAGAATTGATAAATTCCACCCGTTCTTCCGTCCCGATTTTCACTTTGATGCGTTTTCCGGTACTGTAAGCTTTTTGCAAAAGTTTTGGTAAAACTTCATCCAATGTTTTTTGCTGCAGATGATAAAAATCAACACGTGTCATCAATTATCCTCTACCTGTAAAGAAACACCGTATGTTCCGTCGGCATCTTTCAGCAGCAGTGACAAAACTCCGCCGGCAGCCTGTTTAACTTTTATTTTCATATCCTCTGCACCGAAAATAGTCTTTCCGGCAGCCGTTACCACTCTATCACCGATTTTAATACCTTTTTCATCAGCTTCCGAACCATTAGCCACCGCTGTTATAACCAATTCCTTAGTTTGCTCGTCATAATAAGCTGAAAAGCCTAGAGAAGCGTATTGCACGGCCTGCCCTATTTTATATTTATCCAAACCAAGCTCTTCAAAACTGTGCATTTCTTTAGCGGATTTATCGCTGTTTTTCGTTTTAATTTCCTCGGCAGAAGTTTTTATACTGACTTTAGTTTCATAAACAACACCGTCACGGCTGAAAGTAACAGGGATTATGGTTCCATCAGCCAATTTAGCTACATCTAAAGAAAACAGGCGTGGATTTTTCAGCCTTACATTGCCTGCAGATAAAATTTTATCGCCAACTTTCAGTCCGGCTGAGGCAGCCGGAGAATTTTCGGCCATAGCTGCAATCGCCAAACCGGATTGCCCGTCTTCGCTGCTGCGCACCTGCTGCACACTTATTCCCAACCAGCCGCGGACTACTTTGCCATGCTGTTTCAGTTGACTGACAACCCAAGTAATAATATTGGCCGGAGTGGCAAAACCGACACCGGCGTTTTTACCGTCTTCCGAAAAAATCGCCGTGTTCATGCCAATAATTTTACCGTCCATATTAAAGAGCGGACCGCCTGAATTTCCTTGATTGATAGCAGCATCTGTCTGTAAAAAATTATCATAAGGTCCTTTATCTATATCACGCTCTTTAGCCGAAATAATCCCCAGCGACACACTATTCCCCAGCCCGAACGGATTACCAATGGCAAAAACCTGATTTCCGACACGAATTTCATCAGAATCACCAAAATGTCCGGCCTCCAGATTAAGCGGATTTTTAACTTTCAACAACGCAATATCTGTTTTTTCATCAACTCCGACCAATTTTGCCTCAAAAATTTCTCCATCCGGCGTCTGCACCATTATTTTTTTAGCATTTTCCATAACATGTGCATTGGTTACAACATAGCCGTCGGCGCTGATAATAATACCTGCACCGAGAGCTTGTTCATCTTCACTGACATCTACGGCTATATTGACAACAGACGGATTAACCTCTTCAATAACATCTTCCAGCAAACGCGGTTCAGCTTGCACCGGCAGCGCCATTATAAAAAACAATGCTGAAATGCCAAGAAATTTACGCATATTTCTACTTTCTCAAAGTTGTGTTAAAATACTTAAAGAATTGCGAATCCGGCGACAAAACCAAAGAAGTCTCGTTGTCTCCCAAAGATTTGCGATAGGCTTCCAAACTGCGGTAAAATTCATAGAAATCCACATCCTGCCCTACGATTTTGTTCCAGATAGCCACCGACTCTTTATCGCCTTCACCCCGCAAAATCTGCGATTGCTTTTCAGCTTCGGCCACAATAATCGCCGCTTCTTTATCAGCGGTTGCGCGGATATTCTGCGCTTTTTGCTGGCCTTTGGCGCGAAATTCTTTAGCATCGCGCTGGCGTTCGGTTTTCATACGCTCGTTAATCGCCTGCATAACTTCCATCGGCAAATCAGCACGGCGAATCCGCACATCAGCAACACTGACTCCAATTGCTTCCGCATCTTTTTTGACTGTTTTGCTGATATCGGCCATAATCTGCGTACGCTGCTGCGACAACAATTCAGTCAAAGTAACCCGTCCCAAAACCTTGCGCAGCGAAGAATTGACAATTTCTTCCAGCTTGCTGCGGGCTTGAGTTTCGGTTTTTACGGTTTGATAGAATTTAAGCGGGTCAACAATTTGATAGCGGGTAAAACTATCAACATCCAGACGTTTTTTATCATTCAAAACCACCTCCTGCGCCGGTGGGTCTAAATTAAGCAAGCGGGTATCATAAAACACCACATTTTGAATTAAAGGAACTTTGAATTTCAGTCCGGGTTCTTTAACCCAGCGCACCGGTTCACCGAATTGCAGAACAATAGCCTGCTCCGGCTGATAGACAATATAGGCCGAGCTACTAATCAAACCCAATGCAACAAGCCCTAAAAAAATATATAACTGTGCTTTAAATAAACTCATTTTCTTAATCCTTTGTTTGCGGTTGCGGATTATTCAGCTGTAAAATCGGCAGCAAATTACCTTTTTGCGACTGGTCTACAATCACCTTGTTAGACTTTTGCAAAACATCTTCCATTGCTTCCAAATACATTTTTTTGACAGTAACTTCTTTGCCGGATTTGTAGGCAGCGTAAACTGAAGCAAATCTATCCGCTTCGCCCTGTGCCTTGTTAATCATAGTTGCCTTATAAGCTTCAGCATCCTGTAGAATCTGCGCAGCTTTACCGTGAGCCTTTGGTAAAACTTCATTACGATAGGCTTCCGCCTCGTTTTTAAAACGTTCCATATCGGCTTTAGCGCGCTGCACTTCATTAAACGCATCCACAACTTCTCTGGGCGGGTCTGCTTTTTGCAGCTTTACGCGCACAATCTGAATGCCGGCACCAAACTCGTCTAAAACTCGCTGCAGCTCGTCTTTGGTATCATCTTCCACTTTGCCGCGATCACCGGTAATAATCGGCTGCATTTCTGACTGTCCGACAATTTCACGCAGCACGGACTGCGCCGCCACACTGACAGTTGCATCAGGACTGCGCATGCTGAACAAATAATCCTTGGCGTCTTTAATCTTCCAAACAATAGTCAAGTTGATATCCACAATGTTTTCATCTCCGGTCAGCATATGGCTTTCCGTAAAAGCATTGTTGCGGTAGTCACGGTTTTCGCCTGAACCGAGATTGATACTGCGCTCTTGCGTCACATTTACTTTTATCACATTTTCTATCGGATACGGCAAATGATAATGCAAACCGGCATCGGTGGTATCGACGTAGCGTCCAAAGCGCAAAACCACGCCTTGTTCACTAGGCTGTACCTGATAGAACCCAGACGCCAGCCACAACACAGCTATCAACAACAGAGCATATTTGAAATATCCGCCGAAATTATCTTTAGAACCATGCATTTTAGCGATTTTACTAAAATTAACGATTTTGTTTTGCTTAAACATTTCGCCGCCTAAAGACCAGCCATCTTCATCGCCGCCGTTGTCCCATGGATTTATTTTTTTTACCATCATTTTTCCTTTTATTTTAAATAATTCTTGCAATAAGATAACCTACATATTAGATAAAAACAATTAAGGAACAATGAATATCCACATTATGGAGATAAGAATGACACCTGAGGAAATTAAAAAAATCTGCAATAAATTTTATCCGGCAGAAAATATATCCGACATTAAAGAAATTGGAAACCGTTTGATTGTTGAATTTAAGAAACTGGCTGAAAATCCCAGCGTAACCGCAGATTTAAAGCAGGAATTATCATCAGTGCTTCCGAATAAAAAAATTTCCGTGGTATTTGTGGAGGATAAAAACGCTAATCTCGGCACTGATGCTATTGCAAAATGGCAGCTGCCGACAGTGAAAAAAATTATTGGTGTAGCATCGGGCAAAGGAGGTGTCGGCAAGTCAACCACCTCGGTCAACTTAGCTTTAGCTTTGGCACACGAAGGCAAAAAAGTGGCTTTAGTCGACGCAGACATTTATGGTCCGTCTATTCCAACAATGTTGGGATATGAGGGACAGCCGCTGTTTTCTAACGATGGACAAACCTTTAATCCGTTTGAAACATATAACATAAAATCTATTTCTATCGGCTCTTTAATCAGCCGCGACACACCGATAATCTGGCGAGGTGTCAAAATCAGCGGCGCTTTAGAACAGCTGATGACGCAGACAAATTGGGGCGAAATTGATATTATGGTTATTGATATGCCACCCGGAACAGGAGATATTCAAATTACTTTGTCTCAGCGTGTGAATATGGACGGCGTTGTTATTGTTTCCACCCCGCAAGACATTGCCCTGATAGATGCCATTAAAGGTGTGAATATGTTCAAGAAAACCGGTACGCCGATTTTGGGAATTATTGAAAATATGAGCTATTTTATTTGTCCTTGCTGCGGAGCTCGTTCGGATATTTTCGGACACGAGGGAGCTAAACAAACAGCTAAAAAGATGGGCGAAACCTTTTTAGGAGAAATTCCATTGGATATGGCAATCCGCCAAAACGCCGACACAGGCACGCCGATTATTGTTTCGACGCCGGATAGCCCGCATAGTCAGGCTTATTTGGATATTGCTCAAAAAATAATTCAGCGAATCGGATAAAATACCATCTTAATTAAAAACGAATACCAAAAGCACATTTACTTCTGCCATCTGCACAGGATTGGCAGGCTGTTTTAAAGTCCGCCAATTTTGCATCTTTCAAACATTTTCTATTTTCCGAGCAATATTTGTCGCCGAAAAATTCAACGTTATACCAGCCTTTTTCATAACTCGCCACAGTTGTTCTAAATATTTCTGAATGCAAAGGAAAGGCAATACTTGAAAAGTAAATCAAAAAAAATCCTCGCTTTACGGCAAGGACTTTCTTTGATTATATTCAGATAACAGTTTATTCTTTCCGCAGATTTGCTGCAGAAGTCCACATTTTTTCCAAATTATAAAACTCACGAACTTCAGGACGGAAAATATGCACAATCACGTCGAACGCATCAATCAAAACCCAATCGGCTTTGGTTTCACCCTCTACCGAGCAACGGCAGCCGGCTACTTTCAACGCTTCTTCAATTTTTTGCGCGATAGAGGCCACATGACGGTTGGAAGTGCCGCTTGCCACAACCATATAACCTGCGATAGAAGTTTTGCCTTCCAAATCAATTATCGAAATATTTTCCGCCTTCATATCATCCAAGGCTTTGGTAATTATATCCAATACTTTAGTGTCTTTTGCTGCCACAGTTTTACTCCTTAAAAATTTAGTCCAATGGCGACCATGGTTTAATTGTTGTTTCTATTTGTTTATCTTCAGCCGGTTGATTTTGCGTTTTGCGATTGCGGGTTACAAATTTATCCACCGCTGACAAGCAATCTTGCAAATTTTTACCGGCAACCGCCGAAATGGCAAAAACCTGATTTTTAGTAACCTTACGTAAAGCCGCAACTTTTTCTTTAATTTCTTCATCTGTCAAAGCATCGCATTTGTTCAAAGCTACTACTTCCGCCTTGTTTTTCAGCTTGTCATTATACAATTCCAACTCTTTGCGAATCGTTAAGTAGTCATTAGTCACATCTTCAGCAGTGCCGTCCAACAGATGCAAAAATACTGAACAGCGCTCAACATGCTTCAAGAATCTATCGCCAAGCCCCACACCTTCATGTGCACCCTCAATCAGCCCCGGAATATCGGCTAAAACCAGCTCTTTACCGCCTGTCCAAGCCACACCCAAATGCGGGTGCAGAGTTGTAAACGGATAAGAGGCAATTTTCGGACGAGCCGAAGTAACCGCAGATAAAAATGTAGATTTACCCGCGTTTGGCAAACCAATCAGCCCAACATCGGCAATAATTTTTAAGCGCAGCCACACCCAGATTTCTTCGCCGGGAGTTCCCGGACCTGCATAGCGAGGGGCTTGATTGGTAGAACTTTTGAAACGAGTGTTGCCCAAACCGCCTTTACCGCCCTTTGCAATCAAAAAGCGCTCGCCAGGCTTTACCATATCGGCAATCACGGTTTCGCCGTCTTCAGCTACAATTTCTGTACCGACCGGAACTTTGATTATCAAATCTTCGCCTTTATAGCCGGTCATTTCCGAACCCATGCCCTGTTGACCTTTCTGCGCTTTAAAATGCTGTTGATAGCGAAAATCTATAAGCGTGTTCAAATTTTCCACCGCTTCAAAATAAACGCTTCCGCCGTCGCCACCATCTCCGCCGTTCGGCCCGCCAAACTCTATAAATTTTTCACGTCGGAAAGCCACACATCCCTTTCCGCCGTCGCCGGCTTTGATATATATTTTTGCCTGATCCAAAAACTTCATTTCTTTTCCTTTTGTTTAAGGTCTAATAATAGCCTTAAATAAAAAATAAAGGGGCATAACGCCCCTATTTTAACTCTTCTGCAAGATTATTCAGCAACAACAGAAACGTAAACTTTATCATCTGCTTTTGTTTTGAACTCTACTTTGCCTTCAGATGTTGCAAAAATTGTGTGATCTTTGCCGAGGCCTACATTCTGTCCCGGATGATATTTTGTTCCGCGTTGACGAATGATGATGTTGCCAGGGATAACAGCTTCACCGCCGAATTTTTTAACACCTAAACGGCGACCTTCAGAGTCACGACCGTTGCTGGAACTACCGCCAGATTTTTTATGTGCCATAACGTTATCTCCCTAAATTATTTTTCGCACACATCAGTAATTTTTACTAATGTGATATTTTGTCTGTGACCATTTTTACGACGATAGTTCTGTCTTCTTTTCTTTTTGAAAACAATAACTTTTGCGTCTTTAGCTTGTTTCAAAACCAAAGCTTTAACACTGGCGCCGGCAACCAACGGGGTGCCGATTTTTTCACCCAAAGCCAAAACTTCGTTGAAAACAACTTCTTTACCTTCTTCACCGGCGATTTTTTCCAACTTAACAACGTCACCTGTTGTTACGTTATACTGTTTTCCGCCTGTTTTTATTACTGCGTACATATTCTTCACCTAATTTTATTTAAACATAAAACATTGGCTTGTAATATACATAAGTTTTTGGCGCTGTCAACAGGAAAATAACTAATTTTTAATTTTTTACGCAATATCGCCGTTATTACTTTATAATATATATGGTGCGTATGCGTATATTAAACTTGAAAATTTTATTTTTGCAAGCTAAATATGATTAAAAACAATTCGCGAGGTATTTGTAATGTATGACGTCTATAAAATCAGAAAAGATTTTCCGGTGCTGAACGAGCTGATTAACGGCAAGCCGTTTTTTTATTTAGATACATCTGCTTCGGCACAGAAACCGCAGCAGGTTTTGGACAAGATGATGCAGGTTTATCAAACAACATATGCCAACCCGCACCGCGGCAGCTACACAATTTCGGAAGAAATGACAACAGAGTTTGAACAAGCGCGCGAAACCGTGCGCGAATTTATAAACGCCGATTTTGCCCGCGAGATAATTTATACCCGCAACGCTACCGAATCTATAAATCTGGTTGCCTCGTCTTGGGGCGGAGAAAATTTGAAAGCCGGTGATGAAGTTTTAATCTCGCAGGCAGAGCACCATGCCAACTTGGTGCCGTGGCAGCATATATGCCAAGTAACAGGTGCGAAACTGGTTGTTTTTCCGGTTTCCGACAAAGGCGAATTTATTGAAGAAGAATTTTTGAAACATTTAAGCGAAAAAACAAAAATCGTGGCTGTTACGGCCATGTCAAATGTTTTAGGAACAATTTTTCCGATAAAAAAAATCACAGAAACGGCGCACAAAACCGGCGCAAAAGTACTGATTGACGCCTGCCAATTTGCTGTACACCACAAAATAGACGTACAAGACATTGACTGCGATTTTTTGGCATTTTCCGCTCATAAAACCTATGGTCCGAGCGGTATCGGCGTGCTTTACGGCAAAGCGGAAATCTTAAAAAACATGCAACCATACCAATTCGGCGGCGATATGATTGAAAACGTAACATACGAAAAGACCACTTTTACAGATATTCCAGCACGCTTTGAAGCCGGAACACCGGCTGCCGTACAGGCAATAGGTATGGCCGAAGGGCTTAAATATATGATGAACTTAGGCTTGCATAACATAGAAAAACATGAACATGAACTGGTAAAATACACCAACGAAAAATTGCTGCAAGTTCCTGACTTGAAAATTATCGGCACTGCTAAAGATAAAGGAGGCGTGTTTAGTTTTGCCATTCGGGATATACACCCGCAGGATTTGGCTTTTGTGCTGAATAAAGAAAATATTGCCATCCGCACCGGACACCACTGTGCACAGCCGATTGTCAACCGTATGGGCTACACCTCGCTTGCCCGCGCCTCACTCGGTTTATACAGTACAACAGAAGACATAGACGCTTTGTATAACGCGCTTTTGAAAGCAGAAAAATTTTTTAGAGAAAACTAATGTCGGATAAAACTGAAAACAAAGAAAATACTGAAGATAAAATTGTCGGTGCGACCGAAAGCCGCCTCTTGCAGGCGATGAGCGTCAGCGATGAAGAAGCCGCTTTGCCAACTGAGCTGCCGGAATATCTAGCATACGCCGGAACCGAACTGCCTCAAGGCACAGCAAAAGCCAAGATGTACGATATTGTGGAAAAAATCCGCACGGTTTCAGATCCGGAAATTCCGCTGAATGTTTATGATATGGGACTTATTTATAAAATAGACCAGCGCGATAACGGCGATATTTATATTGAAATGACCGTTACTGCCCCAACCTGCCCGATTGCAGGAGAATTGCCGCAGCAAGTTGCAAACGCCGTGTCTGAAGTTGCAGGAACCGGAAAAATAGAAGTAAAAATCGTTTGGGAGCCGGCCTGGACACCTGACCGAATGACTGATGAAGCCAAAGAAATGCTGGAGCTTATCTGATGACTGTTGAAGAACTGATTGACAACTTTTCATTTTTGGACGGTTGGGAAGAAAAATATCAATATGTGATAGACTTGGGTCACAAGCTTGAGCCTTTGGATGAAAAATTCAAAACCGACGATTGGAAAGTAAAAGGCTGCCAGTCGCAAGTTTGGCTGGTTCCGCAAATTCGAAACGGCATTTTTCACTTCAAAGGCGATTCCGATGCTATTTTGGTTAAAGGAATTATTTCTATCGTTTTGCTTATTTATAACGATAAAACTGCAGATGAAATAAAAAATATTGATGTTACAAAAATTTTTGTTAAACTGGGACTTGAAGAAAATCTAACTCCGAGCCGCCGCAACGGCATGTTGTCTATGGTTGAAAAAATCAAACAGTATGCCGCGGCGGCTTAAATGAAAGCGCACTATGAACATTCACGAGTACCAAGCAAAAAAAATTTTAGCCCAGCACGGAATCGCTATTCCGGCGGGAGGAATTGCCTATACTCCAAGCGAGGCTAAAAGAGTAGCGCTGAGTCTGACTTCGCGCGGACCGTGGATGCTTAAAGCTCAAATTCAATCAGGCGCGCGGGCTTCAGGCCATTTTATAGAGCGTGAAGCCGGACATAAAAGCGGAATCCGCCAAGTTACGCAAATTTCCAACATTGCCTATGAAACCACGCAAATGCTGAACAATACGCTTGTAACAGAGCAAACCGGTGCGGAAGGAAAACTGGTCAGCAAAGTATATGTAGAAGCTTTCAAAAAAGCCAAGCATGCTTTTTATGCCGGTATGGTTATAGACAGCTCTTTACCGGCGGTGTCGCTGCTGGTTTCAGAAATTATCAATCAAAACATTATAAAAGTCGCCACAACCGATGAAAATAAAATTCTGCGCATAAATCTAAAATTCGGCGAAGAATTCAGCGAATCGCAAATTTTACAGGTTTTAGATTTTTTGAATTTAGATAAAAGCTACCTCACTAATTTCAGCGATTTTTTCGCTAAGCTGTATCATACTTTTATGAGCTTGGACGCGCAAATGATAGAAATTAACCCAGTAGGAATCCTGCGCGACAAAAGCTTAATCGCTTTGGATGCTAAAATCAATTTTGACGACAACGCTTTGTTCAGGCACCCCGATGTTTTGCGCCTGCATGATGACTATGAAGAAAGCGCCCGCACCTTGCGCGCCAAAAAATTCGGTTTTCAATACAGCGAATTTGACGGTAACATCGGCTGCATTGTCAACGGCGATGGTCTGGCTCTGGAAGCTCTGGATTTAATCCAAAGCAAAGGCGGCAGCATGGCTTGTTTTTTAAACGTCAAAGGCGGTGTAGATAAAGACAAAATCGCCGCCGGCATAAAAATCATCATGACGAATCCGCGAGTTGAGGGAATTTTAATCAATGTGTTAGGCGGCTTTTTGCGCTGCAACCTGATTGCCGACGGTATTTTGGCAGCAACCCAAGAAATTGGAATGAATGTGCCGATTGTTCTGCGTTTGGAAGGTACCAATAAAGAAGAAGCAAAAAACATCTTGGCTCAGTCAAATCTGCCGACTATTTTTGCTGAAAATATGAATAGCGCCATTGAAATTTTGCTGAAACAAATGGAGATTAACGACTGATGTCTATTTTAGCCAATAAAAGCACCAGAGTTTTAGTACAGGGAATTACAGGCACGCAGGCTTCTTTCCATGTTAAGCGCTCTATGGATTACGGCACAAAAATTGTGGCCGGAACTTCGCCTAAATCCGGCGGTTCGGAACATCTGGGCGTACCGGTTTTTACCAATATTAAAGAAGCAAAAGAAAATATTGATTTTGATGCAACCGTGATGTTTGTACCGGCAACTGCTCTGAAAAACGCTGTTAAAGAAGTTGTAGAAGCTGAAATTCCTTTGGCGGTTTCGATTGCCGACGGCGTACCATTGCATGATATGCTGGAAATTAAAGCCATGCTGAACGGCTCGCGGACAACCTTAATCGGTCCGGATACTCCGGGGCTGATTACTCCGCAGGAAGCGCGGCTCGGAATTTTTCCGGAAAATATTCATCACAAAGGCTGTATCGGTATTGTTTCGCGAGCTTCAACCCTTACCTACGAAGCGGTTATAGAAACAAACGCTGCCAATCACGGGCAATCTACCGTGGTGGGAATCGGAGATGATATGATTATCGGCACCGATTATAGGAAAATAATTCAGCTTTTTCATGAAGATGACGAAACTAAGGTCATTGTTTTGATTGGAAAATCAGATAGCCTGTACGAACAAATTGCAGCCGAATATTACAGCAGCCTTCAAAATAAAAAGCCGATTATTGCTTTTGTGGCCGGAGAAGCTCTGCCTTTTGGACACAGCATGGGCTATGCCGGAGACATTATAACCGGTGGACGCATAACGGTGCAGGACAAAAAACGCCTTATGCGCGAATCCGGAATGACTGTAGTTGACAATGTAGATCAAATTCATCAGGCCTTATTTGATTTGGGTTTATAGAATGCCGTGGTGGAATGCTGTTATAAATTTGATATTGCCGCCGCGCTGTATAAAATGCGGAAAAATTTTAGGCGAACGCAACGGCTTATGCAGCAACTGCTTTAATAAAATACACTTTATCAGCGCCCCGTATTGCGCCCGCTGCGGACGGCCATTTACTAACGAATCAGGATTAACTGCCGGCAAAAAGCAGCTATGCGGAAAATGTCTGCAAGAAAAACACACATTGTTTACCATGCAGCGTTCGGCTTTTATTTATGATGACGAATCTAAAAACTTAATTTTAGATTTTAAGTTCCGCGACAAAACCGTCTCGGCCGAAACTCTTGCTAATTTGCTTTTCAGCGCCGGCCACGACATCTGGAACGAAAAGCCGGATTTACTGATTCCGGTACCGATTCATAAGCTCCGGCTTTTGAACAGGCGCTATAATCAATCGGCATTACTGGTCAAATATTTGGCCCAAAAATCAGGCCTAAAAGCCGATTATTTTTCACTGATACGGCAACAGAACACCATTCCGCAAGTCAACCTTTCCGGCGAAGCACGGCGGCATAATTTACATCACGCATTTTGCGCCGCTTTGCCGCAAAATCTGCAAGGCAAAAGCGTTGTCCTGATTGACGATGTGGAAACCACTGGTTCAACCTTAAATGAATGCGCAAAAGTCTTGAAAAAGCCGGTGTTACAAAAATTTATGCCTTAACTTTAGCACGTACGGAAATTTAAGTCAGCCAATTACTTTGCGTAAAATTCCGCCATTTTCTTCCAGCAATTTCTGTGCATATTCTTGAGTGCAGTTTTTCTTTAGCATCACACAGGCAGTTTTAACATTTTTTGCCACGGACAAAACTTCCACTGCTGTTTTTTCATCAACGCCGCAAATTTCATGTACAAAACGCACGGCGCGCTGCTGCAGCTTTTGATTGGTAATTTCAAGGTCTATCATATAGTTATGATAGGTTTTTCCCAGTTTAATCATAGCACCTGTAGAAAGCATATTTAAAATCATTTTCTGCGCCGTGCCCGATTTCATGCGGGAAGAACCGGTAACTGCCTCCGCACCGAGAAGCGGATTTATAAAGATGTCGGCAAAATCCTTAAATTTAGCGTCCGGATTAGAAGTAATGGCAATCGTCAGACAACCTTTTTGACGCGCCAATTCCAAAATTTTCAGTCCGTATTGCGGATTGCCGCTGGCAGAAATTGCCACCACAGCATCGCCTTTCTGCGGATTAAATTTTTGCATATCGGCAATAGCCAAATCGGCGCTATCTTCGGCATTTTCCACAGCTTGGCGAATCGCTTTTTCGCCACCGGAAATATAAGCTTGAATCAGCTCCGGCGAAATACCGTAAGTCGGAGGCATCTCGGAAGCATCGAGAATCCCCAAACGTCCGCTGGTTCCGCTGCCAAAATAGGCCATTCGCCCGCCACAGCGTAAAGAATCGGCAATTTTATCAATAGCTTCGCCAATTTGCGGCAGCACTTTAGAAACGGCTTCCGCCACTTTTTTATCTTCATCATTTATCATTTGTGCAATTTCCGCCCCGTTTTTGAGGTCTATATCTACGGTTGCCGGATTGGCGCGTTCTGTTATTGACAGCATTATTTTAACTCCTTTTCAACAGGTTAGTTCATAATAGCAAATATATTTTAAGAAAACTTAAAAAAAAGATTGACATTCAGCAAAAAATAATGATTATAGCGTTTAGAGAAATCAGAAACGATTTGTCTTTATGGCCCCGAGATGGTTTTATTGGAGGGGTGGCAGAGCGGTCAAATGCAACGGACTGTAAATCCGTCGACTTAGTCTACGATGGTTCGAATCCATCCCCCTCCACCACTGATGAATCACTTGGGGTTTTTGATTTCAATATTAAGCTCAAGCGGGTGTAGCTCAATGGTAGAGCAGAAGCCTTCCAAGCTTACTACGGGGGTTCGATTCCCCTCACCCGCTCCAACTTCCTTAATATTGATTTTCGTCTTTAACATTATAAAACAGGATAAATAAACAATGGCAAAAGAAAAATTTGAACGCAGCAAACCGCACTGCAACATTGGTACAATC
>ERZ1035032.501-NODE-501-length-31250-cov-7.544863_pt1 | contig 31250 bp, 14 predicted proteins | sample MGYA00520693_ERZ1035032 | MGnify/ENA primary metagenome ERZ1035032 (study PRJEB33766, sample SAMN09781740) | gut metagenome | biome: gut microbiome | host: Homo sapiens | place: Madagascar | study: EMG produced TPA metagenomics assembly of the PRJNA485056 data set... | reverse complement strand
TTGTGGAAGCCGCCGATGAGTGCCACGCCCATGTTGTGCTTACCTGCGGCGGCACGGGACTTTCGATGCGCGACGTGACGCCCGAGGCGACGCGCGCCGTCTGCGACCGCGATGTGCCGGGCATTGCCGAGGCGATTCGCGCGTACTCGATGACCAAGACGCGCCGCGCGATGCTGTCGCGCGCCGTGTGCATGCAACGCGGTCATACACTTGTCGTAAACTTTCCCGGATCCACCAAGGCAGCCCGCGAAAGCTGGGAGGCGATTGCAGATCAGCTGGAGCACGCGGCACAGATGACGGCGGGCGGCGGACATACCAACTAAGCGGTTTACCTGCGGCGGAGCGACCCGAACGGTTGCTCCGCCTTTTTGCTTGATGCCGAGGTGAAGTCGATGCGCGCCGAAATCTGAAAATATATTCTTAAACGAGAATAATTTCTCACTGCCATTATTCGCGCTGAAGTATAATCTGATTTCAGAATAAAGCCCGCGGTGGGGTGCCCGGGCACAAGGTCCGAAAGGGTTCAATATGTTCGATATGGTTTCTCGCCGCGGTTTCGTTTCGCTTTCTGCCGCTGCTGCCGCCGGCCTTGGCCTTGCTGGCTGCTCCGGTAACAAGGCATCCGAGCCTGCTGGTTCCGACGCAGGTTCTGCCAAGTCCTCCTCTAAGAAGAAGGCCGTCGAGCTGCAGATTTTCGCCGCCAACTCGCTCGAGAAGGCCCTTCCCGAGGTCCAGAAACTCTACACCGACCAGACCGGCACCACCTTTGCCGACACGCAGTTCAAGGCCTCTGGCGACCTGGTCGAGCAGATGAAGGCCGGCGCTGCCGTCGACGTGCTCATCACCGCTTCCAAGGGCACCATGGACGATGCCGAGACTGCCGAGCTCGTCGACACCGACACCCGTGAGGACATGTTCGTCAACGACCTCGTGATCATTCGCGCCGAGGGCTCCGACACCAAGGTCGAGGCCATCGCCGATGTCGCGAACCTGGACGGCAAGATCGCCATCGGCGACGCCAAGACCGTTCCGGCCGGCAAGTACGCCAACCAGGCGCTGGCCTCCGTCGGCCTCTACACCGGCACCGAGGGCGACGACGGCGAGTACGCGCCCGAGATTGCCGACAAGGTCGCGCTGGCCGATAAGGTCGGCACCGCTGCCGCCTACGTGTCCACGGGCGACTGCGTGGCAGGTTTTGTCTACAGCTCCGACATCTACCGCTACGACGGCATCGAGGAGGCCTTCGTGTGCCCCGAGGATTCGCACAAGCCCATTGTGTACCCGGGTGCCGTGGCCGAGAGCTCCGAGCATGCCGACGAGGCCAAGGCGTTCATCGACTTCTGCCTGTCTAACAAGAAGGCGCAGAAGATTTGGGCTAAGTACGGCTTTGAGCTTTCCGAGTAGTGCAGAAGAGCGCTGCATAACGATATGCTTGAGGGCGGGCGTTCTTGCGATCGCCCGCCCTATTTAGATTGAAGCGGCGTACCCGCGCGCCGTTGCCCCGTATTTGAGGAGTCGCCCGTGTCAAGGAAAACGATTTGCCTGTTCTCTGCGTTGGCGGCGATTGTCTGCGCACTGACGGCGCTGCCTGGGGTTGCCCGAGCCGAGGCGCTCTTCGCCACTGCCGACGGACGCCAGGCGACCGAGGACTCCGCGCTTATCGATGGCGTCGATTTTGGCCTCAACGCCTTCGAGCGCAACGCCAAGGGCACGGCCCGCTCGTTTACCGACCAGCCCGAGGGCTATCGTTTTCCTATCTACAGAAAGACGTCGCTCGTAACGGTGACCACGCCTACGAGCATTGTGGTGTGGGTCGATGCACATACTGCCAAGGAAGCGGGCCTCGATATCGCAAATGCCTCCGACCAAAAGGCGCTCAAGTTGATGCTCGCGGGGCTCGACAAGTCTCACTCCATGGGAGGCGCGCTGCTGGAGGACTCCAAGCTCGAGTGGGTGTTTACCTCGGACAATGAGCTGGTACAGGGCGATTACCGTTATCTGTTTAAAGTGAAGGGCGACGACGGCGACTACTACACCGTCGTGAATGCCGCGGACGCCGCAAACACCGGGCTCAATCTGGGTGACGGAGCCCTGTGGAGCGATAACGCCGCCTTGGTGCCGTATGCGAGTGTCTCGACGACGGAGCCGCCCTCGCTAGCGGAGCGCGCCGCGACCTTCTTTGGCAGTATTGACTACCGCCCGTTTTGGGTGTCCATCAAAACGAGCGGTCTCGCCTTGGTGATCGCGTTCGCGCTGGGCCTGTTTGCCGCATGGAAGACCATGGGCACCACGAGTCGCATCAAGGGCCTGCTCGATTCGGTCTTTACGATTCCTATGGTGCTGCCGCCCACGGTCTGCGGCTTTCTGCTCCTCATGCTGTTTGGCCGCTCGACCGGGGTGGGCCAGTGGCTCATCGCGCACGGCATCTCGATCGTCTTTACCTGGCCCGCGGCGGTCATTTCGGCCGTCGTTGTGTCGTTTCCGCTGGTCTACCGCACGGCGCTCGGAGCCTTCGAGAGCCTCGACACGCAGATGCTCGACGCCGCGCGCACGCTCGGGTGGTCCGAACGTCGCATCTTTACCAAGCTTATGATGCCGCTCGGCTGGCCCTCGATTGCCGCCGGTACGGTGCTCGCCTTTGCCCGCGCCATGGGAGAGTTTGGCTGCACGCTGTTCTTTGCGGGCAACTATGCCGGCATTACGCAGACCATTCCCATCGCCATCTACTTTGAGTGGATGGGCGGCAACACGTCGGTAGCTCTCTTTTGGGTCATTGTCGTAATCGTGTTCAGTTTCCTGGTCATCCTGTTCATCAACATGTACACGGCGCATTCGCAAAAGTATCGCGAACGGGGCCTTTCCCGTGCGGAGCGCAGGCAGGCCAAAGATTTCGCCGGACAGGGCGATTCGCTCGACCCGGTCGGCGGCGATGCGCTGCGTATCGATCGCGAGGCGCTGGCCGAGCTCATGCGCGATGACGCCGTCTCGACGGGAGGTCGATAGGCCATGTCGCTCGTTTTGGATATTAAGAAACGTTATCCCGGGTTTGTGCTCGACATGCAGCTTGAGGCCGGCGAGGAGCGCGTGGCACTGCTGGGCGCCTCGGGTTGCGGCAAGAGCTGCACGCTGCGCTGCATTGCCGGTGTGGAGACGCCCGACGAGGGCAAGATCGTCGTCAACGGCGTGACCTTTTTTGACTCGGCCGCGGGCATCGACCTGTCGCCCCAGGAGCGAAAATGCGCCCTACTGTTCCAAAACTATCAGTTGTTTCCCAACATGACGGTGGCCGATAACGTGTGCGCCGGCGTAAAGGATGCGGGCGACGCCGCCGCGCGTAAAAAACTTGCCGAGCGCTACTTGGGAATCTTTGGACTGGCCGACTTTGCCGACCGTTATCCCGCGCGCCTCTCGGGCGGCCAGCAGCAGCGCGTGGCGCTCGCGCGCATGGTGGCGGCACACCCGGGCATCTTTATGTTCGACGAGCCCATGAGCGCACTCGATTCCTATCTTAAGAGCGCGCTCGAACAGAACATGCTTGACCTGTTCGATGTATGCAGCCGCACCGTGCTCTATGTGAGCCACGACATCGACGAAGCGTGCCGCCTGTGCGAGCGCATTTGCGTGATGCACGACGGGCATGTGGAGGAGATCGGCTCCGTCGAGGACGTGGTCCGCCGGCCGCAAACCTTGGCTGCGCTGCGCCTGACGGGCTGCAAGAATACGAGCCGCGCGCGCAAGATCGGGCTTCAGGAAGTTGAGGCCCTGGACTGGGGCATGACCTTCAACGTGGGCCGTGAGGTTCCCGATAACGTGGCGTACCTGGGTATTCGTGCGAGCTACTTCCATGTGGACAACCGTGCCGAGCGGGGTCGCAACAGCTATGATTTGCACGTGGCCCGTGTGAGCGATTCGCGCTTTGAGCGCCTGGTGCTGCTGGACGTGCCGCGCGCCGACGCGCCGACGCGCCTGCAGTGGAAGGTCAACAAAGTGCGCATGCCTGTCGACGAGCTGCCGCAAGCAGGCGAGACGCTGCGCATGCATTTTGATGCCAGCAGGATCCATTTGGTTTGTCGATAGCGCCGGGTAATGCCGTCGGGGAATATAAGCCTCGGCGGCTTTGTTTTTGCCGTTCGCCGAATGAGGAATGACAAACTCTTATTAATCAAGATAATTATTTATTAAACGACGGCACACGACGCTGTCGTACGAATGTCAACGGTGTTCGCATGGTCGATGACCGTTGATATAGTTGACCTCAACTTGTAAAGGAGGGTGCGCACATGCCGCAGACGACATACATTCACCGCGTTGCCGCGCGTGCCCTGTATATGGCTCGGAGTCGCATATGAGCAGGTATGTTCACGGCTTCGGGAGAGACGACGCACAACTAAATAATCGACCGCAAAGCAGGTTCCCTAAAATTCCGGGTTTGAGCACGGTCGGGCAATCGCCGTCCGTCGTGCATCGATACCGCTGTTATCCGTTTTTGGTTCGAGAGGGGAACCGTTATGGCTGAAGAATTTGATTTCCATCCGATGTGGGAGAGCCTCGGCATGAATCTTGCCGACCACGACATGCTGCTGGGCGCCGTGGGCCAGATGTACGGCGATATGTTCCTGACGCAGAACAATCGCCCCAAGTCCACGTCCTACCTGGATTTTGTCGCCACCGACATCCACAGCGGCCGTATTAAGGAGATGCTCGACAAGAAGGAGGCTGGCGAGGCCACCAAAATCGTGGGCTCGTTCTGCGTGTACGTGCCCGAGGAGATCGTGCTCGCCTGTGACGGCATTCCCGTTGGTCTGTGCTCGGGTGCCGATTGGGCAACGGACAAGGTCGAGGAGCACTTGCCGCGCAACACTTGTCCGCTTATCAAGAGCTTTGCCGGCTTTAAGCTGGGTGAGGTCTGCCCCTACATCGAGTCGAGTGACTTGGTGGTAGGCGAGAACACCTGTGATGGCAAGAAGAAGGCCTACGAGTTTTTTGCCACGCAAAAGAACATGTACGTCATGGATATTCCCAACGTGCACGACGAGTCGACGCTCGTGACCTGGAAGGCCGAGGTTAAAAAGCTTGCTGCCAAGATTGAGGAAGAGTGCGGCGTCACGATTACGCCTGAGCGTCTGAAGGCCGCCATCCGCGCCGTCAATGAGAAGCGTCGCGCCCTGCAGCGCCTCGCCGCCACGCGCACTGCCGACCCAGCGCCCATTAGCGGTCTCGACAGCCTGCTGACCGTTCAGGCCGCCTTTATGGACGACACGCCGCGTCTGACCGGAGCCATCAACGATATGGCGGCCGAGTGCGAGCAGCGTGTCGAGGCCGGAGAGGGCGTGGCGCCCAAGGGGGCCAAGCGCATCCTGTACACCGGCACGCCCATGGCCGTGCCCAACTGGAAGCTGTTCAACCTCATCGAGAAGGCCGGCGGCGTTGTGGTGGGCGAGGAGTCCTGCACGGGTTCGCGCTATTACAAGGACTTGGTCGATGAGTCCGGTGAGACGGTTGACGAGATGCTCGATGCTATCGCCGAGCGCTACTTTAAGATCAACTGTGCCGTCTTTACGCCCAACGACCAGCGTATGAAGGACATTGTCCAGATGGCCAAGGACTTGCATGCCGACGGCATTGTCGACGTGGCCCTGCAGTTCTGCACGCTCTACGAGATGGAGTCGTTTGCCGTGGAGAAGGCCGCCGAGGAGGCCGGCATTCCGTTTATGCACATCACGACCGACTACGCCGGCGAGGATGCCGGTCAGCTGCAGACCCGCATTGAGGCCTTCTTGGAGACGATCTAGGCCGCGCGGCTTTCCCAGGCACCCGATCTTGCCGTTCAAACCGTCGCTTGCGTACTCAAGTACGCGGCGCTCCTCTTTCACGGCAACCTCGGGCACCTGGGAAAGCCGTTTCCTCTGTCCATTTATTTGATAACAAGGAGTTCTATGTCCGAGATTTCTGAACAGCCGTTGCCGTGCACGTTTGAGGAGTTCAACGAGCAGCGCAAGGCGGCGTTTATTCGCGTCAAAGATTACAAACAGGCCGGCAATCGCCTGGTCGGCTTTTTGTGCAGCTATACGCCGCTCGAGATTATCGATGCCGCGGGGGCTGCGAGCGTGGCGCTGTGCGGCACGTCCGACGAGGTGATTCCCGAGGCCGAGAAGGTGCTGCCGGCAAACCTCTGCCCGCTCATCAAGTCGACCTACGGCTTTGCCTACTCGCAAAAGTGCCCGTTTACGTACTTCAGCGACATGATCATCGGTGAGACCACCTGCGACGGCAAGAAGAAGATGTACGAACTGCTCAACGAGCTCAAGCGTACGTACATTCTGCACCTGCCGCAGAGCCGTGATCGTGCCTATGAGCGTGAGGGCTGGTACGAGGAGTGCCGCATGCTCAAGGAGGAGCTCGAGGGCTTCTACAGCATCACGATTACCGATGACGACCTGCGCGCCGCCGTCCGTCGTCGCAATCGCCTGCGTGCCGCCCAGCTCGAGATGTTTGCGCTGCAGGCTAACCAGCCGGCGGCCATGAGCGGCGTCGACCTGATGAGCACCATGTTCGCCGGTACGTTCAGCTTTGATATCGAGGCCTATACGCAGCAGCTGGAGCAAAAGGTTGCCAAGCTGCGCGAGGCCTACGACGCGGGCGAGCGCCCGGTTGCGGCGGATGCCAAGCGCATCCTGATCACCGGCTGCCCGGTGGGCGGCGTGATCAACAAGATCGGTCGCACCATCGAGTCCAACGGCGGTGTGGTCGTGTGCATGGACGATTGCTCGGGCGAGCGCACGGCTGCCATGATGATCAACCCGGACGCACCCGACATTCTGCGCGCTGTCGCCGACCGCTACCTGGATATTAACTGCTCGGTCATGACGCCCAACGACGGCCGTATGGAAAATACGCTGGCCATGTGCGAGAAGTATCACGTCGATGGCGTAGTGGAGAACGTGCTCCAGGCGTGCCACACCTTTAACGTGGAGAGTGCCCACATGCAGGAGGCCGTCGAGGGTGCGGGTATTCCGTACATGAAGATCGAGACCGACTACAGCAATGGCGACATGGGCCAGATCGAGACGCGCATCGCCGCCTTTATCGAAACCCTCTGACGTCTGAGGCACCCGACCTTCCGGCTCCAACCCTCCTCGCGTACCTTGAGTACGCTTCGTCGGGCTTGTCGCTCGGAATCTCGGGCACCTCAGACGCCAGAGGGCCGTTGTTGCAGCAGTGTCTGATCGTTTGATTTTCTTGCTGATTGGGAGAGAGCCATGATAGGGATCGGGATCGATATCGGGTCTACGGCGGCTAAGGCCGCTGTGGTCGATGGAGAGGGTTCGGTGGCGTGGACGTGCGTGCAGCCAACCGGGTTTTCGTCGGTCGATGCGGCGGAGCGTCTGCGCTGTGAGCTCGCTACAGCCGGTTATGACGTGACGGGTGACGACGTACGCGTGGTCGCGACCGGTTACGGCCGTGTTGCCGTGCCCTATGCGCACAAGGTCGTGACCGAGATCACCTGCCATGGCACCGGCGCTGTGGCGCTCTTTGGCGACCACGGCACCGTGATCGACGTGGGCGGCCAGGATACCAAGGTCATTCAGCTTAAAAGTGGCCGCGTGGCCAAGTTCGCCATGAACGACAAGTGCGCTGCCGGCACGGGGCGCTTTTTGGAGATCATGGCCGACCGCCTAGGCATTTCCCAGCAGCAGATGGCCGACCTGGCGCGTTCCGGCGAACCCACCAAGATCAGCAGCATGTGCACGGTGTTTGCCGAAAGCGAGGTTATCAGCCTGATCGGTCGCGGTGAGCCGCGCGAGAACATTGCGCGTGGCGTGATCGAGAGTGTCGTGTCGCGCGTGGCCACTATGGCCGGGCAGGCGGCGGGCGCCCCGTACTATCTGACCGGTGGTCTGTGCGAGAACGCCTACGTTGTGGAGCGGTTGGGCGAGCTGCTGGGGTCGCCGGTGACCACCTCGCCCCAGGCCCGCTTTGCCGGTGCCATCGGCGCGGCGATTCGCGCACAGGCGCTCGATTAATGCATCGGCCGTGGGCCTGCATTCATGCGTATACTGGGAGGAAATGATTGACCGATGAGAGGAGGTATCGATGGCTGACGATCAGATTAAGCTCACGTCTATGACTGCCGCGAGCGGTTGAGCCGCTAAGTTGGCTCCTGGAGCCCTCGCCCAGGTCTTGGGCGACTTACCCAATGTGCATAACGACAACCTGCTCGTGGGGTTTGATACCTCCGACGATGCGAGCGTCTTCCGTGTTGGCGAGAACCTGGGCCTCGTACAGTCCATCGACTTCTTCCCGCCGATGGTCGACGACCCGTTCCTGTTTGGCCAGATCGCCGCGGCCAACTCGCTGTCGGACATCTACGCCATGGGAGGTCGGCCGAGCCATGCCATGAACCTCCTGTGCATCCCCAGTTGCCTGGGCGTTGAGGTTGCCGGGCAGATTCTGGCGGGCGGCGCCGACAAGTGCGTCGAGGCTGGCTGCACCATCGCGGGCGGCCACACCATCAACGACGACGAGCCCAAGTACGGCCTGTCCGTGAGCGGTTTTGTGCCACTCGACCGTATGCTCGCCAACAGCGGTGCGCGCGTGGGCGATGTCCTACTGCTGACCAAGGCGATCGGCTCGGGCATTATCACCACGGCCATTAAGGGCGAGCTCATCGAGCAGGACGAGGCCAGCCGGATGTTTGATTCTATGCGCACCCTCAACGAGGCCCCGATCCGTTTGGCCGAGGGGCTCGAACTTCACGGCTGCACCGACATTACGGGCTTTGGCCTGATTGGGCATGCGTGCGAGATGGCCGAGGGCTCGGTCGTGCAGATTGAGCTGACGTCGGGCGCGGTGCCTCTCTTTGACCAGGTGCTCGACATGGCGCGTCTGGGCATTATCCCCGCTGGCTCCTACCGCAACCAGGACTTCTTTGGCCCGCGCGTGGCTGCCGACGAGGACCTGGAGCCGGGCATGTTGGATGCGCTGTACGATCCGCAGACCTCGGGTGGTTTGCTCATCGCGGCGCCTGCTGCCGATGTGGATGAGCTTGCGCGCCGTCTACATGCCGAGGGACGTATCACCGCCGTCGTCGGTCGCGTGTGCGAGCCGGTGCCAGGCGGTCCTGCCGTTCGCGTTGTCCATTAAGGAAAACCGTTTATGCGACCGTCCGTTGTTCTGGACGGTCCCTTTCGAAAGGAATTTACTATGTCTACCAAGATTGAAGTCAATGCCATGGGCGATGCCTGCCCGCTGCCCGTCGTCAAGACGCTCAAGGCCCTGAAACAGCTTGACGGCGAGGGTGCCGTGGTGACCTCGGTCGATAACGAGACCGCCGTCAAGAACATCTCCAAGATGGCGCAGGAGAAGGGCTGCACGGCCTCGGTCGAGAAGGTTTCTGACGCTGAGTGGCACGTGACCGTGGCGACCTCTGGGGCCATTGCCGTGGCCGATCCCGAGCAGGATGGCGCTGCCTTCTGTGGTGCCAGCACCGGCAAGGGCGAGCTCGTCATTTCCGTCTACACCGACTGCATGGGCCGCGGTGACGACGAGCTGGGCCACAAGCTCATGAAGGCGTTCATCTTTGCCGTGACGCAGCAGGAGGAACTGCCCGCGACCATGCTGTTCTACAACGGCGGCGCCAAGCTCACCGTCGAGGGCTCGCCGGTGCTCGACGACCTGAAGGGCCTGGCCGAGCAGGGTGTCGAGATTCTCACCTGCGGCACCTGCCTCGATCACTTTGGCATTAAGGACCAGCTCGCGGTGGGCGAGGTCACCAACATGTACGTGATCGTGGAGAAGATGGAGCAGGCCGTGCGCGTCGTGCGCCCGTAGCTCATTGGATGGGATTGCCATGAGGGAGAAACGCCCGGCACTGGTCATCACGTTTCCCACCACGGCGGCCGCCATGGGCTGCGAGTCCCTGTGCACAGAACGTGGCCTTCCCGGACGCACGATTCCCGTGCCCGGGGAGGTCGCTGCCGGCTGCGGCCTGGCTTGGAAGGCCTTGCCTGCGGATGAGGATTTGCTGCGCGGCGAGCTTGCCGCGGCCAGCGTTCCCACCGAGGGCTTTACCGTGATCGACATGTGGGAGGTCGTGCGATGATCTACCTGGATAACGCGGCGACGACCATGCATAAGCCTCGGACGGTGATCGATGCCGTGACGCAGGCGATGTGTTCGCTCGGCAATGCCGGGCGCGGTGCCACATCGGGCGCACTCGATGCCGCGCGCACCATCCACGGCTGTCGTGCCAAGCTCGCGCGCCTGCTGGGTTGCCCGCGGGCCGACCATGTGTGCTTTACGCCCAACTCGACGGCGGCGCTCAACACCGCCATCAACGGTGTGGTGCGTCCCGGTGACCGCGTGGTCACGACGGTGCTCGAGCATAACTCCGTATTGCGTCCGCTCAATCGTCTTGCGGCGGAGCGGGGCGTGACTGTTGAACGTGCCGGCTGCGATGCGAACGGCGTACTCGACTATGACGAGCTTGAGCGCCTGGTGACGCCGGGCACGCGTGCTGTCGTGGTGACGCATGCCTCTAACGTGACCGGCAATGCCGTTGACGTTGCGCGCGTGGCGGCCATGGCTCATGCGGTGGGCGCGCTCGTGATTGTAGACGCCTCGCAGTCTGCCGGCACGGCGAAGATCGACATGCAGGCCATGGGGCTCGACATCGTGTGCTTTACCGGCCACAAAGGGCTGATGGGTCCGCAGGGTACCGGTGGCCTGGCTGTGGCGGAGGGCGTCGACGTGGCGCCCTGGGCCATGGGCGGCACGGGCGTGCACAGCTTCGATGCGTTGCAGCCCATGGAGTGGCCCACGCGGCTCGAGGCGGGCACGCTCAACGGTCACGGCATAGCGGGCCTTTCCGCAGGCCTTGATTTTATCGAGGCACAGGGTGGAGTTGAAGCGATTGCGACTCACGAACGCGCCCTGGCCGATCGCTTTTTCGCCGGTGTTCGTGAGATTCCGGAAATCAAACTCTACGGTGCCTTCGACCAGTCAGCACGCTCGGCGATCGTCTCGCTCAACGTGGGCAATATCGATTCGGCCGAGATCTCGGATGCGCTCATGCAGGGGCGGGGGATTGCGACGCGCCCCGGCGCCCATTGCGCCCCGCTTATGCACCGCGCGCTGGGGACCGAGCGTCAGGGCGTGGTCCGCTTCTCGTTTGGCTACTTCAACACGGTCGAGGAAGTCGACACGGCAATTGACGCTGTGCGCGATTTGAGCTGCGATTAGACCAACCTTTTGCGCCCTTAGATAAACCGTTTACGCTACCTTCCCGCATTGTCGCTTATACAGGGTAATGTGAAATGATGGCCCACACTGGGACTCTGTATCTTTGCGAATTGCGGGAAGGTTCCTATGAACAGGATCACTGCTGCCCTCTATAGGTTTTTAGTCGTCTATCTTTCGGTCGCGATGGTCGTGACCTCGATACCCCTTGCTCCCAGCACAGCCTATGCCGTTGATGCCGGGGCGGTCGCCGTCGAGAGCGAGGCCCAAGAGACCGACTCGAGCTCTGACGCTGATGTCGATGCGGTCGATAACGCGTCGTCTTCGGGCGAGGGCAGCTCATCCACAACTTCCGACCAAACGAATAACGCTCAGGACGAATCGTCCAGCTCGGATACCAGCACTTCCACGTCGAGCTTGGCCCAAGACCTTTCGAGCTCCGCGACCGATTCTGATGCAGCAAAGAGCTTGGTTGCCACGGCGGAACCCTCGTCCGATGACGGCGAAGTCGATCCCCTCGTGTATGAGGACCCAACGGTCTGTGAGTATGCCAAGCTTATGCCGAACGGCTATGTGTATCCGTGTGATGCTGGCGGAAGCGTTACGGTAGAAATTGATGGAAACGACCCGTATGAGAACTCTGTCGATGGTAAATTGGTGACCAACCTGATCGTTGATTACGGAGTGGATGGGGTCCCCGGATTTATTTGTGAGTACTCCTCCAATCTGCGCTCGGTACGTTTTGAGAACAGCTCTATTTCTTCAATTGGACTACACGCCTTTTCTGGTTGCTCGAATCTCGCCGATATCAGTTTTTCCGGTATGACCATTGGGGGCATCGGAACAGAGGCGTTTTCTGGGTGCGGATCGCTTACGAGCCTGAACATTAATGACGTTGCTATCATCGGCTCTATGGGCGATGCCGCGTTTGCCTGGAGCGGGCTGCGGTCTACGGGTCTCGACAAGGTCGTTGGTCTCAGTTCGATTCCTGAGAACGCTTATAATGGCTGCAGCGCTCTGACCGATACCGGTCTGGGAGGGAACACATCTATCACATCAATCGGCGTTAATGCGTTCAAAAACTGCTCTCGCCTTGCGACGACGGGACTCGAGAACAATACGACGATCAAGACGCTCCGCGAAGGTTGTTTCTCCGGGACCAATATGAGCGGCGGGCTGACGCTGCCCCTTTATTCCAAGATCGAGGAACTGCCGAGTCGTGCGTTCTATGGCTCTAAGCTTGAAACTGTGTACTTTGGATGCGACCATGTGGTGCTCATTAATTCCACCACGTTCCCCAAGCAAAACATGACTGTCATGGTCCCTGCCAAGATGGTTTCGCAATACGCAAGCGGTCGCCCCAAAGAGGTTTGGGAGAGTTGCAATGGCAGCCTGCCCGTCCCCGTGGGCAAGATGCTTCAAAAGATTAAGGTCTCGCGTGATCCCGACAAGATGGCCTATCGGCAGGGTGACACCATTTCGCTCGAGGGCATGAGCGTCACGTTTCAATATCCTCATTCGACGATGGATAGCGACTACGAAGCGCTCATAAAGGACGAACTCGGCGAATACCTTACGGCGACCCCCTGCGATGGTGATGTCTTCGACGAGTCGATGGACGGAGAACCCATACAGTTGGTGTATGATGATGGCTACACGCGCCTTGTCGCGTACAGCAAGGGCAACCTGCAGCAGGCGGCCTACGAGTATGCCAAGCTCATGCCCAACTACTATCTGTATCCGTGCGATGCAAACGGAAATCTTACGGTAGAAATCGATGGAAACAACCCGCGCGAGAACTCTGTCGATGGTCGAATGGTAACGAATTTGATTGTCGATTACGGGGTTGATGAAGTCGACGCACAGCTCTGCGCCGACTCTACCAATCTGCGCTCAGTGCGCTTTGAGAATAGCTCCATTTCCAAAATCGGATTGCACGCCTTCTATAACTGCCCGAATCTCACCGATATCAGCCTTTCCGGTATGACCATCGGCACCATCGGAAAAGAGGCGTTCTATGGCTGCGAGTCGCTTGCGAGCCTGAACATCAGTGAGACTACTACCATTGGCTCGATGGGCTATGCCGCGTTTGCCGACAGTGGGCTGGTGTCCACGGGGCTCGACAAGGTTGTCGGCCTCACATCGATTCCCGACAGCGCCTACGAAGGCTGCAAGGCTCTGACCGATACCGGCCTGGACAAGAATACCTCCATTGCATCGATTGGCGTTTGCGCGTTCAGGTTCTGCTCGAACCTTGCTACCACCGGGCTCGAGAGCAACACAACGGTCGAAACGCTTGGCCACACCTGCTTCTACGGCACCGACTTGAATGGCGGGCTGACGCTGCCATATAACTCCAAGATCGAGGAGTTGCCGGAAAAGGCGTTTTATAGCACCAACCTCGAGACCGTGTTCTTTGGGTGCAACCATGCGGTGCTCATTAATACCGACACGTTCCCCAAGCGCAACATGACCGTAATGGTCCCCGCCAAGATGATTCCGAAGTATGCTAACGGACATCCCAAGGCTGTTTGGGAGAGATGCAATGGCTGCCTGCCCGTCCCGGTAGGCAAGGTGCTCGAGAACGTTGAGATCTCACGCGACCCCAACAACATGACCTATGAGCCGGGGGACACCATTTCGCTCGAGGGCATGAGCGTCGAGCTCGATTATCCGCATACGGTATCGATTTGGAACTACGAAGCGCTCATAAAGGAAGAGCTCGGCGAGTACCTTACGGCGACTCCCTGCGACGGTGACGTCTTCGATGAGTCGATGGACGGACAGCCCGTAAAGCTTGTATATGACGACGGCTATTCGCATTTTGAAACCCAGACCAAGGGCACGCTACAGCTTAAGAAACCCACGCCGACATCGTTCCAGATCTCCTATGCCCTAACGATCGATAAAGGCGAACGCAAGCTGATGGACGGCGTTGAGCTTCCCGATGTTTCCGGCACGATGACGATCGATGCAGGCGCCGAGGTCACGCTCGATGCCGGTGCTTTGGGGATGCTCAACGACAACATCACGTTTAAGGGCTGTTATGACACCGAGTCCGGCAAGTACATCTCCAAGGAAGCGGTTTGCACGTTTACGCCAGATAAGGACCTGTCCCTGGAGGCGCGCTTTAAGCTCAAGGACTATGCGGTGCATGTCAACGATGCACAGGCGACCGATTCGTCACAGGACTATGCGCACCTGAGCGTTACCGCTCAAAACTGCTATCGCAATGCCGGCGAGACGGTCGACCTTTCTGCCGCCACGGATAACGCCCTGTTCCTGGGCTGGTATCTGGGTGAGGGTGATGATGCCTACGCCGTGAGCGATCAGCTCGACTTTACCTATACGGTGGACAAGGCGGATGCGACTGTGTCCGAGGATGAGAGCGGCTCCAAGATCGAGATTACGCCGCGCTACTGCGCCCCCCAGGCAAGCGTTGTGCTGGGTGTGGACGGGGTCGATGAGAACGGGCAGCCGCTCGGACAGTTCCTCTCTACCGGTCTGTACGGTATCGGGTCGCGCGTCACGGTCGTGGCCGTCCCGTCGCCCGGTTATGTGTTTGACTATGCGACCGATGCCCTCGGTAACGTTGTCTATTCCGGCGACGATGGTCCGTCCTACACGTTTGTGCTCGAGGGGGATGTGCAGTACACCGCGCATTTCCGTGAGGCGACTGACCCCGACGAGTCGCTCGCGGCGTTGAAGGCCGCGCTCATCGCTGCGATTACGGCTGCGGCCGTTCTCGCTACCATGTATGGCTTGGGCGAGATCGTCGACCCCATCGCGGCCGATGCGGTGATCGAGATCGGTATGGCCGACAACATTGAGGATGTTGCCGCTGTGGGCACCAAGGTGCTCAAGGAGATTAAGGACATCATCGACGACCACAAGAAGCCCAAGCCTCATGGCGACCATAAGATTGAGATTATTGCCACCGCGCAGCCCGAGGTGGGCGGCGTCGTTACCGGCGGCGGTATCCACTATGAGGGGACGGTCGCCACGCTCGAGGCTGTCGCAAATCCCGGCTATCGCTTTGTATGTTGGAAAGAGAACGGCGTCGAGGTCTCGACATCTCCTCTCAAGACGATGACGATCACGGACCTGACGCCCGAGGTCGTAAAAATGACGGCCGTTTTCGAGAAAAAAGTCGAGATTACGGCGGTTGCCGAAGCCGACGGTATTCAGGCCGATTATTCGACAGGCTGCACCGCAAGCCCTGTAAAGCAGAGCATCACCCGTGGCGATCAGGCTATGGTCACCGCGAGCGAGGGTCCCGACTATGCCTTTGTGGGATGGTTTGAGGACGGCATTGAGGTTTCGCCCGAGCGCACGTATATCTTCAAGGCCGAGGTCGACCGCCATCTGGTTGCGCGCTTCCGCAAGGCGGATAAGACCATCCTGGTGAATACCGATCCCTTCGACAGCGCCGAGGTGCTGTGCGATGGCGTGCCGGTTGTGGATGGCAAGGTTCGCGCGAAGGATGGGGACATTCTCACGTTTACGATGCGGCCCAAGGTGCGCCCCGACAATCCGGAGAAGACGTACCGGTTTGTAGAGTGGCGAGAAACCGATGCGCAGGGCATCACGATTGCCAACAAGCAGGAAGTTTGCGAATACCGCGTTAACGGGAATGCCCGGATCGAGGCTGTAATGGACGGCAGGGATGCGCATACTGTGCGTGCCGAGGCCGACCCGCTCGAGGGCGGTACCGTTACGCTGAAGCGCGGCGAGACTGCTGGCATGGTGCTCGAGGTTCCCGAAGGCGAGCGCGTGACCGCGGAGGCCACCCCATCCGAGGGCTATATCTTTGACGGCTGGTATCTGAGCAACGGCGGCTCGGATGCCACCTCGACGCTGGTTTCGAGCGATCGCTCCTATACCTTTGAGCCCATTACCGACTGCGTGGTCCAGGCGAAGTTTACGCGTGCCTGCAAGGTGGACGTTGTCGTTGAGCCGGCCGCGGCCATGGCGGGCAAATATTTAGTGCACGGCGAGGGCTACTGCATGAAGGGCGAGCCTGCCACGCTGAGCATTGAGCTCACGGCCGAGGCGAACAAACAATTTGCCTTTAAGGGCTGGTACGACGCCAAGACGGACCTGCTTTTGGGCACCGACCCCAGCTACCTTGAGTTCTATCCCGAGGACGTGGAATGCACCGTGCGCGCGGTGTTTGAGGAAAACACGTATACCGTGACGGCGAAGGCAAAAAAGACCTTTGTGGAGCGCGGTACGGTTGAGATCGAGGGCCACCCGGGGGCGTCTTCTGTTACCTGCGGATACGGCGATACGGTGATGCTCAAGGCAAAGGCCAACGACGGCTATCGTTTTGACCATTGGAAGGACGGCTCCGGTAAGGAGTACGAATCTGCCGAGCTAGTCGTTAAGGTCACCAAGAGCGATACCTATACCGCGATCTTTACCGACTCAAAGCCCGAGGTCATGGTCACGGCCGATTCATGGCTCGGCGGTACCGTGACGTGCAATGGGACCGTGGTGAAGCCTGCGACCGATAAGTTCAAATTGGGGGAGACCCTTCATCTGACGGCCAAGGCTCGTCCTGGCTATTTGTTCTGGGGTTGGTACGTCAACGGGCGCCTGAAGAGCCTTAAGCACGAGACCACGTTGGTTGCCAAAGCTCGCGGCAAAACCGGGCACTGCGTCATTACCGCGGCCTTTGTGCCTATCGATACCGTCTGCGTGCCCCTCGCCGATCCTGCGGAGGGCGGCACCGTCAAGGCGAGCCGAATCCTTGCCGACCGCGGCGCGGAGGTTGCCCTGAAGGCGACGCCCAATCCCGGTTACGTCTTTACTGGTTGGTATACGGCCTACGGCACGTTTGAGTCTGCCGATGCGGAGTTCACCTGCCACCAGGAGCGCAGCCATGTGCACGTCGCTCGCTTTATGGCAAAAAGCTATGAAGTCGACGCCACGGCGGTAGTCGATTCCGGCACCGGTTCGCTGGTCGAATCGAGCGTCGTCGGCTGGGTCGAGGGCACAGGTACCGTTGAGGCGGGGCATGCCGCCACGCTGACCGCGCATGCGCTTTCGGGCTATGCGTTTGAGTATTGGGCCGATGCCTCGGGCGCCGTGGTAAGCCGCGACACCACCTATCACGTGGCGCCGACGTCTGACACGGCGCTCCAGGCCGTGTTCTCGGCAAAACAATATACGGTGGACGTCTCGTGCGAGGAGAGCATGGGCACAGTCGAGGGCGCGGGGTCGTATGCTGCCGGACAGGTCGCAACCGTGCGTGCGGTTGCCGCCGAGGATACGGCTTTTGTGGGCTGGTTCCAGAATGGCACGTGCGTGAGCTCCAAGACAACCTATCGATTCACCGTGCGTGAGGACACGTCGCTCTATGCCGTCTTTGCGTCGGGTTCGTATGTCGTACATACCGTTGCCTCGCCTGCCGAGGGCGGAGCCGTGAGCGGCTTTGGTGGCTATGAGGTCGGCGACCGTGCGACGCTTCGCGCGATCGCCAACACCGGGTATTCGTTTGCGGGTTGGACGGACGACAAGGGCGAGACAGTCAGCGAGAACGCCGACTATACCGTTAAGGTCACGGGTGACGCCACCTATACGGCGATCTTTACGCCTAAGTCCTATCAGGTCGTTTTGAGCGCGAGTGACGATGGCGTGGGCACCCTGAGCGGCGAGGGCTCCTATCAATTCGGTGATACAGTCGAGCTCAATGCTACGCCTATGGGAACCAAACGTTTTGTCGGCTGGTATGTCCTGGATGCCGAGGGCAATAAGTCGCTGCTGAGCTGCGACGCCCATTGCTGGGTTAAGCTCGACAAGGATATGGTCGAGGGGCTCGAGGACGATGCGTTGGAGCTCCAGGCCGTGTTTGCCGATCCGTACGAGGTGACCGTTACGGGCGAGGTCGTGGTGAAGGACAAGGCATCGAACAGGGGCTGCCGTGTTACGGGCAGCGGTTGCTTTGCCGTGGGCGATCAGGTGGAACTGACCGCTGTTGCCGGTATGGGCTATCGCTTTGTGGGCTGGAGCACCGATAAAGAGGGCACCTCGATTGTCGAGACCGCGACGACCCTCGATGTGACCGCCACGCAGGACATAACGTACTACGCGCAGTTCGAATCCGATGGACAGGTGACCATTACCGTCACTGGCTCGTCCATCTTCCGCGGTACGGCCCTTCTGGTCGACGGCATTCCTGCCGGTAGCAGGTCCTACGACAGGGGCGACATGTTTATGGCGATCACGATCCCGTGGAAGAAGTACCACTTCTCGCATTGGGTCGACGATGCGGGTGTCACGGTGAGCTACAGCGCGTTCTATATCGGTATCGCAAAGGAGAATAAGCAGCTTACGGCCGTGTTCTACGAGACGGGCTGCGATGTTCAGGTCGCTACGTATCCCAAGGACGCGGGCTTTAGCATGGTTGCGCTTGGTACCGGCGGCTCCTACCACTCCGCGGCGATTATGTTTACCGTGCCGCATAAGGGTTGGAAGTTTAAATACTGGGTCGACGAGAACGGCATGCCTGTGGGATTTACGCCGGTGATCAACCGCGTAGTGTTTGGCAACCGTACTTTTACGGCCGTTTATGAGCGGGCGTCGATGACGGTTACAGCGGTGGATTCGCGTCAGGGCGGACACGTCGATGGTTCCTCCGAGGACGAATCTCTGGGCTATGCCGTGACCAACGAAGTCGAGAACGGTGAGTCCACGACCCTGACTGCCGTTCCCGATGCGGGCTATGTGTTTGATGGGTGGTATGCACGCAATGACGACGGGTCGTTGGGCGATGAGCCGCTGAGCACGGATGCTACCTGGACGTTTGTCCCCGAGGACAATATGACCGTCGAGGCGCGCTTTGCGGAGGCGCCTAAGTACAAGGTGACGGCCCGAGCGGTCAACGGATCGGTTGATCCGGAGTCTGCTTTGGTCGCTACGGATGGCAAGGTGACGCTTTCGGCGACGTCCGATGAGGGCTGCTACCTGACGCGCGTGACCGTTGCCGAAGAGGCCGGTGATGGCGGTTCGGCCGGCAATGCCTATGACCTTGATATTTCTGACTACAAGGGTGGGGCGTACGAGGTCACACTGAGTGGCGTGAGTGCTCCGCAGCAGGTCACGTTTGAATTCGCGAAGGCTGCGGCTCCGGAGGTGCTCGCTCAGCCGCAGGATGCGAGTGCTTACGAGGGCGATCCGGTTGAGCTTTCGGTCGCCGCCGAGGCGGGACGCAACGTTCGCGTCCATGCGGCCGTGTCTTCTGGATCCGCTGCAGACGTCAAGCTGAGCTACCAGTGGTATCGTGTGTCTGACGATGGCGGCAAGGCGGTGGCGCTGAAGAGCGAGACGGGGGAGACTCTTTCGATCGCCCAGCTCGACAGCGACGGCGAAGGCGAGTACTTCTGCCGCATTACGCAGAACTACCTGGGCACGGTGATAAAGACGGATACCGAACATGCGAAGGCATCCATCGTGCCCCGAGAAGCACTTGTGTTTAACGGGCGCGTGCTGCCGGCGGCGACCGCTCACGATGAGTACCGTGCAGATATTGCCGGCGCTACGGGCGGCAAGGCACCGTATGCGTACAACTTGGATGATGTTGAGGTTCCTGAGGGCATGCAGCTGACGCTGGCAGATGACGGATCGGGCGCCTTGGTGCTCTCGGGCGTGCCTGCGGCTACGGGCGTGCGTCGCTTCAAGATTAGGTGCACCGATGACCTGGGCAACAAGTGCGATGCGCACTTCGCGCTGCTCGTGAAGGCGAAGGAAGCCCCGCTTGCATTTGAGGGCCAGACCTTTACCTACAACGCGACGGCGCAGGCACCGGAGCTTTTGGGCGTGCCCGAGGGTTGCGAGGACGATGTCAAACTGACCTATGTTGGCACGGGCGACACACATTACTCGTCGGATCAGGCGCCGGTGGATGCCGGCACGTATCGTGTGGTGGCGACGCTCGATGCCCAGGGATATGTCGGTAATGCCTCCTGTGACTTCACGATCGAGAAGGCCCCGGTCGATATTTCGATCGAGACGTCTGATGTGACATACGATGGCGCACGACACGGTGCGGCGGTTGCGGTTGCCGGCCTTGATGCGTCTGCCTATTCCGTTGCCTATCGCGGTATAGATGGAACGTCCTATGGTCCGACGGCGCTGGAGCCGTGCGACAGTGGCAACTACCGCGTCACGGTTAAGGTGACTGATCCCAACTATCAGGGTAAAAAGTCCGCCGAGTTTTCGATTACAAAGGCAAGCCAGGTCATTACGGGAACGACGAGCTATTCGGGTGTTTACGGTGGCGACCCTATTGTGTTTAACAACGTTGCCCAGACTCCCGTGAGCTTTGAGCTGGTTGATTCCGATGACGATGCGAGCCCGGTTTCGATTAAGGGACGCTGCGCGACGGTGAAGGCCGCCGGTACGGCACGTGTTGTCGCCCATGCCAAGGCGTCTCGAAACTATCTTGCCGCCGAGGACGTCGAGTTGTCGGTTTCCGTTGCACCTGCCCAGTTGCTGGTGAAGGTCGACGATGCCGAGCGCTTTGAGGGTCAGAAGAACCCCGAGTTTACCTCCAGCTTGGTGAGTCGTTGCGACACGTCGGACGTAAAGGTTACGTATTTCTGCTCGGCGAATGAGAAATCGCCGGCGGGTGAGTACCAGATCGACGCGGCGGTCGCCGATCCGAACTTTGATGTCGCGGTCGACCCCGGCACGCTGACGGTCAAGAAGAAGCCCGAGCACTACAAGGTGACGGCGAAGGCAGTCAACGGTTCGGTCGACAATGCTTTGGTTTCGGTTGTTGAGGGCGGGGACGCGACCCTCTCGGCGACGCCCGACGAGGGCTGCTACCTCGAGCGTGTGACGGTCGTGCAGGCCGGCTCGGATGCGACCGTTGACCTCGACATTTCTGATTACAAGGGCGGGGCGTACGAGGTCACGCTGAGCGATGTCACCGCATCGCAGGAGGTCACGTTCGAGTTTGCGAAGGCGGACGCTCCGCGTGTGGTCGCGCAGCCGCAGGACGTGAGCGTCCACGAGGGCGATGCCGTCGCGCTCTCGGTCGCTGCCGAGGCAGGCAAGAACGTCGCCGACCACGCGGCCTCGTCCACGGGTTGCGCTGCCGAGGTTGAGCTTTCCTACCAGTGGATCCGCATGGCGAATGGCAAGGCTGTGGCGCTCGATGGCGAGACGGGGGAGACGCTCTCGCTCGCGGATCTCGATGACGAGAAAGCCGGCGAGTACTACTGCCGCATCACTCAACGCTACCTTGGTGCTGAGAAGCAGGCGGACAGTGATTGTGCTTCCGTCTCCGTCGTTGCCTGGGACACCCTTGTGTTCAACGGCGACCTGCTACCGGCAGCGAGTGCGCACGGCACGTACATCGCCACGATTGCCGGGGCCGCGGGCGGCATGGCTCCGTACGAGTACGCATGGGATGAGACGAAGCTCCCCGACGGGCTCAAGCTTTCCCGTACACCGGGCGGTCTGACGCTCTCGGGCATCCCGTCCAAGACGGGCGTTTCCGCCTTTGATATCACGTGCACGGATGCTCGTGGCGAGGCCACGACCGCCCGCTTTGCGCTCGTTGTCCAGGCAAAGCACGTAATACTTACGTTTACGGATGGCGACTATACCTTTAATGGCGCACCGCAGACGCCTGAAGTTTCCGGTGCCCCTAAGGTCTGCAAGGGCGACCTTAGGGTCTGGTACTTCGGCACCGGAAGCACCCAATATTCCTCGACGGAGGCCCCGACCGATGCCGGCACGTACCGCGCTGTCGCCACGCTGCGCAGCCACGGCTACATCGGTGCCGCCGCCTGCGAGTTCGAGATCGCTCCGGCAAAGCTCAAGGTGAAGATTGACGACGCCGAGCGCTTCGAGGGCGAGGCGAACCCAGCGTTTACCTCGAGCCTGGAGAGTGCGGTTGACACTTCGGGTGTGAAGGTCGAGTACTCCTGCGATGCCGATGAGGACTCTCCTGCTGGCGAGTACCAGATCGGCGCGACGGTCACCGACCCGAACTTCGATGTCGAAGTCGTGCCCGGAACGCTGACGGTGAAAAAGAAGCGGGAGCCCGTCGATCCCGGCCCGGATAATCCTGATCCGGGCCCCAAGCCGGATCCCGATAATCCCGATCCGGATAACCCCAAGCCCGATAACCCGGACAAGCCCGAGCGCTTTGAGGTGACGGCAAAGGCGGTCAACGGTTCGGTCGACAACGCTTCCGTTACCGTTGATGCCGGCGGCGACGTGACGCTCTCGGCGATGCCCGACGAGGGCTGCTTCCTCGAGCGGGTGACGGTCACGGAAGCCGGCTCGGACAAGGCCGTCGATCTCGTTATCTCCGACTATGAGGGTGGAGCGTACGAGGTCACGCTGAGTGGCGTCACCGCGTCGCAGGAGGTCACATTCGAGTTCGTGAAGGCGGACGCTCCGAAGATGATCGCCCAGCCGCAGGATGCGAGCGCCCACGAGGGCGATGCTGCCGTGCTCTCGGTTGCTGCCGAGGCGGGCAAGGGCGTCCTCGACCACGCGTCCTCGTCCACGGGTTCCGCCGCCGATGTCGAACTTTCCTATCAATGGTTCCACATGGTGGGCGGCGAGGCCGTGGCGCTCGAGGGCGAGACGGGGGAGTCGCTCCTCATCGAGTGTCTTGATGACGATTGCGCTGGCGAGTATTTCTGCCGCGTCACTCAGCGCTATCTCGGCACCGAGGCGCAGGCGGACAGCGATCACGCTGTCGTTTCCGTTGTGCCCCGGGATGCCCTTGTGTTCAACGGCGGTCTGCTTCCATCGGCGTGTGCGCACGGTGCGTATCGCGCAACGATTGCGGGCGCCGCGGGTGGCGAAGCTCCGTATGAGTACACGTGGGACGATGCTAAGCTTCCCGAAGGGTTTAAGCTCACCCGCATAGCGGGCGGTCTGACGCTCTTGGGCACCCCGTCCAAGGCCGGGGTGTCTACCTTTGACATCACGTGCAAGGACGCTCATGGCAAGACCGTGACCGCGCGCTTCATTCTGGTCGTTCAGGCGAAGCGGGTCGAGCTTGCATTTGAGGGCGGCAACTTCGTCTATAGCGGTGATGCTCAATCGCCTAAGATCACGGGGGTTCCCAAGGCCTGCGAAGGTGACCTGAGGGTCGGGTATTACGGGACGGGCGGCACGTACTATTCGTCGAGCGAGGCCCCGACCGATGCCGGCACGTATCGCGCCGTTGCCACGCTGCGAAGCAACGGGTATATCGGCGCCGCCTCGCGCAAGTTCAAGATTGCGCCGGCGAAGCTTAAGGTGAAGGTCGATGATGTTGAACGCTTCGAGGGAGAGATGAATCCCGCCTTTACCTCGAGCCTAAAGAGCTCGGCTGATACCTCGGGCGTGAAGGTCGAGTACTCCTGCGTCGCCGATGAGAGTTCCCCGGCGGGCGAGTACCAGATCGAGGCGACGGTCACCGACCCGAACTTCGATGTCACGGTTGAGCCCGGTACGCTGACGGTGAAGAAGATGCAGGAGCCTGTCGACCCGGACCCGGTGGTTCCCGATCCGGACAAGCCCGATGGACCCGATCCGGACAAGCCGGACCCGGACAAGCCCGAGCCTGACCAGCCTGATCCGGGCAAGCCCGAGCCCGACAAACCGGAGCCTGATCAGCCGGACAAGCCGGACCCGGATAACCCGGATAAGCCTGAGCCCGACAACCCGAGTAAGCCGGAGCCGGAAAAGCCCGGAACGCCCGATTCCGACCAGCCGGATTCAAAGGATCCGACAAAACCCGGTAGTTCGGATGACTCCGCAGTCGATAAGGCAAAGGCATCGGGCACGGAAAACTCCGGCAAGAAGGAGTCTTCCAAGTCGAGCGCTCAGCAGCTCGCCGACACGGGCGATCGTGCGCCATTGGCCGTCGCCGTCGCTGCGGGCGCCGTTGCGCTTGTCGCGCTGGGACTCGAGCTGCTGCGTCGCCGTCGCTCTGACGCGTAGCAGCTCTAAAGGGGCAATCAGATTGATACTCTGCACCATCTGGCCTGCTCAAGCGTTTATACTTGCGGGACGGGTATTTTGCCCGTCCCGTTTTTGTTTCGACCCGAAAGGTGTGCCTATGGCCTCATCCGCACCGCGCGGTCTGCGCTCCGACCATGTCGTCACCGTCGGCATCGCCCTGTTTTCGATGCTCTTTGGCGCCGGCAACCTCATTATTCCGCCGCTGCTGGCGCTGCAGGCAGGTTCCGCCACGCCGGTCGCCATGTTCGGCTTTCTGATTGCCGCCATCGGCCTGCCCGTCATGGGCTTTATCGCCGTGGCGCTTGCCGGCACGGCGCGTGAGCTTGCCAGCCGCGTGCATCCTAGGTTTGGCGAGTTCTTTGTTGCGGCAGTATATCTGGCCATCGGCCCGTGCCTTGCCATTCCGCGTACGAGCTCCACGGCGTTTGAGATGCTGGTACCGTTGCTGCCCGAGGGTATCTCGCTTGGCACCGCGCGCTTGGTCTTCGCCGTTGCCTTCTTCGTGGTCGCATTTGCACTTACGTTACGCCCCGGCGTCATCACGCGCGTGCTCGGTCGCATTACGGGCCCTGCGCTCATTGCGCTTATCGTGCTCGTTGTCGGCGCCGCCGTGATCTCGCCGCTGGGACCGGCTGCTGCTCCGCAGACTCCCTATGATGCCGGTGCCGCGGTCCAAGGCTTCTTGACCGGCTACCAGACCATGGACCTGCTTGCGTCGCTCGCCTTCGGCATCGTCATCGCCGAGACCATCCACGAGCTGGGCGTTACCGACGATAAGCGCGTGGCCTTTGAGATCTCGCGCTCCGGTGTGATCGCCGGTGTGCTCATGGCCGTCATCTACTGCGGCCTGGCGCTAGCCGGCGTGCAGCTCGGCACCGTGATGCCCGACGCCACCAACGGCGCTGCCATCCTTGCTCGCTCGGCCTCCATGCACTTTGGCCTTGCCGGCACGGTCGTGGTCTTCGCCATCTTCTTCCTCGCCTGCATGAACGTGTGCATTGGCCTCATCAGCTGCTGCTCGCGTTACTTCTGCGAGACGTATGTGGTCGAAGGGGGAGCGGAGGCCTCCGAGGAGGCCATGCGCCGTCCCTTTGCGGTTCTCGCCTTTGTGTTCGCGGCGTTTTCGTGCGTGCTCTCCAACGTGGGCCTCGACGTGATCCTCATGTTCTCGGTGCCTATGCTCAATGCTCTGTATCCCGTTGCCATTGTGCTGGTACTTATGGGCTTGGTGCACGGTTTTTGCGACGCGCATCCGCAGGTGTGGGTCTGGGTCGGCGGCGTGGTCGCGGTGCAGAGCGTGATCACCTCGGTTCGCGATGCGTTCTTTGCGGGCATGTGGCTGCCTTTTGATGCGCTACCCCTGGCAGACATCGGTGCTGCGTGGGCGCCGGTTGCCGTGGTGGCGTTTGTGATCGGTCTGCTCCACAGCAAGTTTGTCGCACATTCGAGGAGCTAGGGTTTCTGCGCTTGCACAGGCGGGGAGTCTCCCCTATAATTTCCTTCGCTTTGGGACACGCAAGGTTTAGACCTTAGCTGCTCAACACCTTCGGGACGTGGCGCAGTTTGGTAGCGCGCCTGCTTTGGGAGCAGGATGTCGCAGGTTCAAATCCTGTCGTCCCGACCATATCTTGCGGGCGTAGTTCAATGGTAGAACCCCAGCCTTCCAAGCTGATGACGCGGGTTCGATTCCCGTCGCCCGCTCCAAGTAACATAATCGCAGGTCAAAGTACTTATTTGGCTTGCGATTTTTTATGCCGAAATTGGCTCATGACACACGCCCATGACACAGATATGACACACATTCGGGCTGTTAGACGGTCGATATGGAGCCGTGAGCGGTCTGCTCGCGATAAAAATTAGCTAGATATTGTGGCGCGATGAATCGGGGCGTTTCCGCTTTTGACTGCTTTTGTGTCATGAGGTTGTGTCATGGCTGTGTCATATGCCGCCCGTTTGCGATTGGGCGTGGGCGGTGCCACCCTCGATAGCCGCTTGCCTAGCCCTCCAGAAGATGAACCCTGCCGACCCATAGCGACCCATTAGAGCGCGGCAGAACGTCCGCTCCGCGCCGCCCCGAGGGGAGGGGAGGGCAGAATCACGAGACAACATCACGGCTACCCAGCGCCACACCCTGATTTTTTTATCGCTACGAAATTGGAAGTCGGTTACGCAACTGTTACGGAACGCCCCGATTGGGGGTTAGCGTTTTACCGTTACATGTAACGCTAATTCCTTTACAAAGCACCTCAGAACAGGCTACTGATTTACCGTCATATATGACGCTAATTACCTTACAAAGCGGCTCAAAACGGGCTATCGCTTTACCGTTACATGCGACGCTAATTTGCTTACAGTGCGTCCCAGATAGCGGGGGAGCGCGGCAACATCATAGCCCCATGCAAGACCGATGCTAGAGCATAGGGGCACAGCGATGAAGAACCGAGATAGGGGAAGAGCCTACAAAGAGAAGTGCAGACGGGCGAACCGCGATGAGTGGTGGGCACGATACGGGATGGATACGCCCGCCCCGAACGCCAAGACCAAAGAGGAACGCCGAGAAGCGAACCGCGCCGCTTGGCGTGCTAGGTATGGCGATGGCCCTTATTCGTAGTGGCTATCCTTTTCCCTCCAGAGGATGAATCCCCAGCCCCGCCTTTGATAGTAGGTCTATCGTGTCCCTCATGGTGTCCATAGAAAAATGCCTATCTACATCTGATTATTGACACTATGGACACTATAGACACCATAAATTGGAAAAGTTTTAAATTATTACTATTGGTATTGGTAAAGGGTAATAGGGCTAGACGATAAGCTTGAGTGGCTATTTATTTAATTAGTTTCCAAAAAAAACGTGTCAATGGTGTCCATAGTGTCCAGTTTTGGACGGTGCGGGGGTTCCTCCTCTGGAGGGCAAAAAACGGGGCTGCGCGATTGCCCAACCCCGTAGCTGCTTTACCTGTATTCTGGTTTACGCTCCCATATCCACCTTTTGCCATACCCCTTAAGTTCTTTCCTTTTTGGCAACTTCTTATATCCTTGGTGCTTGCTAAGTATGTTCGATACTTTTCGCTGCTCCTCGTTGCTGCTCCGTTCCCATCGCTCGGGAGAATAAGCGCCGCTCATAACTGCTGCCATTTCGATACAGACCCTATCGTATTCGCATGTATCCAGCCAATCGTTAATCTTTTCCCTCTCTTCATCGACAAGGCTGAATAGCTTAGCCTGCTCTTCCATCGCTCTACGGATGGATACGGGAATATCGAATCGTTTCTCAAAGCGTTCGGCTCCCATCCTCGAAAACTCTCCCAGCATTTCAGCAAGAGCACCGCGAACGAGCCTTACAAGGTTCTCATAGCCATAGCCGTCCGCTAGGTTAACGGTTCTGTGACAGTCCACTACGAAGAACCTTCGGTTTCCAGTGGGGTCGTTCAAGAGGTCGGTATCGTTCGAGCTGCTAGCTATTACGTAGCTTCTTGGTACCTCCCTTACTGGAACGTATTTGACGTTGATGGAGTCTATCGTCTCCGTGATAAAGCTTTTGAACTTGTTAACGCTCCCCTTGTTGTTCGATGCTGCTATTTCCTGATAACTGAGAACCATCTTTCCCGCTGCCCTTGCCGTTTCCTTCCCTCGGTCGCTCAGCATCGCGGGGAAGTCCCCAACGCAGAGGTATTTATTCGGGTCTAAAGCGGTCGCTCCGATATATGCGTCCTTGCCGATTCCCTGCGGCCCCGTGATAACAAGCGCGAACGGATAATTGCAGCCGTGGTGAAGTCCTCGAGCTATCACGCCGCTTGTATGGATGTACTCGGCGAAGAACGTTAGGGGCGTTAGCTCGGCTTTCAGAACCTTCCAGAGGACGAACCCAGCGACACGGGGCAACGGGAACCATTTCTCTCTGGGGGGATTGCTGCCGTCAAACCTGACCTCGTAACCGCCCCTGCCGTCTGCCCTGTACTGACCGAGCGCCCCCAAATCTTCCTCGGTGTATAGGGGCGGTACCGTCCAGCTCTCGCCGTCCTTCTCTATGAACGTGGTGGAGCCGTCCGCGTTGTATTTCACAATGGGTAGGTTATGTATCGCTTCTGCCACGGGGTCGATAGTATGCAGCTCTGCTACTCCGTGAATTGCTTTTCGCAAATTGCCATCGGTCACGTTCTTGTTAAAAGCCCTCTGGGCTTCGCTGGAAACTGTTCCGTTATCGAGTTCCCAGTTAAACGGTCTGGGAACCTCTTTGCTCGGTCTGTCCCACGGCAAAGGCTTTTCAATGAATACTTCCTGCGTTGCCGTGTTGAAGCAGAGCGTTCCAGCGTCCAGCGTCTTTCTGAGCCAATCTTGAAGATTGGGGGTCGTTGCCTTTAGCCTCGCCCATCTTCTATTTTTCTTCTCGGCTATCGCTTCGTCTGCTTCTTCTTTCGCGGCACTAACTGCCGCTGCTAGGCTCTGCGGGTCGTGGGCGTTCCACTCTCCAGCGTCCTTATATCTGGGCTTGCCCTGTCTATCCAGCGGAGAGTATCCCCATTTGAACACTGCAAACGTCTTGTCCCTTTTCGCTAGTGCGTCCCTGAGTTTGTCCGCGCCTTTTCTCCCCGCTTCATCGTTGTCCAGCATCACGACAACGGCTTTCACGGTTTCGGAGCCTATCAGCGCGTCAACTGTCTGCGCGTTCTTTGTTCCCAGCAACGCCACGGCTTGCACGCCGACACTCTGGAGCGCCGCTTGGTCTTGCAGCCCCTCAACGATAAACACGACCTCCGCGCCCAGCGCTTCGGGGTTGATGATTGCGGGTTTATTCATCTTGGGGGGATTGGGCGTTTTAACGAGCTTGCGCGTTCTGTATTCACCGTTGCCCCATTGGAGCCAATCGCCGCCGTATTCCTCCGATGGGAGCAACAGCCTATCAACGTGGTAGTATGCCGCTTCTCCGTTCCCCGTCATGCACAGGTAGGAATGACCTTTGTAGTGCTTCGAGAACTGCGCGAGGTTGCCTTTGAGTATGTCGGGCGTGATAACGCCCCAGTCGCGCCCTATCGCCGCGTCAACGCCGATACCGACATGCTCCATAAGGTAGGGCTCCGCTAGCTTTCGCGCTGCTTCGCTATCGCGCATGTTCTGATTGGCTGCGCGTGCCAATTCGAGGTTAGCCGCCTTTACCGATTCCGTGTTGTCCTCAGCTTCGGCGCTTCGCTCCGCTGCTTTGTCTATCATGGTGTTGTTGCTTTGTTGCTTTCGTTTGGGCGCGGGTACGGTTCCTTCTTGGTGGGGAGGGGTTGCCCCGTGCTCTTTCAATTCGTAGATAACCGAGCTGCCCGTAACGCCGCCGCCCTTGGTGAACGAGTTCCAAGTCTGTTGGCAAGCTCTCGGGTCGTAGCCGCGTTGCGTTCCGTCCTTGTCCAGAGGGCGTATGTCGTGGCGGCTCCATTCATCGAATACCTCGAACGGCAGACCCTCGTTGTGGATGCCCTGCCCGACCTTCACCCATTCGTCCCGCGTATAGCTTGAATCGCACGGGTTCAGCCGTAGCCAATCTACTAGGTCGTCATGGTTGCCCCTCTGCGAGCACCCCATTACTCGATACCCGCCAACTCAAACAGAGCCGCCTTGTTGATACGCCACATTCCCATGACCTTCGCCGACTTCAACTTGCCCTGCTCGCACATACGGGTGATTGTGCGCGGGGAGCAAGCCAAGACAGCCGCTGCCGTGTTTGCGTCCACTACGGGCGCGTTGCCCACGATTGCAGCCGTGATTAGTTCGGTATCGCTGATTTCTTTTTTCGGCGCTCGCATTGCTATTAGTCCTTTCGGATATGCGCCGATGGAGCCGCGTCCAGCGCCCTCGGCTTTTTGCCAGTCTTGTCATGACAACTTGGACAATAGCAAAGCAACTGATGCGTTTAATTGGGGAAATGCTGCACTTGGTAGGGGTCGGCGAAAGAAATGAGGGTCGTTTACTTTCGTCCGTTCGCCCCGCCCCGATGATTCCTTGGAGCCGCGAAAGAAAAAAGCGCCGCCCTCTTTCGGGGACAGCGCCTGAGCCGCTAAAAAGTATTTTTTGGGTTCAACATATCTTCATATCGGCGTGGCTAGAACGGAATATCGAGCGACTTAACCTTGTTCACCTTTGCCCAGTCAACGGACGATTGCGCCCATTCCTCCAGTGGTGGTAGCTCACGTTCGATACTTTCGAGCGCATAGGGGAGTACCTCAACAGCCGCCCCGCTCATGGTTGCGTCCTCGTTCGTTATGGGGTTCGCTGGGTAGCCGCCCCGCTGCGTGGGCATAAGGCGCACGGTCGCGGTCAGCGCGTCCAGTTCCTCGGTGCTGCAAGTCAGTGCCGCCCTGATTAGCTCCAGACGCTTAATCTTCTCTAGGTCTATGGGAGTCAGTCCGAACAGGTTGGATATGAACAGCCTATAACCCATGTCGTAGCGCTCTTGCTCGGTGGCTACAAAGCCGAACATAGGGGTATCGGTGGCGTTAATCAGCTCGTCAACATAGTTCGATTCATTCATAACCTGCACCCTAGCCGCCCAGTCTGCTATCTGTGCAAGGCGTACGTTCGTTATGCCCGTTGAATCGTTTAGGTATCCGCGCATGGCTTGAACGCTAACGCCGATGAAGTCGGCGAAATGGCTAACTAGTTCCGAACGCTTTGAATCGCCAAGCGTCCAACAGAGCGCGTCATGCAACCTATCTTTTGGTAGGTCTGCCAAAGGGTGCTTATCGTCCCTGATTGGGTAGCCCGAAAGCGCCGCCGTGAGCCGTTCCGTTAGTACATTGTCGCTGCCCTTCTGCATGGCTCCACCTCTAAACCCATGTCCGCGCGGTGGAGTACAATGGGTTCATACATCCCCGCTCTTTTCTAGAACCTCGCGCGGGGGTTGTTCCTAAGTAATGGGGCGCTCGGTTCCTTTCCCCGAACGCCCCTTTGCGTTATCTATTCTATATCCTGCTTGGCGCTCCCAGCGCGTTCCAACACGTCTAGGATTGCGTCCGCGCTCGTCATTAGGTCTGCCCCCAGCGCCTTAATGC
>ERZ1035032.499-NODE-499-length-31260-cov-17.875308_pt1 | contig 31260 bp, 46 predicted proteins | sample MGYA00520693_ERZ1035032 | MGnify/ENA primary metagenome ERZ1035032 (study PRJEB33766, sample SAMN09781740) | gut metagenome | biome: gut microbiome | host: Homo sapiens | place: Madagascar | study: EMG produced TPA metagenomics assembly of the PRJNA485056 data... | reverse complement strand
CGGATAGGCTCTTCGGGCGACTCCGCACAGATAGGCTCTTCGGGCAACTCCGCACAGATAGGCTCTTCGGGCAACTCCGCACGGATAGGCTCTTCGGGCAACTCCGCACAGATAGGCTCTTCGGGCAACTCCGCACAGATAGGCTCTTCGGGCGATTACGCACGGATAGGCTCTTCGGGCGATTACGCACGGATAGGCTCTTCGGGCGACTCCGCACAGATAGGCTCTTCGGGCAACTCCGCACGGATAGGCTCTTCGGGCGACTCCGCACAGATAGGCTCTTTGGGCAACTCCGCACGGATAGGCTCTTCGGGCTACTCCGCACGGATAGGCTCTTCGGGCGATTACGCGCAGATAGCAAGCGAAGGTAAATACGCTGTTATTTGCTGTGCTGGGCATGGTTCGATTGCAAAAGGAAAGATAGGCTCTTGGATAACGCTTTCGGAGTGGAAGTACAGCGACATCGAGCAGGCTTATATTCCCGTTTGCGTAAAGACAGAAAAGATAGACGGCGTAAGAATAAAAGCCAATACGTTTTATAAGCTCGTAAACGGCGAATTTGTCGAGGTGAAATAATGAACACATTGATAGATTATCACGACGGAAGTTTTGCCGAGAAGCTCTCGGACACGCATGAAGAAGATATCGACCGTCTTAACGACATGTTCGAAGACGCCGATTACGTGCCGATTGACCCCAAAACTCTTGTATTTGAGTACGTAGGAGATGAAGACATTTATATAAAAGCGTATGCTCGGTACATAATGTCGCCGTTTGCGAACTACGGAAAAGACTGCATAATGTTTACGGACGACGCAGTTAAACACGTTGCGGAAAATTTAGACTTTATCGAAAATGAGATGTCGCGCATGTATATTGCAATGGCGTGCGCGGACAGGCTCGGCGATGAAGAGCTTAAAACACGGTCTAAGGCGCGGCTTAACAAGATAATGACGGCTTACGCAAAAGAGCTTGAAGCAAAGCGCAAGCACACGATAAGAGTTCCGAAAGCCTGTATAGACGGCGAGGACTGTTACAAACGCTTTAAGGAGCATACATGCCCCGAAAGCGCAAAATACGCAAGCTTAACGGATTACTTAAAAGAAAGGTGTCCGCTGGAAGTTGCCGAAAGAGAAGCCAACGAGACGGGAATCCCGCTCGAGGTAATAAGACTTTAAAAAAGGAGTGAAAGACATGAATTTATTTGAGAAGATTCAAAACGTTCGAAACGACTTGCGACATGTAAAAATCAAAATGACCGGCAAGAACTTGTATGCGAAATACGATTATTTTGAACTCGATGATTTTTTGCCGCCGTTAACGGAGCTAATGCTTAAATACAAAATAACGGCAATGCCGTCGTTTACGAATGAGATCGCCTCGCTTACGGTTATAAACAGCGAGACCCCCGAAGAGCGTTACACGATAACGTCTCCGTTCGGAACGGCAGACCTTAAAGGCTGTCACGAAGTGCAATGTATAGGCGCGGTTGAGACTTATCAAAGGCGTTATTTATATCAAGCGATGTTCGATATTTCCGAAAGCGACGGCTTGAATAAAATGCAAGGCGCGGATAAAGCGGAGCAGAAGGCTGCAACAAAGGCAAAAACAGCCACAGAAGTTCCGAAAGCGGACAAGCCGAAGGATAAAGCGGAAGTTCCTTTCCCCGACGCTAAGAACCCAGCCGAAGAGCTTAAACAAAAGCGCATGGCGGAAATAAAAGAGCTTATGAGCACATATTCAGCCGACACGAAAAAGACATCGGCGAATATGAAAGCATTTTGCGAAAAATACGGCTTTCCGACTGTAACGTCGCTTCCCGACGTGCTTTACGAAGAGCTTTGCAAAAAGATAGCCGCAAAAGAGTTGTAATCAGATACAAACACGAGCGGCGGCGTGGTTGTAAATATAAAAAGGTAAATGTATTTGTGGTCGGTTGCCCGCCGCAAAAGACCGCAAAGAACCTCAAGGAGCGAATATGAATAAAGCGGAAAAGCCCGCATTTACGGACGAAATGAGAGCCAAGCTCAATTCAATGGTAAGGCTTTTATACAAACGTTTTTACACAAAGCAGGAGCTTATGGAAATATATAACGTCGGCGAACGTCAGATAAGAATGATGATAACGGCGATATCTCACAGGCTTCCGGTAATGTCAACGAGCGGCACGAATAACGGCTATAAGATAGCCACAAGCGCCGAAGAACTCGAGCTTGTGGAAAATTCATGGGCGGAGCTTTCAAGCCGTATAGAAGAGCTTCAAAAGCGCATATCGCCCTTAATAAGATTTCGAGACAAAATAAAATACGGAGTAAATTAAAATGAAACTTGAAAAGAGCAAAGAAAAGAAAGAAGGCTTCCACATCACTATTACTGACCTTACGACAGGCGAAACGTTAATCGATGAGAATTCTGAGGCTATACTCGGAAGCATTGCTTGCGACGACGGCGTACATGGTATAAGCTATACGCAATGTAACACACTGAAGATTATCAAAGCGGTTACAGTCACCGAAAAGATTGTTAAATCGACTAAAGAAAAAGTTGTTAAGAAAATCCCGCCTGAACTTATCACGGATTTGTTATTCGGCAATGATGACGAAGACGAGGAAGACGAGGAAGAAGAGGATGAATAAAGTAATCATCATCGGTAATTTGACCAAAGACCCCGAGCTTGCGGAAACATCGAGCGGAATCTCGTATACAAATTTAAGCGTTGCCGTTTCCCGCCCGTTCGTAAACGAAGACGGGGAGCGCGCGACGGATTTCTTCAACGTTACCGTGTGGAGAACGCAGGCGGAAAATTGCGCGAAATATCTTACGAAAGGTAAAAAGGTATCAATAATCGCAAGGCTTCAGAACAGAACCTATGAGGATAAGAACGGAAACAAGCGGTATGTAAACGATATAATCGCCGAAGAAGTGGAGTTTTTGTCGCCGTCCGATAAATCCTCGGAAGAATATCAAAGACCGTCTGAACGTGCTTCTAAGGCTTCAAAAGCTCAGCTTGAGGAAGTACAGGAAGATCTGCCGTTCTGATGAAATGCTTAATTTGCGGCGCGACCGTTAAAGGCGGGGCGGTATGTCCGAAATGTTGGAACGGCGTTTTTTCAACAAGACCGACGAGCAAATACAACGCTTGGAAAGTCGTGACGGAAGACGGCGTATTTGACAGCAAGTTAGAGTGCCGCCGTTGGAACGAGTTAAAGCTACTCGAAAAAGCGGGAGTTATAAAGGATTTGAAAAGGCAGGTAAGATTGCCGCTTATAAGCAAAAGCCGCTACGGCAAAGAGATAGCTTATATCGCCGATTTTACCTACCTTGAGGGCGAAAAACTCGTCGTGGAAGACACTAAGTCGGAAGCGACGAAAACACCGCTTTACAGGCTTAAAAAACGGCTTGTGGCGGAAAAATACGGAATAGTAATCAAAGAGGTTACTAAATAAGGAGTTTATCGGAATGAAGTGCGGATTAAAGACGTTTCCGCTTCCGATAGATTTGAGCGACGAAGTTAAGCTCGTGGAAGCCGAATTCGGTGTAAACGGATTCGCGGTATATATAAAGCTTATGCAAGCTATATACGCACGAGGTTATTATATGAAATGGGATTCAGACACCTCACTCTTGTTTATTCGAGATTATTGCTTATCTGCGGTAGGTCGGAATTTGGTGTCCGAAATTGTAGCGTGTTGCGTTAGGCGTGGAGTATTTGATATCCAGCTGTATCAGAAGTACAGCATATTAACAAGCAAGCGGATTCAAGAAACGTTCCTTGTAGCAATGCAGCGAAGTAAAGAGATAGTTTTTGAAAAAAACTACGCTCTTCCTATCGTTTACGAATTTATCGGAAATGCTAACAAAAACGGAAAAAATGTTAACATTTTTCTAAAAAATGTAGACATTTTTCAACAAAAGAAAGGAAAGGAAAAGAAATATATCTCTCTCTTCCCCCCCTACCCCCCCAACGGGGGAAAGCGAGGAAAACACAGGTTTAAAAGCATTCCTCGAAAGTCATCCGAATATCGAAGTTGACGGATATAACGGAAAGATTGCGGATATGGATTTTGACCGCTTAACGGCGGCGATAGCCGAAAGCGATTACTTAAAAGAAGTGACATCGTTTTTATGGCTATGCAACCAGTACGAGAAGATTATTTCAGGGTATTTTAAAACAATCAAAACGACTGCAAAAGAAAAAGGCGGAGCAAAGCCCGCCGAGAATTGGACGGACGTTTTAGCGAGGTTATAACATGAACGATTTGATAACGAAAGTATGCGACGATATCGCTCTGAGCGAAAGGAAAGACACGGCAAAAGAGCTTTATCGGTTTTTCAGAACGGTAAAACCTCAGTTTTACAAAAACCAAACCGAACAAGAGATGATACAGGAGATAGCGAGCATTCAGATGTTAACGGCAAGCATACCGTTAGACAGGCTCGCGGAGATGTGTCGGCTCGCTGTTGAAAACTATCCGAGAAGAAAGGCGGAAAACCCCAAAGAGGTGTTTAACCTCGATTATGTCTTGACGTTTTATCGGAAAGCGAAAGACAATTTGCGTCCGAAAAATTTCAATCTCATTTTGGGCTATAATCCGAGAACGGGTATAACAGAATATGGAGATATGGACTATTTGACAGATGATTGGAAATATCCGGATGACGCGCCGACAATGTTCGAAAAAGATTAGGAAATACAAATGAAAGACATTAAAAGGAGATGAAAGACGATGATAAGTTGTCATCAGGCGATAACACGTCGCCCGCCGATTCAGGGCGAGAATCCGTATAAGGAACACAAAGCAAAAATCCAGGAAAGAGTGCGCCGCGCTCGTCAGATTGAATACTGTTTAACTCAATGCCCGCACGGCGAAAAGCCATGTAACGGCACATGTGAGGAATTAAAGGCTTTTATAAGCATAAAGCGAGGTGAGTGCAATGGTTGATTTAGCTATCGGAATTATATCGCTTTTAACGCTTGTAGCCGTTAATATGGTGCTGTTTATGCCTATGCGCCCGGAGCGGAAAGATATTATCCGAACGGTGGCAGTATGTGTGTTTATTTGGGGAAGCATACTCATCTCGCTTGTATGCGTTGCAAGAACGCTCGCAAGCTTATTAAACGGCGATTTATTGATGAGGTGCGTTTTATGGAACAAATAAACGAGCGTGAATACCTTATCAGGCGGGCAGATTGCCTCTCTAAGGCGTTTTTACAGTCTGACGAGTATAAGTGCCTACCCGATGAAAAAAGACAAGATTTAGCCGTGTTTGCGGTGTTTGTAAAAAACTATTTAAAAAAGGAGACGCGGGAAGATGAAAGTAACTAAAGCGCATTGTTTTTTTGAGCAAAGCGGAACATTTAAAAATGAGTTTAAAAAACTCGGAATCGAAGCGGAAGATTATGATATTCGGAATGATTTCGGAGAGACGGATAATGTGGTCGATTTAATGAAAGAGATAGCATACGCATATTATCTCGATGAAAAGACCGTTTTTGATTATATCCATGCAGGCGAAATAATCTTTGCTTTTTTTCCTTGCACACGGTTTGGAAACCAAATACAATTGGCTTTTAGAGGGGAACAATATCAAGACAAGAGCAAAGATGAAATTTCTAAACTTGAAAGGGGTATGAAACTTCATCTTGAACTTCATAACTTGTATAAATCAATATCGATGTTGGCGATAGTGTGTTTGAAAAAAAATATTCCGCTCATAATTGAGAACCCGTATTCGACGGCGCATTATCTGACGAGATATTGGTGTTTAAAGCCGAAAGTTATTGACATTGACAGATCGCGGCGCGGAGATTTATTTAAAAAACCGACGCAGTATTGGTTTATCAATTGCGAACCCAGTAAAAAAATATTATTTGAACCTGTTGAAATTCCAGGCGGGAAAATAAAAATAATCGAAAAAACTTCAAATAAAGTAGAGAGGTCTATGATTACTTCGGAATATGCAAGGCGGTTTATAAAAGAGTTTATTTTAGATTAAAAAAGGAGAATGAAAGATGAAATCTTTATACGCTTTGTATGATAGAAGAGATTGTTTTATCGATTGCGATTTTAGCTTAAAAAAAATCACAAAGAAAAAAGCGTTTTTATCGCAATACGAAAAAAAACAAAATCAAATAAAAATTTGCAAAATATCGCTTGAACCGCAAGATGATGTTTTTCAAGAAGAAGATAGGATTTTTATCGAGGAAGAGCATGCAAATGTATTTACAGGCGCAGAGTTTGCAAAAATATTTGGCGTTAGCCAAAGGACAATATGGCGTAGAAAAGCCAAAGGAGCAAAAAATGAAAATTAAAGACGTAAAAATCGGAATGAAAATTATAGGCAATGACCTCGCAAATAAGAAGTATCTTTATACAAAAAAAGGTTGGGTAGGGGTTGTTAAGTGGATTCAAGGTGGTCATATCTTTGCGAAAGATAATAGCAGAGAGTATAATTATTGCCTTGATCCGAAAGCCTTTGATAAATACGAAGGAGACGAAGAGGTTTTAAAGGTTTATCGCTCGACAAACGGATACTATGTAGAATATAACGGTCAAATTGTGGCAGGCTCTCGTTGTCACCCCCACGATAAATTCAACGAAGAGTTCGGACTTAATCTCGCGCTTCGGAGATTCTGCAAAACCTTAAACGATAAGGCTGTCGTCGAACAAAAGACGGTTACAAGAACGATTCTTAAGGTTAATGATTTTATTTGAGGTGAAGTTATGTTTTTAAATGAAGAAGAACAATGTAGCAGATTGCGCGCCGCGGCTGATAAAAAAGATATGACGTTGATTGATTATGAAGAGCTTTATAATAAACGCGCGGAGTTGGATGAGGAAAACGACAAAGAAAGTAAGAGACAGGAAGAGATTCGCTATAGAGATGTAATACGAGGTATTCTTGGTTCTATTTGCTACTATATGTCGAAATTCGATACTATTATGAAATATGAGCTTCCTGACAACGTGCCTGTATGGATAATCGTGGATATATTTCAACGTCACGGATATAGCGTGAGGGACACCGTTGAAAACGATAAAAAAACATTGGTGTTTTACTTAGATGAGCCAAAGAGAAGATAAGGAGCAGACATGAAAAGACATAGAAAGAAACGAACGGAATCAAAAGAACTGAAAAGCTTAAAATTTAAAAAGGCGCTTATTATTATCGCCATGATAGCAATAACACTCTTATCGCTTAGCGGCGAAGCTGTCGCTGTTATTCATCAAATTAAGCTTCAGACCGAGAGATTCGGTGCTGTAATGCAGTTTGCGTACATATGGAATTTATACGATTTATTCAGTTTAACGCTTTTAGGACTTGCAGGGGATCTTCCGCTGTTGGTAAAACTCGACGATTTAAACGAACAAATTGAAAGAGAAATTTTTTTAAAGAGAGGGTAAAACAATGAACAAAAAACAGCAGATTGAAGAAATGACGCAAGATTTTATAAATTTTGGGATAACAACAAGGCAAGGCGTTGAAGCGTTTGCCGAAGCTCTTTATAATGCGGGATATCGCAAAATCGAAAATGGGAATGGGCATAATTTACCTCACGAAATCGAATACTTACTCACCGAATTTGATAAAATGGGCTTTGCGCCTACAAATTTTTGCGACGCCCCCGAAGCAAAGGCAAAATTATGGAAATCGGCGTTAGTATACGAAATTGAATTACTCTTAGATGAACATGCCGTAATCAGAAAAAAAGCGATTGAAGAGTTTGCGGAAAAGCTACAAAAAGAATTGCCTTGCCGAGATTATACATTCGACGGCATTACTTATTCAATGGTTTTGACTTCGAATATAAAGTATGTTATAGACAAACTATTAAAGGAGTTTGAATGATGAATCGTGAACCTATCAAACATTTATCGTTTAAATTAGGCGACCTACCTATCATGAAGAACAACGGCGATACTTACGAGCTTGAATTGTGCCGTAAAGCAGTTGCAAGCGTTATGAAAGACGTAGAAAAAGCAGATGACAAAGTGATATATGAAGCAATGATTGAATTCGCCCAAAAGGAAAATTTTACCGATATTTATCTGATAGACGAGGATTTTTTACGCTCGGCGATAACTCATGAAATCGAACGAAGAAGGAGATTGAATAATGAAATACAGCCATGAAAGCGAAGAGTTAAACGCTCTTTTAGGAAAGAAAACAAAGGTTACACTTTGGGACGATACAACAATAACGGGCATATTAACCCGCGCGGAGTGGAAGCCCGACCGTTACGAAGTCGCAAATTATTCTTTTCGTAAAACACACGTTAAAAAAATAGAGGTAGTAAGATGAAACAATATAAAAGATTAACAGAAAGACGACGAGGTAATTTAATAATTGATAACTGCGGTAATTGCCCAAATGTCAGAAATCCACGAGGGTGTACAGATGAAGACTGCTATGAAATCATAAAAAATCGCCTCGCCGAACTCGAAGATAAAATCGAGAACGGGTCACTTATAGAGTTACCATGCAAAAAAGGTGATATTCTTTACGGCTATACAGAGCGACACCCTACTTGTGAAGAGTGCGAACATTGCCTTGAAAGACAAAGCTGGGGGGAAATGCCGAGCGGCTGGCTTAGCGTGGCGGCGGCAATAAATGCATGTAAATATAAGTGTCCGCCAAAATATGAGACGATTCCGTTTAAGGTTGAAGACCTCGGCGAAGTATGCAAATTTACAAAAAATGGCAAAATACGTCTTAAAGACGAAATTTTTAAAACCGAGGAAGAGCTAAAAGAATACTTGAGAAAAGGAGTGAAAAAGACAAAATGGAATCGGTCATTGTAAGCATAAAGCCCGAATGGTTAGAAAAAATCATAAGAGGTGAAAAGACGATCGAAGTGCGGAAGTCCGCACCAAAAGAAGTACCGTTTCGAGCGTATATCTATTGCACGAAATCAAAGGAATATGAAGTAACCGTAGATGAGGTACGTGATGACGGCAAGCAAAGACATCACAATGGCAAAGGAAAAGTTGTAGCTATGTTTGTTTGCGATAGAGTGGATAATATAGAACCGATATTCTCTTTTTGTGATTGTTATAGCGGATACGACGATACAAGCGATTGTATCCATTTCGAGGGTTATTCCATTGATAACGAAAGGCTCAAAAAAACTTGTTTAACGCAACAAGATTTATGTATTTACGGCAACGGCAACCGCCTTTACGGCTGGCACATATCCGATTTGAGGATTCTCCCTCGACCGCAAGATTTGAGCATTTATTCGGGCAGAAAAAAAGTTTTAAAGGGCGAAAAGGTCGAAATAGAAAAGCCCTGCATTTTCGGCAGCGGCAATAGGCTCGATTGGAAGCCTATACCGTTAACCCGTCCGCCACAATCGTGGCAATACCTATATTGAGAGATATGAAAGATTATAACATAAAATCAATCCGACAAGATTTTAAGCAAAAAGGTATATTTTATACTCAAAAAGAACTTGCCGAATATATTAAAAATTTATTACCCGAAAACGTCGATCGGGTATACGATCCGACGTGTGGCAATGGTGGACTTTTAAGCGTGTTCGATGATAATGTAGAAAAATACGGACAAGATATAAATGCCCAACAAGTTGAAGAGGCGGCTAACAGACTGAAGAACTTCCACGGAGTGGCGGGCGACACGCTAAAAACCCCCGCTTTCAAGGATATGAAATTTGACTATATCGTCGCAAATCCGCCGTTTTCGATAAAGTGGGAACCGTTTCAAGACGAGCGTTTCAATGCGCCCGTTTTGCCCCCGCCAAGTAAAGCGGATTACGCGTTTAATTTACATATATTGCATTATTTAAGCGATAAAGGTATTGCGGCTGTTTTAAATTTTCCTGGCATTTTATATCGAGGAAATCGAGAGGGTATTATTCGGCAATGGCTCGTTGAACAAAATTATATAGAAAAAGTTATTGCAATTGCTGGTAATAAATTTGCCGATACATCAATCGCGACGTGCGTTATAGTATATAATAAATCAAAACAAAACACGGATATTCTTTTTATAGACGACGAAACGGGAGAACAACGGAGCGTGTCTTTTGAAGAAGTAAAAGAAAACGGATTTAACCTTTCCGTAAATTTGTACATACAAGCAAAAACGATAAAGGAAATTATAGACCCAATAGAACTTGATACACAAGCTCGCAACGCTTTTTTTATAAGATTAAGAAATGAGTTAATGTTTGAAAAAACCGTGTGCGAATTTGAAGGGTTAAACTTTCAATCGTTTTTAACGGATATACAAACAATATTAGACGAATTTAAAGAAATAAAATGATTATCATAAAAAAACAAAATATACTAAGGAGATAAATATGAAATCTGTACTAATATCTCAATCGATAGAAAAGACTTTTATCGTCCTTGTCCCGTTACGCCCGTAAATTGCACGAATTGCTTTAAATTCGGCAAGCCGTATAGCATTCAGTACGATAACCGAAAACGTAAGGTTTATTGCACGCGTAGGGTTTCGGAAAAGCCTATAACCTTTGTTTACATTGAAGAATTAAAGGAAACGCCGCCTATATTTCACAAGGAATTGAAAGACATACACAATTAACCGAGGTGAAACTATGAACAGAATAGAAGTCAAGGAGTATTTGAGAAGATATAAGAGAGCATGCTCGGATTACGAAAGAGTTAAATATAACCTATACGCCGTCAATAACGACCTTTACGGCTTACAAGTCACGAAGTATGATAAAATACCCGTACAAGGCGGAAACGGCGTTAAAGACCGTTTAGAGGGGCTTATGGATAAGTCCGAAAAGCTTTCAAAACAGCTTAACGAACTCGGGGAAAAGAAAGACGCTATAAAAGAGGAAATCGAGCAGTTTATCCGCGCGCTTAATAATCCTGACTGGGAAAACATACTGTTTGACTTCTACATAAAAAATATGACTTATACCGAAATCGAAAAAAAAGGCGGCTACGCTTGGGGAGTTCCGAAAAACATAACCTCGCTTGCTTGTGTGCGCTTGGCTCAAATCTGGACGGCAAAAAAGCTAATCGCCGAAGTTAAAGAAGAAGCCCGTTTGTGAAAGAAATTTTCATAAATCAATTACCGAAAATTACCTAAAGTTACTTTTCAAGTGCTATAATGGTAGTATAAAAATTTATAAACGTCGTCCGAGAGGTCGGCGTTTTTTTCTTGTAAGGAGTAACCGTGAGAGGCAAAAAGAACGATAGCAGGGCAAGGGAACTCGCTTATCAGCTTCTTGCGGAAGGGAGAACACCCTCAGAAGTTGAAAGAGAGGTTAAGGCGAAGGGATATCAGTTTTCGCGGGGCAGTGTATACAACCTCAAAAATGAAATTGAGAAGAATCCCGAAGCAAAAAAAGCTTTCAACGAACTAAGACAATTAAAAAAAGAAGAAATAAGCAGGCTTAACGATGAAATTCTTAACCGTTCGGCAAACGAACTGATAAGAAGGCTTAAGGCTAATCCCGAAGCTTTTCCGACAAAGGAGCTTATAACAACCTATGGCATAGCAATGGATAAGCGTAAGCTTTTAACAGACGGAGAGACATCGGAGACAAAGCAAGGACAGTGTAACAGTGTTATAGCTCTTACCGATAAACTCAAAGCCCGCACGATTGAGGGCGTAGAAGAGCCTACAACCGACAATATAACGGAAAGCGAGGCAGACGGTGAGTAATATTAAATTTACAAATAAAATGCTTAACGCCGTTTCTGTGGCGTTAAAACCGCAAGTTAATTTATTGACGTTTGAAGGTACTGTAAGGTCGTCGAAGACCGTTACAGCCGTTCAAGCGTTTTTTTATAGGGTAATACAATCGGATGGCTTTCTGCACCTTATCGCGGGGCGTGACTTTGACACGATAAAAAACAACGTGCTTGAAGCGGACGGCTTAGGGCTTTTGCCGCAGTTTGAGCCGTATTGCAAGCTCGATAAAGATAAAATTGGCAGTTATTACGTTAAGGTCACGGTCGGGCGGATAAACAAAAAGATTATGCTTGTCAATTACTCGAACATTTCGCAATGGAAGAAAGTCCTCGGCTCGTCTATCGAATGCGTTTTTGTGGACGAAGTTAATATCGCGGACAAGCAGTTCGTTGATGAGTGCTTTTCTCGTCAAGTATCATTCGACCACCCTTTTACGATTTTTACGCTTAACGGTGATTTACCTACGCATTGGTGTTATACCGATTACATAAATACCTCGACGATTATCGGTAAAGCTCCCGCTTCGATTATAGCGGATATGGCAAAGGTCGAAAAGGTCAAAGGGCGATACTATATGCATTGGACTTTTGAAGACAATCCCGTAATGACCCCCGAAAAGATAGAGAGAGCGAAAGCACTCTATCCGATAGGATCGTATTATTACACTATAAAGATACTCGGCGAGCGTGGCGCGCCCGGGGAACTCATCTTTCTTGACTATCTGACCGATGATATCGTACAGCATTTCGAATATACCGATTTTGACATTTACACCGTCGGCATAGATATAGGCGCAACGAGAGCAAAAAACTCCGTGTCGTTAATAGGTTTTAAAAGAGACTTTTCGGCGGCGGCTATAATGGACTGTCAGGCGTTTGATTTATGCGGCTACAAGGAAAAGACCGAGCGCATAAAGAGCATTGTGGACGGTTGGAAAGAACACGGAATTTATATCGAGGGCGTTTTTATCGACAGCGCAGAGCAGAACTACATAACAGATATGAAGACGGATTTCAATGCCGAACATCTTCCGCCTGTCGCAGGGTCGTACAAGGCTACAATTAAGGCGAGAATCGATTTACTTATAATTTTGTTCTCGCTTAAACGTTTGAAATTTAACGACAATGCGGGCGGAAAGCGAGCGTTACAAGCGTATAAAATCGCGAAGTGGGCGGAAGACAAGAAAGGCGAAGAAAGAGAAGATAATAACGAGCCGCAAAACGATATCATGGATAGCGTAGAGTACGCTATAACAAGACACATGAATGCGCTGTTAAAAGCGGCAACGGAGCGTAAATAATGGGTTTAAGAGATTTTTTTACAAGGCGGCGGTTAAACCGCTTGCAAAGGGATTTAGACATGTTGAGGAATACTATAAAATTTAATCCGTATGCGATAACGATAACCGATAACGAGACGGATAAAGCCTTTTCGGAAAAAATAACAGAGTACCGTGTTTGGAGCATGGGGAACGCCTACATTTTGCGGCGGTTTTTCCTCGGCGCAGTGCAGGAGTACGGGACGTGTAATTACTTCTGGACGCGTGCGCCGCTTTATTATCGTATGCTTCACAGCGGCTTGCCCGGGCTTATCTGCTCAAAAATGCCGAGGGTGCTATTCGGCAACGGCATATCTCCTACGGTGTCTGTTTACAAGGACAACGGCGACGTGGATAAAACGAAGACCAAGACGGCTACCGATTACGCGTTACAGCTTATCGATAAGGTTAATCTACGAGACGTATTGACCGAGTGCGCCACAAACGAAAGTTGGGGCGGACACTCGTTTATAAAATTCTCATACGATACCGAGTTGTCAAATTATCCGATTATCGAAGCTTCGGATATTATGTCAACGGAAGTAGTTAAAGAGCGCGGCATTACCGTAGCGATTATTTTCAAAACATGGTACGAGAAAGAGAAAGGGCAGAATACAGGCTTAGGAAGTCGCAAATACCGCCTTGACGAGATTTACACGACCAACGACAGCGGGGACGCGGTTATTCGTTATGAGCTTTACGAGACTTCGACGGGCGAAGATAAGCGTGTGCCGCTTAACTCTATACCCGAAACGGCTAAGGTTGTTGAAACAGTAAACGAGAACGACGAGATAGTATTTAAAGGCTTACAAGGCATGCTTGCTTTTGAAAAGCCTAACCGCTTGCCGTCGTTAATGTTCCCGCATTCAAATTACGGTGCTTCCGACTTTGAGGGCGCAACCGATTCATTCGACGCGGTAGACGAGGCGTACTCGACGATTATCAACGAGATACGAGACAACAGGACGTTAAGGTATTTCAAGAGTACAGCGTTAAGAAGAGACAAGGACGGCAACGTTATAACACCCGATGACGGCTTTACGAAGAACTATGTTTATACCGAAAGCGACGTAGACCAGGAACAAGGCGGCGAAAAGAACCGCATGATAGACCAGGTAAACGACAAGACGGAAGAGCATAAGCAGAAGTATTTAACGGCTGTTACGGTGGCATTAAACAAGGCAGGCTTGTCTCCGTACTCGATAGGCATAACGGGGCTTGAGAGTATCAACCAAAGTGCTGAGAGCCAACAGGAACGTAACAAGGTAACGCTTGAAACGCGTAAGGCAAAACTCGAACTTTGGAAGCCGTACCTTGCGGCTGTTTTAACAAAGCTTTTGGCATTTAATACATACCTTTTAAAGACGGTAGGCGTAAAACAAGACGATTTACCGCTTGAAGACATGGATATAACGCTTTCGACTGTAACGGTCGATTTCGGCGAGTATTTGCAAGATACCGACAAAGACCTTGTGGACATTTGGGGACTTGCAAAATCGCAAGGCATATCGTCCACGCAAAACGCCGTTCGAGAGCTTCATAAGGATTGGACGGAAAAGCAAATACTCGACGAGGCAAACACGATCGCATTCGAGCAAGGCATGGCAACGGATACCCCGAACGGACTTCCCGAGCTTACGGGCGTTGATATGGGCGACGATGAAAACGACGAGGACGATAAAAACAAGGGCAAGGGCAAGGACAAGGGCGGTGATACCGCTTGAGCGATTTAAGGTCGTTTACGCCTGTTGAGCCTAACACGGCGGGAAAGGCGTTGATAGCCGTTCAGACGGTCGTTACAAGGATAAAAGAACTGATAGTCGGAAGCGTGGCGAAAGGTGTCAACAAAGACGAAATAACGCGGCAACTCAATAAGCTTATTTCCGATTTCTGCAAAACCATAGACAACGAAGCGTTACGAGAGCAGAACCGCAAAGCATTGGTTACGGCGGCAAAAAAGTGGTATTACACGACAACGAGAACTTTTGAGATAGTAAACAGAAACATGCTATCGATGAGCGGTAATATCTACCGTATCGGCGCGAATGATTCTACAAGCCACATAACCGAGCTTCGACCCCGACAAGACCGAGGAATCAATGTCGGCAAGCCGTTAATCGAGGATTATAAAAGAAGCGTAAGATTGGCGATGAAAGCCTTAGCGGCGGACCCGCCGCTTGTAGTTACGAGACGAGACGGCAAAACATACACAATGCCGATTCGGAATCGTGCGGAAATAGCGGTGAGATACGACGCAAACGTAAAGGATTTGCAGAGATTTGCAAGTTCGGGCGTTGACCTCGTGTGGACTTCACAACACCCGAACTGCTCGCCGAGGTGTAAAGACCTTCAAGGCAGGCTATGGAGTATAAGCGGCAAAAGCGGCAAGATAAACGGCATTACATATCGCCCGCTTTCCGAAGCTATACAAGGTAAGTTAAAGGACGGCAACGGAATTATAACCGGCTATGGTTGCCGCCATAGACTTATAGTGTATACGTCGAACTCACACCCGCCGCAAGAGCTATCAGAGGCGGAAATAAAGAAAGAATACGCTATCGATAAAAAGCAACGCGCTTACGAAAACAACATTCGGCACATGAAGACGAACGAAAGGCTTTTAAGGGCAACGGGCGATATCGAGGGCGCAAAGGCGTTACGTAAACGGTGGCGGCAAGCTACAAAGCAATATCAAGCGTACTCATTCGAGAACGGCAGACCGTTCTACCCCGACAGGTGCGTAATCGACGAAGTAGAAATTAAAGATAAAAATTACACTACCGAAGAAAACTTGCAAAATTCCGAAAACAATGTTAAAATAAACATACAGGACTTTGTTCCCGCGGCTACGGTTACGGAAGCAGAAAAGCAGGCAAAAGAATTTTCGGCAAACGTTAATTATGCAGGCGTAAATAATGTTGACGCGCTTAATATGGTAAATAAGACCTTAAAGCGATTGACAACCGAATATCCGATTGATAAGCTTGACCTTATAACGGTAAAAAAATTAGGAAGAAGTCATGCAAATGCAAGCGCAAATGCAAAAGGGCTTAATATTGATTTGAATTATTTGAATAAAAACCCGGATCGCGTTGATTGGAAATCGCGAATTGCCAAATATCCCGAGATGATAGAACAAGCGCAAAAGGCAATCGAAAGCGGAGAGTACCCTAAAAGTTACGTAAATAGGCTTAAAGATCTCATCAAGGAAATGCGAGAAGAAATGAAGTATACGAGGCATACTGTTTCATCGGATTCAGAGAACAGAATTGCGACAACAATTGCGCATGAATACGGGCATATTTTGGCAGATCAATATTTCGGGCAGATAAACCATTCGAGGCTTTGTCCCAATTACGCAAGTACATTCAAAAGCAGAGAAATAGTTGAAATGGCATACGCCAGAGCAAAGACAAGCGGAGATATTAAGAAAATTTCTATGTACGCAAATGATAACAGCCATGAATTTTTTGCTGAATGTTTTGCGGCTCATATAAACGGGGAACAGTTGCCTGATTATATCGAAAATATGTTAAAGGAGACATTGAAAAAATGAAACAGTGTTTAAAATGTTTTTCATACGACCAAGAAAAGGATGACATGATTCGCGGGTTGGACGACTGTATCATCGAAGGGGAAGACCATAGCGATTGGCATTATTGCGGAGAATATAACGGCTCTCCCAAAACGGATAATCCTAAGGAAAACGGATATACAAATCGGATTCCCGATGATGTAATAAACGATAAAGGGAATTGCCCGTTTTTTCTTGATATTGAAAAAATGTGTGATAAACAGTTTATCAAAAAGGGCAAACCAATACCTGATATTTTTCAGGATAAAATAGCCAAATTGGCAGAAGCCAGAAATCGCAAGTAAACACAACTTAAAAAAGGCATAGGGTTAACCTGTGCCTTTTTTAATGCAATTTTTTAACTTAATAATTTAAGACGAGGTAATAACCCCGTCTTTTTTTATACCGGCTCGGCGGAGCTTTAAACGCAAATAGGTCTGGCAAGACGTTTAAACATGCACTTGTCGGCGGACGACACCGCTTAAAACGAAGACAAGATAGGAGACACTATGACACTTAAAGAACTACTCGGAGACAGCTATCGCGACGGTATGACCGTTGAAGAGGCGGACAAGGCACTCGGAGAAGCAGGCGCAAAGCTTTTTGACCTTTCAAAAGGCGAATACGTAGGGAAAGGGAGATATCAGACTCTTGAAGCAGACGTAAAGGCGAAGATGGAAGAGAACGCCGCGCTTGTAAAACAGCTTGATGAGCTTAAAAAGAACAGCTCTGAGAACGTAAAAGCCGAAATCGCTAAACTTCAAGAACAGCTCAAAGCAAAAGATGAGGAATACACGCAGAAGTACAATGCGCGCGAAAAAGAATACCTCATCGACGGCATTTTGAGAGATTCAAAGCCGAGGAACCTCGGCGCGCTCAAAGGCGCGTTAAACGGTAAATTCGACTTTACGAAGGCAGAAGTCAAAGACGGCAAAGTGGCAGGACTTTCCGAGATTCTAACTCAGCTTAAAGAATCCGACGGGTATTTATTCGAGGATTCCGTAGCTGCCCCCAAAGGCGCGGGTTTACCCCCCGCGGGCAAGAACGCAGGCGCAAAGACCGATGAATTCAACTTCGGCTTTACCGGCGTAAGAGCCAAAACACAGGGTTAAAAGCCAACAAAAAATAAAAAACAGGAGATTTAAATTATCATGGCATTCGTAAAAGCAGCACTTAATTACGCTGTAGCATATTCGCAGGCACTCGCGCAGGCTTACCCCTACGCGCTTTATTTCGGCAAACTTTACAACGTCGAAAACGATTCGAGATACCGTTGGGTAAACGCCGACACAATCAAGATTCCCATTCTCTCCGTCAAAGGTCGTGTAAACGCGGACAGAGACGCAATCGCAACGGCGGCAAGAAACTACAACAACACATGGGAAACCAAAACGCTCTCGAACTTCCGTATGTGGTCTACGCTCGTTCACCCTATGGATATCGACGAAACGAACGTCGTTGCTTCGATTACGAACATAACCAAAGTTTTCAACGAAGAGCAGAAATTTAAAGAAAAAGACTGCTACCTTATCAGCAAGGTATACAAAGACTGGACGGATCAGTCCAAGACCGCAGACGCAACGGCAATCACCTCGGCGAATATACTTACCGTTATCGATAAGATGATGGAAGACATGACCGAGAAGAGAGTTCCCACTCAGGGCAGGATCCTTTACCTTACGCCCGCAATGAATACCTACCTTAAATCGGCTTTGCAGCGTAGACTTACGGCGACGGACGACGTAGTCCGCAGACAGATTGAAATGCTCGACGACGTAGAAATCGTCGAAGTTCCGTCCGACTGTATGAAAACGGCGTATACGTTCACCGAGGGTTGCGAAGTCGCGGCAAAAGCAGGACAGATTAACCTCTTCCTCGTACACCCCTCGGCGGTTATTACCCCCGAGAAATACAGCTTCGTAAGCCTTGACCCGCCTGACGCCAAAACAAGCGGTAAGTATTACTACTACGAGGAAGCTTACGAGGACGTATTTATCCTCAACAAGAAAGTCGACGGTATCGCTTTCAACATCACCGCGAGCGCGTAAAATCAAAGCATAAGGGGCTGTAAAAAGCCCCTTCCCCTTTGTGGGGATAGGAGAAGAAAATGACTTTTCAGGAAGCGAACAAATTTATAGACGAATACGCAAGCTACACCGGCAAGGATTTAAACGAGGTTGTAAAGCTTCATCCTCAACTTTCCTTATTGTTCGGAAACGGCGCGGCATTCGTTCAGCGTATCGAAAGAATCATCACGGAAGAGATTAAATACCGCGCTCCGCTCGTTAATCTCGATGATATGTCGGATATCCAAAAAGCGGCTTTCAGAAACGCAATAACGGAGCAGATAACATACACCGTGGCAAGCGGGGATTTTAGCCTTATAAGCGGCTACAATGACGTAGATAACACGTCTTTAAACACGAAAGAAATACGGCAGAAAATGTTTTCGCCGTTAGCTATAAAGATATTAACCAACGCGGGACTTTTATATTCGGGGCTTGACAGAGCCGTAGTGCCGTGTTGGCTCAGAGGTTTAAGAAGATGATAAAAATCGGCATGGATTTGGCGATACTCAACAGGCACGTTGTAAGCGAAGGCGGGGAGTATTTAGGCGCAAAGCTTAAAGGCGATAATTTCCTCGCTTATGAAACAGAGCTACCGCTTGCAAGCGAAAAAAACGTTATAGCCGGTACAACCTCGACGGTGAGCGACGTAACGCTTGCGCTCGCTACGTCCGATAATATTGCCGCAACGATAGTAAGCGACGACACGGTAGCGTGGAAAGGTAGAACGTATTCCGTCTCGAACGTAAGCGCACGCAGAAAGAAAGGCGGCATGCTGTATTCGAAAGAGTACGTAATTTTTTTAAAGGGCTGATATGTGGAAAAAGCTATATTTGGCGCAAGATATTATTCTGGCGCATTTGCGGTTTTACTGCCCTATCCGAACGGGAAGACTTTTTGCAACGATAACGCCCGATAATAACAGCCTTGTTATTACTATCGGCGATGAAAACGTACAATACGCGCCGTTTACAAACGAAAGTTGGAATAATGGGCATAAAAACCCGAACGAAGGGTGGATAAATAAAGCCTTAGACGCGGCTCTGCCGATTGTTGATAAATTCCTTGCCGGGTCTGTAACGGAAGAAGAAGCAAGGGAGATTGTAAAGGCGAACAACTCGATATGGCAGGCGAAATTCGCGAAAAGGGCTAAAAAATTCAGAGAAGAGGCTAAAACGATATGAGATTCGAAGAGGTATTCAAAGGTATATTAAAAGATAAAATCGTTGCGGCGGCGGGAGAAAACTCAGCATATTCAATTCATGCCGTAAGCGATTTATTTTTTAAAGCCGAAAACTTCATAAAAGGCAATAACGACGTTATTATGGTCGTTCAAGGCGGCAACGTGACGAAAAGCAATATCCCCGATTACGATTTAAACACTATGCCGTTAATTGTCAATTTCATTGTCCCGCTTATCCGTAAAAACGCCTTTATGGGCGTTCTCGGCAATGTAGCCGAAAAATATAACGGCACGCTTGAAGAAACGGCGCAAGAAAGCGATAACGGCTCCGTAACGCAATACAGAACTATATATAACACGCCGTTCGTCATAGGCGAGTCGCAAGAGATACGTTGCGGCACGGGAACGATTAAAATCTGTACGGTTCAGTGGATAATATCGCTCAATTACGGCAAAAACGCGTATGTAAAAACGCCGACGGTTTACTTAACAATCAACAACGTTCCTATTCCGATTACGCACATTATGCGTTACGAACACGCCTACGCCCCCGCTTACGACGATTATCAGAAATTCGGAGACAAAATCCGCACTTCAAAAAAACTTTCGGCAATTCGCACCTGGGTTTTTCAGATCGCGAAAATAACGCTTTCGGAAAGCACAAAAGCGAAAATTAAAAGCTTGATAAATTCCCCGAAGTTATTTGACAGCGTTATTAAAGAAATTACAAACGATGATGAGAAGTTACAATTTCTTTTTGAAGCATTTGAATGGGGTTTAGAATTAACCTACGCGATAAAATTACAAAGCGATTATGGAATAATTACGGTTAACCATTTGTCTGTTTCATCGGGAATCGAGAATAATTCAGGCTCGTACCTTTTAACGTTAGAGGTGTAATATGTCGGTATCAAAAGACGAGGAAAACAGAGTATATACCATAAAACTCGACGTAGGCATACAAGGCGACGGTGGCGACAGTGCGGGCGATACGCCGCAGGATAAACAGGATAACGAAAACGGACAGATAGCCGCGGGCGCGGGACAGACAAAGTCTAAAAACGTTTCAAAAGGTGCGTGGGCTTTAAACCTTGCAAAGCAACAAGGCACTAAGATAGCTTCCGATTTAATCGGTAATATCGGCGACATAACGGGCGATTACATAGCGCAAGCAAATATACAGGAAACGCTTGGAATCGTGTCAACGTTCGGCGGTATTGTCGCGGCAACGGCGGCGGGCGGAGTAGCCGGGTTTGCCGTTTCTGTAATCGGCGCGGGAGTTTCCGCAGGGATACGCGCGGTAAATTATCAGCGGCAAATTTACATGCAAAATAAAAATGCCAAATGGCTCGCTCAAAGAGTAGGCTACTCGGCATTTAAATAATTATTTGTTTTTGTCTTTTGGTTCATTGCTAACGTGGACGTTTTTGTTATTTGCATGGTCTTCAACCTTGCAAATGAAGTCAAACGCGCAAAATGAACATATTATTTGCATTATAAAGAAAATAGCAAATAACAAAAAACGAACTTCTCGAAGCTGTATATATCGCGAAATACAAAATCCGCAAGGGAAAAGTAAAGAAGCTACATTTAATGCAATTATAATTTTTAAAGCTGGATTCTTCATATATTCACCTCATAAACATAATAACACTTTAGGAGCTTTTATGTCAATTAAATTTAAGATAATTCACACATCAAAAAAAACGGGCGTAGAAACTGTAATATTCGATAATACGTCTGATAGCGTTATTGAAGACGTCGGAGACCTTTTAATCGGCGTTCCGATAACCGAAAGCGTAGACGACGGCATGAGTACAGCAGTACTTCATTTAAAGAGCTGTAAAGGCGATGTAGCCGTTCCCGCGCTTTTCGAACCTTATGATAAAGTTGAAGTCCAAAAAAGCGCAAACAGTTTTATGCAAAGCGAGCTTTACGTTGTTGCGATAGATAATAGAAAGGTCGATAATGAAAATTTAAAGACTTACGAAAAAACCATATCGCTCGTTGAGGCAACGAAAATACTCGATAGTATTTTTATTTATAATTGCAATTTAACAAACAAAACAGATACGCTTAAAGACCAAATTGCAAAGTTATTAAATAACGCCGAGATAGGCGTTGAAAAATCACGCTGGCTACAATGCGAAGCCGCCACGGCAACATCTTCAGTATTTAACGGATATAAATCCGAAGATTTTTTCTTCGATAACATAACGTTAAGAGAGGCGTTATATCGCATATTTGAAGTTGCACATTTCCGCCCGCATGTTTCGGCTATAAATTACGTAGGCGGTGACATAAAGTATATAAATATCGAGCCGATAAGCCAAATAAACACAAAAGAAATAAGTTCTCTTGCTAATGCGGGAGACTTTATCGGCGACGAAGCGGAAATTTCAATCGATAATTATTTCGGGACAATAAAAGCTCGCGGATATAACTCGATTACAAAAAATGTAATAAAAACGGGAGAAATTCCGTTTACAACGACAGAAGCTCAAATTACAAGCGGAAACATACTTGCGGATTTAGGCTTTCCTATTGAAGATATAAGAGTTTTTAAAGTTGGGCGTTCTCCTGTGCGTGTTGAGATTTACGCAGACCTTTATTCTGTTGTGGTTGAAACGTCGTTTTTTTGGGATATTTCAGAGATGATAATTGATGAAGAACTTTATAAAATTCTTTCTGTTGAAGAACAAAAAATACATATTCCATATACAAAAAATACAAGCACGATCGGAATGTCTAAAAGCTATAAAAATTTTATATTTACCTATTCAACTTTAAAGGAAATTATAAAAAAAGATTTAGCGAAAGGAACGGAGAGTTCATTTTTTAAGTATTGCAAAGAAAATAATATTTCAGATACAACAGGGTCAACTTTGTATTTGTCACATTCAGAAAACAAAACTTTTGAATTGTTGACAAATATTGCAGAACTTGGATTTCAAGCGGAGTTTATACCTCGAATAAATACAATTATTGAAATCTCAAAGCCCGGTGTTTATGACAACGACCGCCTAAAAGTAGCCATTGCGGACAACCAAAGCGCAAACAGTATAGATATAGCGCGGCACGGTAGGTCACTTGCAGGGCTTGCAAGGAGAACGGGAAATGAGGAGATAACGCTTAATTTTATTTGTAACGGTTTTAACAATCTTTTGCCTGTTATGGGTAAATTTACGGGCTTAACGGGGCGGGATTCTTACCTTAATGACTACGTAATAACAAAGCGCGAATACGCTATTTATGACGATTATTTAAAAGTTAAATATTACTGCACGAAAGATTATCAGGCGATAAACGAAAAAATCGGTGTAGACAGGGAAAAGCGTTTATATAACATTCCGCTTGAATCGTCAGATTGCCCGATTTACGTTAAATACTATGTAACTGTTGACATAACGGCAAAAACAAATGATACAGGGTTTAAAGCTTCGATTTTATATAATTCTATATTAAACCTTGTGCTTGATTCTTACAACGAAAATTTCCGCCTTGCTTATTTGTATTTAGCCACAAAAGAAGCGAGGTCGGAGCAAGCGATAGACGGAAAATTGATAAAACAATTAGAGAACAACCAGTATTTTGCACTACCTCTATTGCCTTACGCAAGCGATAAATGTATAACTTTTATCGCTCAACCGTTAGATAATTATTCTGTCGGATATTCTCGAGGTGGTAAATTTTTTGATTTTTGGGGCGGCGGCGGAATAAAAGTGCTTTATAATCCATATACCGACAAAAATGGCGAATGTGACGGATTTACCGTTTGCCTTGCTTCAAGGCAAAGCGTGGCGAAGAACGTTAGCAGCTATCCAAAAGTCACGAAAGGCGGAGAAACGCTTATTTCAGACGACGTACAGATTTCATATAAGAAAGACAGGACACAACGCCCCGTCTTTTTTATTGCGTTTGAATTTTTGCCGTCAAAAGAGCTTTATGGGAAAATCGTGTTCGGAGAAGCGATCGCGAGCCAAAATTTCCTCGTAGTCAGCGAAGCCCCCGAAAAACGTTACGTGTATTCGTCGGGTGAGATTTATCGTGAGGGGGAAACGAAGATAAAAGGCGCACGAGTAGGTGAAGCCTTAAATTATTTTATTCCGTCCCTACATGATACAGCGAAAACTGTTTATTTGACGGTGCAAAAAGATATGCCGCTGTCAAGTTCTATAAAGGCATACGCAATCGGAGACGAAAGCGGCAATCTGTTAATCGCTTTTAATATGGCGTTAACCAAAGATGAAAAACTATATTTCAATATTTCAAGAAAATTATAAAGGAGCAAAACATGAGGATAACGGTTAATAAAAACGGTCAGGTCGTGGATATAGCCGATTCAACGCTTGTCGCGAATTCCACTTATGGCAACGCAAGCTTTATCGTCGCTTTTGACGAAAGCCTTACGCAAAGCGAAATATCGAATTTTGCGACGTGTACGTATTCGGTTATTCGAGCGGACGGCGTGCAAATCGACAACATGTATATGGCGTTGAAAGGCGAGCAGTTCGAAGCCGAATTAAAATCCGATTACGGTATACTTGACGTAAACGGAAGTATTCAGATTTCTTTCCAGATAAAGACAAAAGATAACGGCAAGGTATTTGCCACAATAGCCGTAGCGGCGTTCGTTCAGACTAATATCGGTAAGCTTACTAAAGAAGAAGCAGACGATGTTGAAACAAGGCTTATATCGCGTTATATTGAGCCAATGGCGGCAAATATTAACGAAAAAGTTGATAAAATCGACAGCGACAACGTAGGGGATAAAGCTTATATAAAAGGCGAGACGGGGAATACCGAATCGCCCGATTATGTTTATATCGAGCGAAACGGCGAAAAGAAAAGCAGAGCGATTCTCGGCGCAACGCAAGACGGCGACTATATTATTCCTAACGCCGAAAAGCCCGCAAATCCCGTCAATCTCGGGCAGTTGCTCGAGCAGTTAAAGCTTTATATACAAGCAATTGAAAAAGGCTCTGCGGGCGGCGTGGTGCCTTTAAATGAAAGCACTCTTATCGACGAGAAGTATATTCCGTCCGATATTATAAACGCGGCTGGTAACGTTATAAACAAGGTCGATAAAATTCCGCAAGGACCTTACGACAGAGTATATATTGCTCAAGGCTTGTACGATAGCTCCCCCGATAAATTCAGGTCAGTAAACTCAAAAGGCACGCCTTACGCATATTCATTGCTCGGAGCCGACGCGGCGGGCGTGTACCGTGTTCCCGCGGCTACGGACGATTTAAGCCCCGTTAACCTTAAACAGCTTTTAGCTAAGCTCGAGAGTTATATTTTGGCGACGGAAAAAGGTACTGCGGGCGGTGTGGCTATACTTGACGGCTCGGGAAAAGTTCCTGCGTCGCAATTGCCGGGCTTTGTTGACGACGTACTCGATACATACGTTCGCTCGGGCGCAACACTTTATTCCGCCGCATGGTTATCGCTTGAGAAAAACGGAGCGGCGTTAACGCCCGAAGAGGGCAAGCTCTACATCGTAAAAGAGGGCGAGTACGCAAATCATCAATACCGTTGGACAGGCTCTCAGTACGGCGAAATAGCAAGCTCTCTTGCACTCGGAGAGGTAACAGGCACGGCTTACGACGGCGGCAAAGGTAAAGCCCTCAGAGACGAACTAACAGCCGAAGCAAAGCGCATAGACGATAACGAGAGAGATATCGCCGCACTGCGCACGGACGTAGATACAGGCGAGACGTATATCGGAGCCGCCGAACCTGATAACAACCGTTATAAAACGTGGATTGATACCACGGAAGAGCTTTTCTTTTCAAAATCGATATTAAAAAGCGGCGATTATATCGTCCTTACCGAAGAACAAGACGCAGACGGCACGCCGATTATAAAAATTTCCGTAAAGCCGCCGTATAAACGGCATAATATTAAGATATCGTTTGCGAGCAAAGTGACTGAAACTGACGCGGTTACGCTTACAACAGTATTAAGCGCGAGCGTAATATCCACAAGAGCGACCTTTGTCGGTATGACTTGGAACGAGCTTTGCGACGAACTCGGATTAAGCGAGTCGGGGCAGGATGACTATATTCCCGCAAAAGGCTCTCGAAGAAGTACAGGCAATAGCCAATATGAGCTTGCGATTACAGGATTTAACAGGAATTATTTATTTAACGCAAGGTATAGCTCCGCGACAAATTTTACGGAAATATCTGCTAACTCAATTTATATAATGAGCGGCTTAAAAATTACCGACAGTGTAAAGGAGATATAACATGTCAATTTTAAAGTACAAAGACCCGAAGACGGGCGAATTTAAACGCATAAATCCTTATAAAGCCGAATTATCGTTTGTCGGCAAAGACGGAATTGTAGTCAACAAAGCAGCTAACTCCGAAGAGGTAGAGATAAGCGGAAGCGGATTGGTACAGAGAACAACAACTGCAAATCGTGTATATACCACTGATAAAGATGGATTGGCAGATACTGCTGCTGTTGCATATACTCCAATTGCATATGGCGTTGCTGCTTATGACGAAGGTGGAAGAATAACAACTAAGGAACCGGCTGACAATTTAGACTGTACCAACAAAAAATACGTAGCTGACAACTACGTTGAGAAAGTAAAGTTTACAAACCTCGAGCAAGCTCTCTACGGCTATATTCTTGACACTACCAAAGAAACCTACGCCGACCTTGACAGCGCAGTATTAAAAAACAGCGTAGCAGTAGGCGATAACGTATACCCGATAGCCGATAAAACCCGCGCGTTAGTCACCCGAATTGAGGGGAAAACGGCTAAAATGGTGCAGTTGCTTGACAAAAGCACGTTTCCCGCAACGTCAACTCCAACTGCGGGGGTAACAGTCACAAAAACAGATGACGGCGGATTATACGTCTTAGGAACGTCTGCGAGTAGCGGCGGAAGGAATTCATGGGGCATAACGGTCAAAATTGAAAAAGGTCATAAATATTTAAGTTTACTTAAAGGCAACAATAAAATTACTACCCCGTTTGTCACTTTAAAATCTGACACATCGCAATATGTTGGTTTTGTTGCGGACATTGTAACAAGCACGATTGAGGGTGAGTGTTATTATGGATTTAACCTTGCAGCGGAAGATTATGACGAAACAATATATCCTAATCTCTTCGACCTTACCGCAATGAATCGCGAAGACATAACTTCCGTCGAGCAGTTTAAAGCGGAATTTCCCGACATTTATCCGTATGAAAACGGGAATATCTACCCCGCGAAAATTAGCGGCGTGAAGTTTACGGGAAAGAATCTGTTAAAATTAGAATTATCATCAACAAATAAATGCAATGCCAACATAGAGGGTGATGTTTTAAAGATTACACCAACAACGCAGAACGCCGAGGATATTATTTTTGCCGAAGTAAAAACTCACTTAAAAGCAGGAGAATATGTGTTTAGCTCAATTGATAAAAACACAAACACAACGGGAACACAGTTTATAATAGCAAAAGGTATGTACGGAAAAGATAATATTACAACTATTTTTTCCAAAGGGACAAAGTTCACACTTGACAGCGAACACGATATTTATATACTGATATACCCTTGTTTGCACGCAGAACTGCCTTTTAAGGCGATGTCGGTACAAATGCAGATACAAGCAGGAAGCCAAGCAACCGCCTACGAACCTTATATCGAGCCTGTTTCCGTTACGCTTTCCGAAACTTATGAATTACACGGCATAGGCGATTACAAGGATTATCTCGAAATTACGAAAAACGAAGATAACGAGCTGTATACACTGAAGAAAGTGCAAAGTGTTGGTGTGCATGAGTACACAGGAAACGAAGCATGGACAATGGGAACTGACTACCTTACGTCTGTATTAAGATACTATTGCACAGATATTGAGATTCCGAAATCGATTTGGGATAAAGGGATTTGTAATAAATATGCAACGTTAACGGGTGTAGAAGATAAAGAGGGCGTTTTATTTGGTTCATCAAATGTTTATATTTATTTGTTTTTAAATAGAACAAATTTTCCCGACATTAACAGCGTAAAAAGTTATTTATCCGCTCAATATGCAGGAAACAATCCAGTCGTAATCTATTATAAGCTTTCGTCGCCTGTCGAAACGGTTATCGCCACAAACCTCACCTATGAGCAAGTGACGGCAATAAGGCATAACGGCGGCTTAATCGAAGTTGAAGGCAACATCAATAAAGGCTATGCAAGACCGACGGTAACAAATACGATAGTTTACAGATTAACTGCTGCAAACAAGGCGGAGGGCTGATATGGATAGGGTTTTAAACGATTTAATTAAAGATAACGAAAGCGTTAAAGAAGACATGTATAACGCACGAGTAAACGCGCTTATACGGCAAAAGTATTCGCAGGATAAAGTCGAGGCGGTTATCGCAAATTATTTAAGCTATCTATCTGGCGAATCGGCAAATCAAAATTACAAAACGGAATACTTCGAATTCCAGAAATACAGGCAGAAGTGCAAGGAGACGGCAAAAAATGAAACAAACGATAACGCTTGATTCCATGACGTTCGTCGGCGTGGATAACATGCCTTTCGACGTTAATCAAAACGAACCGTTAGAGCTTGAAGTTAAAAGCTCATACGACTTCGAAAGAATGTACTTTTATTTTAAGAATAACGGCGCAGAATCGGTTGTACGCGGCAAAAAAGGCTCGGACGGCTCACAGGTTATAGAAGTGCCGAAAGAGCTTTTAACGGCGGGGAAAATCGACCTTACCGTGTGCTTGCGCGACGGTATGAAGCTTTTGAAAAAGTGGGTAGTGTCGCCGCTTTTAATATCCGAGTATGACGAGAATTTAGCCGTTTCGGAATATTTAAAAACAATCGAAGACAAAATAACACAACTTGAAGCAAGAGTTAAAGCTCTTGAAGAAAAAAACGATAATTTATTAAAACTTTAAAGGAGAAAAATCATGAAAAAAATTATCTTAATTTTGCTTGCAATCGCCCTCGTTTTCGCTGTGCCGTTCGGCATGGCGACTGCCCACGCCGAAGAAAGCGGGGGCGGAACAGAGGCACAATCGGAACAGGAAAGCGTTATCGAATCGGAATCGGCGGAAGAATCCGAACAAGGTTCTGAAACGATAACACTAACAAAAGACGAACTTAAACAGCTTATCGATGAAGCATTAACGGAAAATCAGAAAAATATTATTTCGATGTTATCCGAAAAAATCTCGGGCTTGACGGGGCTTGACTTTACGTCGATATATTTAATAATAGCCGCTTGCGCCGTCGTTTTGCTTGGAATTATAGTATTTATAGTTAAATACGTTCGCACAAAGACGCGTTTAAAGGCTACACAAGGAGCTTATGCTCTCGAAAAGCAAATTGCCGAGAGTAATTCGGAAATTTTAAAAACGCTTTCTAACGACGGCATAGCAAAGATTGTGCTTGACGCAATGAAAGAAGGCGGCGACGACCTCGTTATAAAGCTTGCAACGGCTTTAAAGCTCGATGAGACGACTATATCGAAGCTTATAACGGCGCAAGAAATGGCAGAAGAGCGTGAAAAGAAAATCATGCTTGCGCTTAAAGCGATCGCCAAAGACGCGGGAAGAACGGAAGTTGTAAACACTCTTTCGGAAGTTCCCGAAAAGTCTTTAGTCGAGAAAATGACGCTTGAAAACGAAAAGCTTAAGCTTGCGCTCGGCGAGAAAAAAGTTGATGAGATTCTTTCTAAATGAGGTAAACAATGAAAAGAAAATTAACTAATCAAGGTAAGGCGGCAGTATATGCCGCCGTTGCCTTGCTTTTATATATCGTGCCGTTTATAATCGTCATGATTTATCATCGCGAAAAGATATTTAAAAGCCCGAAAGCGGCTTTATCGCTTTTTTCTATAACTGCGTTGTGCTTTGTCCTTTTCTTTCTTAAAAACCTTGTAAAAACCCTTTGCAAAATCTTAACGCCGATAGGATTTGGGAGCATGATAGCCTTACTTGTTTCGCTTGCTTTAACGTCGTATTTAACCGATTTAACGCTTATAGCAACGGCAAGCGTTATCGGAAGCGTGCTTGCATGGTATCCATATCAACTTGCCGCGACGTATGCACGCCACAGCAAGGATGAGAACGGCGACGTTATCAAGGCGGCGGGAATGGACTTTAAAACGGCAAACGATAAGCTCTTCCAGATAAGCATAAGCGTAAAGGAGTAATTTATGGCAGACTTTTTCTCGGCAAACGAAACCGCAAAGGACGTTAAAGAATCTAAAATCATGACGGCGGAAACGGCAAAAAAGAAAGCTGCGACCACGGCGGCGGGTTGGTTTGTCAGAAACTCAAATAATATCTTTACCGTTTTGCTTCTTCTTTCTGCAACGGTTATCGTTTTCGTCGCTTCCGTAGCGTTTGACAATCCGTTTACAAGGCGAGAAATTACGGCGGCAATAGTTATGCTTGCCGCATGCTCGTATCTGCTTTTTTTAAACGGATATCGGTCAGGCGAAACGGAATATCTTAAAACGAAAGACTTTATCGAGACGGAAAGAACGCAGAACGCTTTAATAACAGAAGTAAAAGATAAGAAGCTTTTATATTTGCTTACAGACTTTTGCGAGGATTATATCCGCGAAGAGTTGAGAGCGAAACGAAACGAGATCCTTTTGCCTGAAAACGTAAGCGAAGAGGAGTTTAACAAGTATATTGCCGGCGAAGAAACAAAGCTCAACGAAAGTCAGTTAAAGGCATGCGAAGTTGCGCGAAAAATAAAGCCGATACGCTTAACGCGAGAGATGATATTAAAGTGTTCGGAGACGAACAGCCGCTCGCCGCTTAATTCGGAAACAAAAATAAAAGTGATGATAGGCACGCGTTTTTTGTCAAAGTTTATATCGGTTTGCATTACGTCCGTTTTTGCCTTCTCTTTAAGCTACCGAATAATAACTCAGTTCTCGCTCGAAACGGTCTTGCAAGGCGTTGTGTGCGTCTTGTTTATGCTTTTCGGGCTTGTAAGCGGAATATCTTTCGGGTTCAAAATACAAGGCAAATATACGGCAATTAAAGCCGAAAAAAACACGCTCTTAAAACAGTTTTTAGAGTGGAGCGAAAAGAAAATAACAATTGAATAAATAAGGTGAATTATGAAAAAATTCGACGTCGATACTTGTACGACGGAAGAACTGTTCAAACGCTGCCAGGCGTTGCGTTTTTCTGCCCAAAACGTCAGTTTAGCCGTCAATTTTTTTATACTAAAGACACCGCATAAAAGCCTTGCAGATAAATTCTGCATTGACGAAAAATCCGTCACAATGAGGAAGTGGCGGATGAAAAAAATATTAAATACATAAAAAGAGCCTGTGCGAGTAGCTACTTCGCGCAGGCTCTTTTTTTTTCCTAAATTTACTCAGGAATGAAAGACAAATATATTATTTCACATATTTCAAAAAAAATCAAACGATTTTATCA
>ERZ1035032.498-NODE-498-length-31310-cov-13.217373_pt1 | contig 31310 bp, 27 predicted proteins | sample MGYA00520693_ERZ1035032 | MGnify/ENA primary metagenome ERZ1035032 (study PRJEB33766, sample SAMN09781740) | gut metagenome | biome: gut microbiome | host: Homo sapiens | place: Madagascar | study: EMG produced TPA metagenomics assembly of the PRJNA485056 data... | reverse complement strand
TATAGGTACTGTCCGTATCGCTTATCAGGAAGAACAGGGCCGTTTTCTCGTCCCCCAGCTTGTCAAGCTCCAGCTCGTCATAGCTCATGATCTCCCGAAGCTCCGCAATATCGAAGGGGGCCAGTCTGGCCCCGCAGGAAATCAATATGCTTTTAGCGGTCTTGCCGCTGGCTAACTTGTATTTGGCATACTGGCGCACAGCGAAGTGCTGGGGGTTGCGCTTAGCGAGGCCGTCAAACATATAGTCCACAGCGTTCTTGAAGCTCTCGTCATCCTCCCGGACTTCCATGCTGTTTATCATCTCTACCAGCGTATTCATGTTCCGTTCTTCCTCCGGCCCTTCAAAGACGATATAGGCCACAAGGGCGCAGTACAGAAGGGTTTCCGCTTTCGTCCAGAACTCGTCCCCCTCCTTGCCGTCCCCCTTGGTGTTGGCGATCAGGGCGTTGACGAATTTCAGCACATCACTTTCCGTCTTGATATAGGACATGGGGTTGTAGTGCATGGACTTGGAAAAATCAATGCTGTTGAACACTTTGATCTTGTAGCCCTTCTTCCGTTGCAGGAAATGGCCGCATTGGGAGAGGGTGCCGCCCTTGGGGTCTACCACCACATAGGACGAATGGGCTTGAAGGAGCTGGGGCGTGAGCCAGAACCTCGTCTTGCCCGAGCCGGACGAACCGATGACACAGGCATTTAAGTTTCTGGCGTTGGCCGGATTTTTGGGCCGGGTGTTCATGGTGAGAAATTCCGTCCCGGTCAAAATGACATTGTTCTCAAACTTGGGGTCTACAAACGGCTTTATGTCCGCCTCCGTACCCCATCGGGCGGAGCCGTACTCCATATCCCGGCGAAACTTCCGGGCCTTCTTGATTTTGGACTGTACCACAAAGTACAATATCACGGCCCCGGCCACGCCCACGGCAAGGTCGAAAAGCCCCAGCCCCGGTACATAGGACTGAAATACCGGGCCGATGGTCTTGACCATGCCGAACAGCTTTTCCCCGAGGTTGGCCCCAGACGCCATGCGGTAGGCGGTGCCGCACTTGGAGAAAAACCAAAAGGCTATGAGATACGGGAAATATGGAAGTACATATTTCTTGATTTTCTTGCTCACCGTTCTTCCTTCACCGCCTCTCTGGCCCGTTCCTTCTGCTTGGGTCTTGCCGCAATCTGTTCCACGAACTGCCGGAGCTGGCCGAGGATAGACGGCTTTTCCTGACTGCGGCCCATGACTTTTTCCGTGTATTTGGAGAAGGCCGCTGTGATAGCGTCCGCCTGATCTGCCTTGAAGAACAGCAGATAGTGGCCGGAGCTGGTCTTGTGAAAGGCGTAGTCCACATGGAACTCCTTGGCGATACGGTCAAAGTCCTTGGGGGCTCCCACATACTTCATGGCGCTTTTGGTGCCGTAGTGGTTCATCAGCTTTTTTACGCTCTGCCTGCCGTGGGGTCGTTTTGCTGCCTCATGGTGCTTTTTCATTTCTGCCAGGACTTTTTTGCAGGCCGCCGCCAGCGCCCGCCCTGAGAGCTTGGCCGCTTTGATGGAGATAGCGATTGTCCGTTCTTCTACATATTCCTGCATACTGCCTCCTTTCCTCCGGGCAAGTCAGGGAAACCGGGAGGCCCCCGGGGAGCCGCCCGGATAGCGGAACCTCGGGCCAACTTGGCCCGAGGTCTACCGTCCTTCATGGGAAGGCCCTGCCTTGTCCTTATGGGGAACAGGAGGGGCCTCCTTAAACTGCTTGATTGTCTCCAAGATGGAGCGTGTTTCCTCCTTCTCGTCCCGGGCGTGGACATTGGAAATACGGTATTCCTCTGGAATATCGTCCAGCCCGGTATAATGCTCGATAAATTTGCTCTGATTGTCGAACACATAGCCGCCGGGGGCAAAATGCCCACCTTCGTTGATACGCACATCCCGCCCGTATGCCTCGTAGTCGATGTAGTCGATCAGGTGCTCCGGCACCGTGAGAGCTTCAAACTCCAAGATATACATACGGTCCAATTCTTCCTCGTCCTTCACTCCGGGATAAAACTCGAAGCAGTCAAGGTTTTGGGTTAGGTTGATTAAATCCTTGACGCTGCCTGTGTACTCCCCGGCGTCCATGACCGCTTCCAGCTTTTCCAGCTCGTCCTGGGTCATTTCTTCCAGAAGGTGCGCCAGATAGTTGAGCTCGTCAAGGCTTTCGTATTCTCCGAGGTGATCATACAGTCCCAGCATATCACTCTGATAATCGGTGATGAAGTATTCCTCATAGCGTTTTCCGTCTATGCCAATCCGGGAGAACAGGGCCTGCACTTCCTCAATGGTAGTGGGAAATCTCAGGTATTCTCCGACTTCAACGCCCCGTTCCGGGTACATCCCCAGATTGGTCACATAGGCTTCAAACATCATGGCGGCCCTGCTGGTTGACGGTCAGGATACCGTCAAGGGTGGTGGCCGTGATATTGAGCCGCTTGGCAACGGCAATATCATTCTTCACATCCTCGTCCACTTCGCCGCCGCAGACCACAAGCACATGGGAGCGGCGCAGCATATCCCGGCGCATATCAATCCCGTTCTTGTGCTCCTCCGGGATAGCGTCGTTGATGAACAGCGGCAGATAGAGAATGGGGCAGATAGGAGAAAAGCCCGCTTCGTATGCCATCCGGCAGTAGCGGGCCGCAAGCTCCATATCCGTGTCGGGGTCACCGCACCATGCGGCGGTGATGTATGCCAAAGGTCGTTTCAAGGTTTTGTCCCTCCGTTTCTACATATTATAATAGAGTTGCGCTGGATAAGCCCAACCCCTCCGCCCCTTCCCGTGGGAAGGGGGACGGCTCAAAGGAATATATATCCCCGTCGCTTGCCGCCTGAAAGCATAGCCGGGAGAAATCCGTCAAGGGTGCCTTTGGCACCGCCTGCGGCGGCTGTGGCCCTTGACTGATTTTCCCGGATATGCTACCTGAAAACCTGGCGACGGGGAATATTAAATATCCTTTGAGCTTCGGGGTGCGGGGCAGAGCCCCGCATACACCCTCGGGCCAACTTGTCCCGAAGTGGGCTTTACTTCTCCGCCTCGGGAGACTTCTTTTCCGGCTTGGCAACTTCCTTCTGCTGGCCCTTCCAGTCGTCCAGCAGCTTGATGATCTGATCTTTCATTTCCCTCGGGGTTGTTTCCTTCCCGAAGTATTTGCTCAGTTCCGCACCTGTCAAAATCACTTTGTCTACCTCCTTCTTATCCTCCATCATAATGCCGTCGATCACATCTCCGTTGAGAACGCCCTTCTGGTCAAGCTCTCTCATACGCTGGGCCTGCGAGAGAGAAGGGGCCGACTGCTGGCTTTCGATGGCAACGGCGATATACCGCTGGTTCTTGGGCTTGATATAGGCCAGCTCCACCGCCGGGGTGAATTTGATCTGCCCGGCGTCCATCATTTTCTGCAAATCCGGCACAAGGTCATTGAGCTTGATATACCGCTGCACCTGCTTGACAGTCATTTTGTTTCGCTCGGCCACAATCTCATTGGAACGCCGCCCAGTATCCTTCGGGTCAAGTTGGCCCGAAGTAGCCTCCTTGGCTCCTTGGTGCTTGATGGCCTCCAACTGCATTTTCAGGGCCTTGGCCCGTTCACTCGGCAGGATATTTTCACGCTGGTTGGTATTGTCCTCCACCATCTGCGTGATGGCCTGTTCGTCTGTCAGGTCACGGACGATACAAGGCATATCCACGAAGCCCGCAAGTTCGCTGGCCTTCTGGCGGCGGTGGCCCGACACGATTTCATACCCGCCGTCCTCACGGGGACGGACGATAGCAGGCTGGGTCACGCCCTTATCCCGGACGCTGGACACCATAGCCTTCATTTCCTCGTCATTACGGACTTGGAAGGGATGATTTTTGAAGGCGTGGAGTTCGGACAGCTTGATATAAACAATCTGTTCCTCCTTGCCCGGGCGTGGAGCCTCGGCAGGAGCCGCAGGCGTTTCAGCCTGAACGGGAGCCTTTACCTCGGGCGTAGCCTTGGAGGGCTTGGAAGCCTTGGGGGCCTTTTCCGTTTTCTTGGCGGGAGCGGGCTTCTGCGCCGCCTTGCCCTTCTTGCCGGGGGCCTCCTTCTGTGCGGGAGCGGCGGCCTTGGCCTTATCCTCCTTGGGAGGGCGGCCCCGGCGCTTCTGGGGTTGTTCCTGCATCGGCCCGGCCTCCTTGGAAGGAGCGGAAGAAGCCGCCTTTTCCGGGGCTTTTACCTCCTGCTGGGCGGCGGCTCGCTCCGTGGCCTTCTTCTCGGCCATGATTTCAGAGAAGTTAAAGACCGACACGCTGGCAGCCTTTTGCTCCTTGGGAGCGTCTGCGGCCTTGTCCTGCGGGACGGGGGCCTCCTGTGCGGGAGCTTCGGCCTTCTCTGGGGCGGGAACCTCGGGAGCGGGCTGTTCCTGCTTGGGAACCTGTGCGGCTGCTTCGGGCTGGGCCGGGGCAGGGCCAGAGCCCGGCCCTGTTGAGTCAGTTACGATTTTTGCTTTTTCATCGGCCATTCGCATTTCCTCCTTCTTATTTGATGGCATGAAAAAAGGGCCTGACCGTTTCCAGTCAAGCCCCACAGATAGGGATACCTCCTTTCCCTGCCCATGAAAAAACCGCCCTGTGTCTCGATAGGGCGGTAAATTCAGTAGGTTGGCAGTCCATTTTTAGTTGTTTTATGTAGTATCCCTTTGTAAACCGACGCAAAGAACATTAGATATATGTTACTGTATATATCTAAAGTTCTTTCTCTTAAGGGATGTTAGGAGATAGCAATGGAAAAATCATTTAGGATTAATGAATTAAAAAAGACAAAAGTGCAAAAGAAATATTTTAAAACAAGTAAAGGTGCAATGATAACTTCTTTAGGAATGGCGGTAACATTTTTTGTTTTTACAATTGCATTTTCTATCTATGGTTTTGGAATCAAAAATTCCTTTCTTGTTCGAGATGTTACAGCATCTGATTATGGTAAAAAGGACTTATTCTTTGTTTGGGCTGTATTAATAGCAGTAGATATCATTATTCTGTTTTTATGGGTTATTCAAAAAATGGTAGTATTCATAATTTACGGAAAATATATTGGACAAAGGATAAATGAAAGCCTGACTATTTCCACAGATGCCATCGAGTATGGATACCAAAATTTGGTGGGATCAACTGCAAGTGACAGAGTGATTGTGAGAGTACCTGTTGATAGCATCAGACGGATAGAAATAGATACAAAAATTGACAGAGTAGAGATATGTGGTTTGGTAAGCTCTAAATATTATGAAAACTATGCACGAAGAAAGACACGGGCTCCGAAAAATAATTATAAAGAAGGATCACTTGTGCTTTTCGATTACTTTGAACCTGGGTTAATAGAATTCTTTAATGAGAATTATGCAGAGACAGTGGAAATGAAATAATGGCGATAGCATTTTAAGGAGGATGTATGGAATTTTATTCAACGACTGAAGTGACAAATAGAAGATATAGTAAATTTTTAAAGATACTGTTAGGGGTAATCTGTTTTTTAGACGTTTTTGTCGTTATGGTTGAATTTGTTACTGCTGGGGAAATTGAATTTACCTTCATAGTTCCGCTTATTATTTTGATTCCGGCATTCGTAAAAATGGGACCTAAAAAATACACAGCGGACGTTCTGTGTAATTTATCTGTAAATTCTGACAGCGTTAGACTCGTTATGTCAAATGTATTGATTGACAAGCATGAAGTGTTAAGCCGCGGCTACGTTTTAGATAAAGAATCGCTTTCAGTTTTTTCAAATAGCGAACACGGAAAAATATTTTTGGTTGGAAATGGTAGAGTTGAATTCCTTGATCAGACAGGAAACATAGTTTACCAACAAGATTTTGAGAATGAAACGATTGAACTTATACCGAAAAAGACCTACTTTGAGCAGATGGAGAATCTTCTCAAAGATTTTATGAAAAACCCGAATTAATAGAAGCATGAATCTCAGATTAGTCCAAAATATCAGCAGGTGGCAGACTACCTACCGGGACACGTTGTAGAATCAGCTGTCTACAACTTCATGCAGACACGAAAAAAGCGCGAGACGGCGCACGAGGTCCGGCGGACCTCGGCCTGCGCGGACCGGAGCGGAGCGTAGACATCGAACTTTCGAGCCCTGGCAGGGCTCGAAAATAAAAAGGAGCGATGCTTTATGCATCACTCCTTTTTATTTATAAGCGCGAGACGGGGATCGAACCCGCGACCCCCTCCTTGGCAAGGAGGTGCTCCACCGCTGAGCCACTCGCGCATGTCTTACAGACAAGTTATAATATACTATGGAGAGTTCTAAATGTCAACAGAAAAAGTGTGCATCTTTTTAGATAATTGCATATACAATTTGCAAAATATTCAAATGACAGAATCGGTGCTACAAGGGAAAGACTTAGTGCAGCAGTTTCTTCCGCAGCCATCCGGAGAATTTTTGTTCCACGACGATCCAGGACAGGTAAGCCAGCCCGATACTCAGCGCCACACTTAAGATCACTCCGATGACAGACATTACAGAGAGGGTGGAGAAGTCAAACACCGCCCGATCTAAGAACATTACCGGATAGTAATGCACCAGATACAGGGAATAACTGATATTTCCCATAAGGATGAAAAAGCGGGGCAGAGAGAGCTTCCGTCCGGCCAGAAAAGCTAAAACCAACAGTACAAATGCCGGAAGTCCCCACAGTGGAAGCCTGCGGAAACCGATCACATTGATCCTGGGGGTGAAAAATGCCAGCAGACAAAAAATCACCGGAATGCTTACCGCAGCCAGCACACTTACAGCCATCGGCACCGGATGCTTTAAATGTCTGGTATATAAGAACCGCAGCAGATAATAGGCGAGGATTCCAAAGATGAATTCCAGCATGACAGGATCACCGTAAAACATAAGAACAGGAGAAAGTATCCCACCTATCGGAGACTGCCAGGAGGAAATCATCGGAGCACATATCTGGACTGTCCCTACCAGAACGACCAGGAATGCACTGCAGATCAGACCACGATATTTCATGCTGATATGAAAGGCAATGAAAAATAACAGATAGAACAGCATTTCACAGTTGATAGTCCATCCGATCCGCACCAGAGGCTGGATAATTCCACCACCGATATCAAAAGGAATAAACAGCAGGCTCTTGACCAGGTAGGAAAGATTGTGCCTGGTCTGCTGGAACATGGACGGGAAGAAAAGCAGCATTGCGTAAGTGCCGAACGTCATCAGATAATACAGCGGCAGAATCCGGATCAGCCGTTTGCGGAAGAAGTATTTTGTACTTTTTTCTGTGGTGAACATGATCATAAACCCACTGATGCAGAAAAATATGTCTACCCCGAAGGCACCAAAATTTAAGAAACGGACATGTTGAAACACCACAAAAAGAGCAGCCAGACCGCGTAAAGCCTGGATGCTGTCAAAATGCAGATCTTGAAATCTCTTGTTTATTGCGATATTTTCCATAAAAATCATACCTTTTTCTTACTTATTTCCGAAACATATTCTCATTCTAACATTTTTTTAAAGAATAGGGAAACATTTTATCTATTCCGTAAAATAACTTGCGCACCGGGGTATAAAATAATACAATGATAAGGAGTAAAGCATTGGGGAATTGACAGGATGGAACAAATATGAGTGTAGACAGACAGCAGATGTTAGAGACAGCAGAACGGTTAAACCAACAGATGGCAGATGGAATCCCATATACCTGGGAGACACTGGAACAGGCATTGTCCTTTGTGACGGAGGAGAGGGATAGGGGAATCCATGGAAGAATCTGTTATTTTGCAGCCTTTTATCATCTGGATGCAGGAAATCAGGAACAGTGCCTGAAGTATCTGGACGAAAGTGTGAGATGTCTGCTGGGAACGGATCAGGAGATTCACGTAGCCAGGGTCTATAATATGATCGGTATCGTGGCACATATGCAGAACAATCTGTCTCTGGCCATGGAACAGTATGGCAAGGCATTGGATTATACAGCGAAATACAATGATAAGATGGTACATAGTATTGTATTAAGTAATATGGCAGATGCATATTATCTTATCGGAGTCTATGACAGAGCTGTGCAGTGTTATAGGGAATGCATCCGTGAATTTGAAAAAGCAGGAGATGACAGCATTTACAGCCGGATCAATTTCCGGAAAATGTTGTCAGAGTATGGCTGTTGTCTGCTGCATCTGGATATGAAGCAGGAGGCAATGGATGTATGCCGCAAATTGGAAGAAACCGGAAAAAGCGAGGAGATCATTCGGGGAACGAGACTTGCGGCAAATGTATTTTTTACGTATCTGGCAGAAAGTGAAGGGAACCGGGAAAAAGCGGCAGACCATGCAAGACAGGCTGTGATGGCATTGGAAGATATGCGTCAGGTATCTTCCGAATATGACAGTATTCAGAATCTCCTCCAATATATGGAAAAGACCGGTAATATAGAATTGCTGCAGGAGGTACTGGACTGCCTGGAGCCCAAGGCGGCAATCGAACAGAATAGGAGTCTGCTGCTGCAGCTTTTGTTGTTACGTCTGCGTTATTGTAGTGCACAAATGCCCATAGAGGAATTCCGTCAGGTGACAGAGACTTTTTTCCACATCAAGGAAAGCAGCGAAATGATCGAGAGCAATCAGGTCATGTATATGCTAGAGTTGCGTAAGCGCCTGCAGGCGGCGGAAGAGGAGCAGCGGGAGCAGACGAAGAAGAGAAATAAATTACTGTATCAGTCAGAGCATGACGAATTGACAGGGCTGTACAACAAGAGAAGTCTGAACCGATATCTTGAGGATGTCTTTGAAGCCTGCAAATTAAATGAGAAAGAACTGGGAATTCTATTTTTGGATATTGACTATTTTAAACAATTAAACGACCGGTACGGGCATGGAAAAGGGGATGAAGGAATCTGCGCAGTGGCAGATGCGTTGAAAAAAATATTCCCGGAGGACTATGTGGCGCGTTATGGAGGGGATGAATTTCTGGTAGTAATGCCGGAGCGTGATCTGGCCTATGCAATGGAACATGCAAAATTGTTGTGTGCCGGTATCCGGGAATGTAAAATTCCCAATGAAGATTCCGAAGTGGAACCGTGGCTTACGATTTCTGTAGGTGGTGTCTGTGCTATTCCGAGGGAACCAAACCGGGTGTGGGATTTCCTGTCTGCAGCGGACAATACATTGTATGAACAGAAGAAAGAACAAAAGGGGAAAGTTCGTTTTTATCAGGGAGAGGAAAAATATTTATAAGAAACATTTATAGAAATGATCAAAAAGGAATTTAATGGCAATGGAGAATAAACAATATACTACCCGCGAACTGTTTCGCAGATTTGCACCTTATTTTAAAAAATATCGTTTTACGCTGTGCATGGATCTGTTCTGTGCAGCGTTAACCACGGTCTGCGAACTGGTATTGCCGTTAATTATGCGTTACATTACCAATGAGGGGCTGCGGGATCTGGCTGCCCTGTCGGTGAAGACCATATTTACGCTTGGCATTTTGTATTTCGGACTTCGTATCGTGGACTGCATCGCCAGCTACTATATGTCTGATATGGGACATGTCATGGGAGCGAAGATCGAGACGGACATGCGCAGAGATGCGTACAATCATTTGCAGAAGCTGTCCAATACCTACTATAACAATACCAAGGTCGGTCAGATCATGGGGCGGATCACCAATGACTTATTCGATGTGACGGAATTCGCCCATCATTGCCCGGAGGAATTTTTCATCGCCGGGATCAAGACAGTGATCTCTTTTGTCATTCTGGTAAATATCAATCTGCCGCTGACTTTGATGATCTTTTTATGTGTACCGCTTATGTGCGGCGTGTGCATGATCCTAAATTTCCGGATGCGGAGCGCTTTCCGTAAGCAGCGCAACCAGATCGGCGAACTGAATGCCCGGATCGAGGACAGTCTCTTAGGACATAAGGTCGTTAAGGCGTTTACCAATGAAGAAGTGGAGAATGATAAGTTCGAGAAGGACAACGGTACCTTCCTGGATATTAAGAAGCTGACCTACCGCTACATGGCGGCATTTAATACAACAGTCAAGCTGTTCGACGGACTGATGTATCTGGTAGTCCTGGTGGCAGGCGGTATCTTCATGGTAAGAGGTAAGATAGCCGCCGGTGATCTGGTGGCATATATGCTGTATGTGTCCACACTGATCGCAACGATCCGCCGTATCATCGAATTCGCCGAACAGTTCCAGAGGGGTATGACCGGCATCGAACGTTTTCTACAGATCGTGGATGCGGATATCGAGATCTTTGACGAACCGGATGCGGTCGAACTGAAAGACCCGAAGGGAGAAATCTCTTTTGAAAAAGTAAGCTTCGAATATCCGGATGATCACAATAAGGTATTTACGAATCTGAACCTGCAGATCCATGCGGGGGAAAAGGTGGCGATCGTCGGCCCCTCCGGTGGAGGAAAGACGACACTGTGCAATCTGATCCCCAGATTCTATGATGTCTCAGAAGGAAAGATATTACTGGACGGTCAGGATATCAAGCATTTCACGTTAAAGAGCCTGCGCGGCAATATTGGTATCGTGCAGCAGGATGTATATCTGTTCTCCGGTACGATCTATGAAAATATTTCCTATGGACGTCCGGGAGCTTCCAAAGAAGACGTGATCAAGGCGGCAAAGCGCGCCGGAGCACATGATTTTATCATGGACCTGAAGGATGGCTATGATACTTATGTGGGAGAACGTGGTGTGAAGCTGTCCGGTGGACAGAAGCAGCGGATCAGCATCGCCAGAGTATTTCTAAAGAATCCGCCTATTATCATACTGGATGAGGCTACTTCTGCACTGGATAATGAGAGTGAATTTGCGGTGGCGAAGTCCTTGGGAGAGCTGTCGGAGGGACGCACGACCCTGACCATAGCCCACAGACTTTCCAGTATCCGTAATTCGGATAGAATCCTGGTGCTGACAGACGATGGTATCGTGGAGGAAGGCGATCACGACCAGCTCATGGAACAGAAGGGAATTTATTATCAGTTCTATGAAACAGCCAATGCTTTGAAATAATATTACAAAAACGGAGGTAGAGCTATGAAACTTGTGTTTGTGGGGGCAGACCATGAAGTAACCGGAAGCTGTCATTATCTGGAGGTTGCAGGGAAACATATTTTAGTGGACTACGGCATGGAGCAGGGCATCAATGTATTTGAAAATGTGCCGCTGCCGGTGGCGGAATCCATGATAGATTATGTATTCCTGACCCATGCCCATGTGGATCATTCGGGCCTTCTGCCACTTCTGTATGCCAGAGGCTTCAGAGGACAGATCTATACCACGGATGCTACGGCGGATCTGTGCAGCATTATGCTGCGTGACTGTGCACATATCCAAACCGCCGAAGCGGAGTGGAAGAATCGTAAGGCAAAACGTTCCGCGAACAATGCTGTGGTGGAGCCGCTGTATACCATGGAGGATGCAGATGGTGTGATCCGCCGGTTCGTTCCCTGCCATTACAATACGATCGTGGAAGTATGCGAGGGAGTAAAAATTCGTTTTACGGATATCGGACATCTGCTGGGTTCCGCCAGCATCGAAGTCTGGCTGACGGAGGACGGTAATACGAAAAAAATCGTATTTTCCGGCGACATCGGCAACAAGCACCAGCCGTTACTTAAGGATCCGACACCTACGAAGGAAGCGGATTATGTCGTGATGGAGTCTACCTATGGAGACAGACTGCATCCGAAGGATAAGCTGGATTATGTGGCAGAACTGACCAAGGTGCTGCAGGAGACTTTAGACCGGGGCGGTAACGTGGTGATCCCGTCCTTTGCTGTGGGCCGTACCCAGGAGATTCTGTATTTCCTGCGGAAGATCAAGGTAGGACGCCTGGTAAAGGACCATGAAGATTTCCCGGTGTATGTGGACAGTCCCATGGCGGTAGAGGCTACCGGCGTATTCCAGGAGAACAGGTGGGAATGCTTCGATGAGGAGGCTATGGAATTCGTAAAAGAGGGCATTAATCCCATTGCTTTTTCGGGATTAAAGCTGTCCATCACCAGTGAGGAATCCAAGGCCATCAACTTTGACGAGACACCAAAGGTCATTATCTCCGCATCCGGTATGTGTGATGCAGGACGTATCCGGCATCATCTGAAGCATAATCTGTGGAGACCGGAGTGTACGATCCTGTTCGTCGGCTATCAGTCGGTGGGAACACTGGGCCGGGCACTGGTAGAGGGTGCTGACGAGGTGAAGCTGTTCGGTGAGGCGGTTTCAGTGCGCGCCGAGATCCGGAAAATGACGGGACTGAGCGGTCATGCGGATAAGGAAGGTCTGATCGACTGGATTCAGGCCTTTGAAGAAAAGCCGAAGAAGGTGTTCGTGGTACATGGAGAGGACAGCGTATGTACTGGATTTGCCGAGTGCCTGAAGATCGAGTACGGGCAGAGAGCCTATGCTCCTTACAGCGGTACGGAGTTCGACCTGGCAGGCAATAAGTTCACCTATGAGGCAGCACCTGTTGCCGTCCAGAAAAAGACGAAGCCTGCTACCGGAGTATTCGAACGACTGCTTGCCTCTGCGAGACGCTTACTGGCACTGGTTACGAAGAGCGAGGGCGTCATGACCAACAAGGATATGGCGAAGTTCGCGGACCAGATCAATTCCCTGTGCGACAAGTGGGAGATATAAAGTGCATCCATAGGAAGTATTTCTGACTGCTTGCAGGCGGGAAATACTTCCTATGAGAGGCACAAACAACCCTGAGTATGTAGGACGATAGTCCGGAATACGAAGGGGGGTACGATTTCGAGAGTGCGTAGCACGGAGAAATCGTTTATATATTTAGAGGACAGAATCAGAATAAGGAGACAACATGAGTTTAGCGGATCATATTTTTATCGATATGTGCAATGACATTTTAACCAACGGTACCAGCACGGAGGGCGAGAAAGTGCGCCCCCACTGGCCGGACGGCACTCCTGCCTACACCATTAAGAAATTCGGAGTGGTGAACCGGTACGACCTGTCAAAGGAGTTCCCAATCCTGACCTTGCGCCGGACGGCATTAAAATCCGCCACAGATGAGATGCTGTGGATCTGGCAGCGCAAGTCTAACAACATTCATGATTTAAACAGCCACGTCTGGGATGAGTGGGCAGATGAAAACGGCTCGATCGGTAAGGCATACGGCTATCAGATGCAGGTGAAGCATCAGTATAAGGAAGGCATGATGGATCAGGTGGACCGTGTGATCTACGATCTGAAGAACAATCCCTTCAGCCGCCGGATCATGACCAATATCTATGTGCATCAGGATCTTCACGAGATGAATCTGTATCCCTGTGCATATAGTATGACCTTTAACGTGACGCAGAAGGCGGGAGAGGACAGGCTGACATTGAATGCCATTTTAAACCAGCGTTCCCAGGATGTGCTGGCGGCGAATAACTGGAATGTTGTCCAGTATGCGGTATTGGTTCATATGCTGGCACAGGTATGTGATATGAATGTGGGAGAACTGGTGCATGTGATTGCAGATGCACATATTTATGACCGTCATGTGGATGCTATTAAAGAACTGATCAGCAGAGAGCCTTTCCCGGCACCGAAGTTCTGGCTGAATCCGGAGATCAAGGATTTCTATCAGTTCACACCGGATGATGTAAAGCTTGAAGGCTACCAGACAGGGGAGCAGATCAGGGATATTCCGATTGCAATCTGACATGAGTAAGTAGGGCGGTAGCCCGGAATACGAATATCAGTACGGTTTCGTGAGTGCGAAGCACGGAGAAACCGGTTATTATCATAGAAACAAACAGAAACGAGGTACACCATGAATTTAATTGTAGCAGTAGACAACAACTGGGCCATCGGCAGCAAGAACGAACTGCTGATCCGCATCCCCAACGATCACAAGCATTTCCGCGAAGAGACGACAGGTAAGGTAGTGGTTCTGGGACGCAAGACTTTGGAGACTTTCCCGCAGGGCATGCCTTTAAAGAACCGCATCAACATTATTTTGTCCAAAGATCCGAATTATCAGGTCAAGGATGCGATCGTGGTACACTCTATTGAAGAATTGCTGGAAGAACTGAAGAAATATGACGAAGAGAATATCTATATCATCGGCGGAGAGAGTATTTACCGCCAGATGCTGCCTTACTGTGACGTGGCCCATGTGACGAAGATTGACCATGCCTACGAGGCGGATGCCTATTTCCCGGATCTGGACAGTGATCCTGAGTGGGAGATTACCGCAGACAGTGACGAGCAGGTCTATTTTGACATTACCTATCAGTTCTTAAAGTACGAGCGCAAGAAAGCCTGAGTGCGGAAAACGATGAAAAAGAAGATATATTTGGCAGTTACGGTTTTACTGCTAACTCTGGCAGGAATATATGTGGCAGCCAGAATGATTCTGTGGGGTGGTCCCGTAAGTTTTCGCAGTTATGTGTTGTTACTGGGGGATCTGCTGTGTCTGCTGCTTCTCCTGTTTTATGTATATCTGAGAGTACCCATCAGGCTGCACCGGAAAATACGGGACAAGTGGGGAACTCCCGGGAAATGGGAGTGGCTGGAGGATATCGGCATTGCTTTGTGGGCAGTGCTGTGCCTGATCGTCACGTTTGCCGGAATTGCCTGGATTTGGTTTGAAAATGACATCCCTTCGGAGACGCGGCTCACAGAGAATCTGATCAGTGTGGAAGAGATGGAGTTCCCGGACAGGCACTGGTATTCCTACTGGCGTCCAGAGGGCGTGCTGTTTCGGAGAGAGACGGAGCTTGCCGGTGAGGATTACATTACTTATCTGACGGAATTGATGGACAAGGAAGAAAATACCCACCCGGAGGATGCAGAAACGGTAGCAAAGCAGGCGATGGAAGAACAGTGGCTTGCGGAATACTATGCGTCGGAGACGGAAACCGCGGAAGATGTACAGGATCCCTTAGAGCCTTACGCACAGGCAGTATATGATGCTGTGCTGCAACAACAGGGCTTTTCCTTCGAAGTCTGCTACAATGCCAAAGGCAATTTCTATCTGCAGCTGGGAGAACAGGAGCAGGCGGGAAAGACCTATGCATACACGCTGGTCTACAATCGTACCTCGCAGAACGGAAAATGTGAGATTTTCGTGCTGTACCGGAATCCGGAAGAGAATCTGTCCACAGAGGCAGCACAGATCGTGGAGTTTTATGCGGTCCGCAGTGAAGATCTGCAGGTCATTGCGGGGGATAAGACCGGATGGTCAGTGGTAGCGAACAGTGCATATCAGGAAGCTACCGGAGAAAAATAATTGTAGTGAATTTAATTTGAGTTTTCAGCTAAAAGGAGAAATGAGCCACATTTTCGCTGAAAAAAGCACTGGAAAGCATAAATGTGTATATTGACTTTTATTACAAATGGTATAATAATGAAAATCAATAAATTCTGTTAAGAGAAATCAACAGGCAGAGTGGTAAACCGAGGAAAGAAGGAATACAAAATGGAAAAGAAGAACATTGACTGGGGTAACATCGGTTTCGGTTATATCCCTACGGATTACAGATATGTGTCCAATTACAAGGACGGCAAATGGGATGACGGTCAGCTGACCCAGGACCCCAACATCGTATTAAATGAGTGCGCAGGTGTACTGCAGTATGCACAGACCGTATTCGAGGGTTTGAAGGCCTACACCACAGAAGACGGACATATCGTAACCTTCCGTCCTGACTTAAACGGTGAACGTCTGGAGTCTTCCGCAGCAAGACTGGAGATGCCCATTTTCCCCAAGGAGCGTTTCGTGGAAGCTGTTACCGAGACGGTTAAGGCAAACGATGCTTTCGTGCCTCCTTACGGCAGCGGTGCAACTCTGTACATTCGTCCGTATATGTTCGGCAGCAACCCTGTCATCGGTGTAAAGCCTGCGGATGAGTATCAGTTCCGTATCCTGTGCACCCCTGTGGGACCTTACTTCAAGGGCGGCGTTAAGCCTCTGACCATCCGTGTCACCGACTTTGACCGTGCGGCACCTCACGGAACCGGTCACATCAAGGCTGGTCTGAACTACGCTATGAGCTTACATGCTATCGTATCCGCTCACAAGGAAGGCTACGATGAGAATATGTACCTGGATGCTGCTACCCGTACCAAGGTAGAGGAGACCGGCGGTGCGAACTTCCTGTTCGTTACCAAGGACAACAAGGTCGTAACTCCCAAGTCCGACAGTATCCTTCCTTCCATCACCCGTCGTTCTCTGGTATATGTTGCCAAGGAATATCTGGGACTGGAAGTAGAAGAGAGAGAAGTATACCTGGATGAAGTAAAAGACTTCGCAGAGGCTGGTCTGTGCGGTACCGCAGCAGTTATCTCCCCTGTTGGTAAGATCGTTGACCACGGCAAAGAGATCTGCCTGCCCAGCGGCATGACCGAGATGGGACCTGTCACCAAGAAGCTGTATGAGACTCTGACCGGTATCCAGATGGGCAGAATCGAAGCTCCTAAGGGCTGGATCCATGTGATCGAGTAATCGCTGACAGAAGGCTTGGAATTGTTTAAAACAGGATAATCAAAAAATGCGTGTGGATCATCTCTGCACGCATTTTTTTTGCTTGCGATGAGCCGCAGTTTGATGTAAAATGTAAGTGCTTACATAGAAATGTTACTTTGAATGATGGAAAGAGAACGATAAATGCAGATCAATGACCGTATGGAACAACTACATAATGCAGTCTCACAGACTTACACCGCAGTGGAGCCGGACGGTCCCGGGAGCTGTGGGAAGCAGGAAGAGGGTAGAAGCAGAGAGATTGTCTGTGAACATTTCCTGGATGTCTATGTGGACGAGCAACTGACATTCCGCCTGACCTGCACAGCCACACATCTGCCGGAGCTGATACTGGGGAGACTTTTCACGGAGGGTTGGATTGAGAGCATTCGGGATGTGGAGAGCATTACGATCTGCGAGAGCGGCAGAAGTGCGAGAGTATTTTTGCAGGAACATTTACAGGGAAGCGACAGACAGATATCGACAGACAGAGAGGCTTCCTGCTGCATCGGGAATCTTTCTTTTCTGGAAAAAAACGGGAAAAGACAGTTACGGGAATTACCCGGGACAGAATGGCAGAATGCGTGGGTATTTGCCCTGGCGGAAGAATTCGCCGGAGACTCCGAATTGCACAGACAGACCGGAGGAACCCACAGCTGTTATCTCGGAGTAAGAGACAAATGTGTATGCCGCATGGAAGATATCGGAAGACATAATGCATTGGATAAATGTATCGGCTATGCACTTTTGGAACAGCTGGAATTGTCTGAGTGCATTTTATTTACTACGGGTCGGGTTCCAACGGATATGGTACAGAAAGTGATCGCTGCCGGGATTCCGGTGCTGGCGTCCAAGGCAGTACCTACGGATCAGGCGATAGAACTTGCCAAGAAGTACCATCTGAACCTGATCTGCAGAGCCTGGCCGGATCGGATGGAGATCTATCATGATGCAAGAAAGTAACTCTGAGAACGGACAGGGAGCCTGCTTCATTCCGGTGGAATAGCACGGAAGGGAACACAGTGAGAGGAGTCGCACATGAAAGACATAAAAGAATTGGAAGAATGTCTGGAGGCATTACTGGCAGAGGTAAAGCCCATAGAAAAAACAGAATATGTGGCACTTACGGATGCCTGTGACCGGGTCCTCGGTGAGGATATTGTGGCGCAGATGATGATTCCTCCCTATCCGAAGTCTGCCATGGACGGTTATGCCGTACGGGCAGAGGATACACAGGGTGCGGACAGAGAACATCCGGTTACTTTACAGGTCGTGGGAGAATTATTTGCCGGAGATTGCACAGAGATTCCCTGTAAAAGAGGATGCGCGGTACGGGTGATGACCGGTTCTTATGTACCGGAAGGATACGATGCGGTCATTAGACAGGAAGATACCGATTATGGCGAAAAACAGGTACAGATCTACCGTAGTGTTACAGCGGGAACAAATTATTGCTGTGTAGGAGAGGATATCCGTGAGGGTGAACAGATCCTTGCACGGGGGATACATCTGCGTGCACTCCATATGGGTCTTCTGGCAAGTCTCGGCATTCACAAGGTGCCGGTCTGTGAGAGGATAAAGTGCAGTATTCTATCCACAGGTTCGGAACTGATGGCACCGGGAACGCCACTTTTACCGGGGAAAATATATAACAGTATCGCTTATATGCTGCGGGCTTCCATGGAAAGACAGGGAATACAGGTGCCTTTCACGGAAATCTGCGGAGATGATAAAGAGATATTAAAAAAACAGTTAAAGAAGGCATTGGACGTGGCGGATATTGTGATCACTACCGGTGGGGTGTCTGTGGGGAAAAAGGATCTGCTGCCGGAAGTGCTGGAAGAACTGGGAGCGAAAAAAATATTTTCCCACGCCAACATCCAGCCGGGAACTCCGACGATCGGCAGTGTCCTGGATGGTAAAGTCGTCTTAAGCCTGTCGGGAAATCCTTATGCGGCGTATGCCAATTTTGAGTATTATTTTTGGGAACTGGCAGCGTATTTGACACAGGATGCATCCTTGAAAGTGCGAAGAACGCACGCGGTGCTTTCGGACCCTTATCCGAAGGTGAATAAGCTCAGACGTTTTGTCCGGGCATATGCGGAGGAAGGCAGAGTGACATTGCCCACAGCAGTACATGCTTCTTCGGTGCTTTCCAACATGAGAGACTGTAATTGTTTTATAGATATAGAACCGGGGCGGGAACTGCACCCCGGAGATGAAGTGAAGATCCAATACTTTAAATGATACAAAGGTCACAAGACAAATCGTTTCGACGTGCTTGCACGGGAGAAACTATTTGTCTTGTGACCTGAACGATATGAGCATAAAAGTATAGCGAAAGCTATACGATATGCGAATAGCGTTAAGGATTGCGGGAGTGCTTGCACAGAGCAATCCTTATGGTATCATTACAGGCAACTACAAGGAAAAACGTTTCGACGTGCTTGCACGGAGCAATCCTTATGGTATCATGAAAGGCAACTACAAGGAAAACCGTTACGACGTGCTTGTACGGGAGGAAGACTAAAAATGCAGGAAATGCATAAATTTACCCTTGGCACAGCGGTCCTCGCCGGAGGCAGAAGCAGCCGGATGGGACAGAACAAGGTCTTAATGGAATATCAGAACCGCAGATTCTTAGACAGGATCTGTGAGGAACTGCAGGGGTTTGATGAGAAACCCTGTATTTCTGCTGCTATGCCCGGAGAATATGAGGATCTGGGGCTTCCCATTGTCTGTGATGAGCATCGCGAAATCGGACCTATGGAAGGAATCCGGCAGGTCCTGATCCACACATCCTGCGATTATGTGTTTGTCTGTGCCGGGGATATGCCCTTTATCACGGGAGATCTGGTGCGGTATATGGCAGAATTTATTTCCTCGGACTATGACTGCTATTGTATGGTGGATGAGGATCATATTCATCCGCTGTGTGCCATTTATTCGAAAAAAATACTGCCGGTGATAGAAGAACTGATCGAACAGGGGCAGTATCGCCTGATGCAGATCCTGCGCAGGGTGCGGACCAAATACATCCGTCTGGAAAGTAGCTGTTTTGATAAAAAGCAGCTGCGCAATATCAATACCAGAGAAGAATTCGAAAGTTTAAGCCTGCCGCTTATCTTCTGCGTCAGCGGCATCAAGGACAGCGGCAAGACCGGACTGATCACTAAGCTGATCAACGAGTTCATCCGGGACGGATACCGCGTAGGTGTGATCAAACACGACGGGCATGAGTACACTATGGATCAGGAAGGAACGGACACATACCGTTTTACGGAAGCAGGAGCCAAAATCAGTGCTATTTATTCCGGCACGCAGTCCTCTATGAACCGTAAGGGAAAAGTGACCGCGGAGGATATGATAGCTGCCTGCGGGGATGTGGATGTTCTGATCCTGGAGGGATTGAAGGATTCCGCGTATCCGAAGGTTGAAGTGGTACGGAGAGCGGTGTCGGAGCATACCGTATGTGCCACAGAGCATCTGATCGCGGTTGCAACAGATGTGGTGATGCAGGATGCGGTGAACTGTCCTGTGTATGACATAAATGACATAGCAGGTATTTATACCTGTATTTTAGGATACTTTGGTATGCCTGGGAGAGTAGTGACAGAATCGTAAGGTCTTCCGGGGAAGGGTATCCCGGAAATGGAGATTACGATGAAACTGATCAGAACAGAAGATGCAGTGGGACAGGTGCTGTGCCATGATATTACCCAGATCATTCCGGGAGTGGTGAAGGATGCCGTGTTCCGTAAGGGGCATATTGTCACGAAAGAGGATATTCCCATATTGTTATCTGTGGGTAAGGAACATCTCTATGTGTGGGAAAAAAAGGAAGGTATCCTGCATGAGGACGAGGCAGCGGTAATTTTACGGGATCTGTGCATCAATGACAATATGACTGCCAGTGAACCGAAGGAAGGCAAGATCGAGATCCGGGCAGCAGCAGACGGATTGCTCAAGATCAATTCCGAAAAATTACGTGCGGTGAACGGACTGGGAGAGATGATGATCGCCACCATTCACGGCAATTTTCCGGTGAAAGCAGGAGACAGGCTGGCGGCCACGCGCATTATCCCACTGGTGATCGAAGAGGAAAAAATGAACCGGGCAAAGGAAGCAGCCGGCGGGGAACCGCTTCTTAAGATTCTGCCCATGTCCCATAAAAAGGTGGGGATCGTCACCACCGGCAGTGAAGTATTTAAAGGCAGGATACAGGATGCTTTCGGACCTGCCATCCGGGCAAAGCTTGCGGCATATGATACGGAAGTGATGGGACAGGTGATCCTGGATGACTGTCAGGAAGATATTTCGGCAGCGATTCTTAAGTTTGTCCGTCAGGGCGCAGATATGGTGCTGTGTACCGGCGGCATGAGCGTGGACCCGGATGACAGGACACCGGGAGCGATCAAAGCTGCGGGAGCGGATATTGTGTCTTATGGGGCACCGGTGCTTCCCGGAGCCATGTTCCTGTTAGCTTATCTGGGAGAGATTCCGGTGCTGGGACTGCCGGGCTGCGTGATGTATGCAGGACGCACGGTATTTGACCTGGTACTGCCGAGAGTACTGGCAGGAGAACGATTGACGAAGGCTGATCTGGACAGCTACGGAGAGGGCGGATTGTGCCTAAACTGTGAGGTATGTCACTTCCCCAATTGCGGTTTTGGGAAGCAGTAAACAACAGAAAGGAAACGAAAATGTCAGGCTTTACTCATTTTGATGCGCAGGGAAACGCCATCATGGTAGATGTAACAGACAAGGATATTACAGAGAGATGTGCCACGGCAAGTGGCTGTATCCGGGTGAGCCGTGAAGTATTTGATGCGGTGAAGGATGGTACGGCAAAAAAGGGAGATGTTCTGGGAACTGCGCGGATCGCAGGGATCATGGCGGCCAAACGGACCTGGGAACTGATCCCTTTGTGTCATCCACTGATGCTGACAAAGGTCACCATAGATTTTGCTATGGAAGAGGAGACCTGTACGATACGGTGTTTCTGTACAGCAAAATTATCCGGACGTACCGGCGTGGAGATGGAGGCACTGACCGGGGTGAATGTGGCACTGCTTACTATCTATGATATGTGCAAGGCAATGGACCGCGGCATGGAAATGGGAGAGATCCATCTGGAGGAAAAGATGGGTGGCAAGAGCGGACATTTTCAAAGAACAGAATTTGAAAAAATATAATAAAAAATTGACAGTAGTAATGACAACGATCCTGGCAGCAATGCTGCTTGCAGGATGTGGATCTGAAACGAAGAATGCAGCAGATACCGGGTCGGCTGCTTCCGAAACAAATGCTCAGGCAGATGTGGAAGCAGGCAGCATGGCGCAGGATACGGAGAACGGTGAAGCTGTGGAACTGACCATTTTAGCGGCAGCTTCCCTGACGGATGTATGCAACGAGATCAAGACAGAGTATGAAGCAGCACACCCAAATGTGACACTGAACTTTTCTTATGGAGCATCCGGTGCCTTACAGACACAGATCGAGGAAGGCGCTCCGGCAGATCTGTTTTTCTCCGCAGCTACCAAACAGATGACAGCTTTGAACGATGAGGGACTGATGGATTCGGATTCTATTGTGAAGCTGTTGGAAAATAAGATAGTTCTGATCGTTCCGGAAGGCAGGGATAAAGACATTACCTCTTTCGAAGATGTGGCAACAGATAAAGTCGGCATGATCGGTCTGGGAGAGCCGGGCAGTGTGCCGGTAGGTCAGTACTCCGAGGAGATTTTCACCTCTCTGGGAATTCTGGATACGGTAAAGACAAAAGCAAACTACGGCTCCGATGTCCGCACGGTACTCTCCTGGGTAGAAACCGGTGCAGTGGACTGTGGCGTGGTATATGCAACGGATGCTTATGTGGGCGAGAACATCAAGATCGTCTGTGAGGCTCCCGCGGGCTCCTGTAAACAGGTGATCTATCCGGTGGGAATCGTGAAGGCAAGTGAACACGCAGATGCGGCAGCAGAGTTCCTTGCCTATCTGCAGACCGATCATACCATGCAGAAATTTGAAGCCTACGGATTCTCTGCGGCAGAATAGGAGCAGACATGGATTTTTCACCCTTATGGATCTCCCTGAAGGTCGCGGTATGTGCGACGGTGTTTACGTTTTTTTTAGGTCTGCTTTCTGCCAGGCTGGTCATCTCCTTAAGATCGGGCAAGGCACTGATTGACGGCATTTTCTCTCTGCCGATGGTATTACCTCCTACGGTAGTCGGATTTTTCCTGCTGATCATTTTCGGGAAAAACAGTCTGTTAGGCGGGCTGCTCTTAAAAATGGGAATCAGTGTGCTGTTCACCTGGCAGGGGGCGGTGATCGCGGCAGTGGTGGTATCTTTTCCCATCATGTACCGGACAGCCCGCGGCGCCCTGGAGCAGGTGGATGTGAATCTGATTTATGCGGCAAGGACGCTGGGAATGTCAGAGGCAAAGATTTTTTTCAGGATTCAGCTGCCGGCGGCATGGCCCGGGGTGGCGGCTGCCACGATTCTGGCATTCGCCAGGGCTATGGGGGAATTTGGTGCGACGATCATGTTAGCCGGAAATATTCCCGGAAGGACACAGACCATGTCGGTGGCAATCTACACGGCAGTGCAGAGCGGTGACCGCAGTCTTGCCTATTATTGGGTAGCTATTATCATGGGAATATCCTTTTTCACCATTTTCCTGATGAATTACTGGATGGGTTATCAGGAGAGGAGAGGCGGTGGGAAGAGATAATGGCTTTGTATGTGGATATTGAAAAAAAGTGCGGAGACTTTCTGCTGAAAGTAAAGTTTACCGCACAAAAAGAAGTACTGGGTCTGTTAGGTGCTTCCGGCTGCGGCAAGAGCATGACACTTAAATGCATTGCAGGAATCGAAAAGCCGGATAAAGGTGTGATCCGGTTGGACGATAAAGTGTTTTTCGATTCGGAAAAACGGATCCATCTGCCGGTACAGAAGAGAAGAGTAGGCTATTTATTTCAGGATTATGCACTTTTCCCGAATATGACGGTGCTGCAGAATATCCTGTGCGGTGCAGGTGACAGGAAGAAAGCATCGGAATATGTGAAACGTTTTTTCCTGGAAGGCAAGGAGCAGCTGTACCCGGCGCAGTTGTCCGGTGGACAGAAGCAGCGTACCGCCATGGCAAGAATGTTGGCAGGGGAACCGGAGATATTGATGTTAGATGAGCCCTTTACAGCACTGGACAATTATCTGAAGATGCAGTTGGAGCGGGAATTGATGAAGGTGATGGAAGATTATGGGAAGACAGTACTGTTCGTATCCCATGACCGGAACGAGGCCTATCGTATGACGGACCGCATTGCAGTCATGGAAGACGGACAGATCCTGGATGTGCAGCCGAAAGAGGAGCTTTTTCAGAACCCGTCATCTCTGGCGGCAACGCTTCTGACCGGATGCAAAAATGTATCGGAGCTTCGGACAGAGCCTGATGGCAGGTATGCAGCAACAGACTGGGAAATCCACCTGTCTGCGCCGCCCGAGGAAGGAAACTACAAATATGCGGCATTCCGGGCACACTATTTTCAGGTCGTTCCGGCAATGGAAGAAACGAATGTGCTAAAGTGTCATATCCTGCGGGTGATCGAGGATACTTTTTCCACAGTGGTACTGTTTTGTAACGGTAACCGGACTGGGGAACATGCGTCAGAGGTGCTGACCTATGAATTGCCGAAGGAGGAATGGCAGTCGCTGAAACATGCAGAAACACTGTATCTGAAAATGCCGCCGGAACAGATCATATGGCTGGAAAAATAGAAGGAGTACATAATGCAGGACGGTCTGGGAAGAGAAATTGATTATTTGAGGATATCGGTGACGGACAAGTGTAATCTCCGGTGCAGATACTGCATGCCACCGCATGGGATCACGCCGTTAGCCCATGAGGAGATACTGACGCTGGAAGAAATCCTCCGGCTGGTGGGGATCATGGAACAACTGGGAATCCGGAAGGTGCGGCTGACCGGCGGGGAACCCATGGTACGGAAAAATCTGCCGTGGCTGGTGGAGCAGATCCACGGGCTGTGCGGAATCCGGGAGATTGCCATGACTACCAATGGGACGCTGTTCGCACCGCAGGCAAAAGTCTATCGCGAAGCGGGACTTACGGCAGTGAACATCAGCCTGGACACGCTGGATCCGGAACGTTTTCGCTGCATCACAGGCTGTGACCGGGCAGATCGTACAGCAGGTGTGGACAGTGTGCTCTGTGCGATCGATGCGGCGCTGGAGCAGCAACTTAGGGTGAAGATCAACTGTGTTCCCTGCGTGGAGATGAATGGAGACGACCTGGAAGGGATTGCTATGTTGGCTGAAGACAGACCCGTGGATGTCCGGTTTATCGAGCTGATGCCCATAGGCTGTGGAAAAGATTATACGGGAATTTCCTCAGAGGAGATTTTAAGGCGGCTGGAGAGAAGATTTGGAGCAGCAATAGCAGTTCCGGGGAAATCGCCGCTGGCAGTGGCGGGGCGTGCGGCAGATCCTTACGAAGAAACGGACGGTCCGGCAGAATATTATCAGTTTCCGGGATTTTCCGGCAGGATCGGATTCATCAGTCCGATTTCCCACAAGTTCTGCAGGGAATGTAACAGAATCCGCCTGACCTGCGAGGGAAGATTGAAGCTTTGTCTGCATTATGACAGGGGACTGGAGCTTAAGCCACTGCTTCGAAGCGGTGCTTCCGATGAGGAAATTGGAAGGCAGATCATAAACGCCCTGAAGGAGAAACCGTCAGAACATCATTTCCGGGAAAGGACAGCAGGCGAAGAATTGCCGGACGGTGTGGAAGAACAGCGGAAAATGGTACAGATTGGTGGATAGATACAAAACATGACCGGCGCGGGCAGGCAAAAACGGACCGGGCGGGACAGAAAGGTTGACAGTTATGGCAGGAGAAGTAGCAGCAGTATGTATCAGTGAGAAAAAAGGAACAGCCAAGCAAAATATCGGAAGCTGTAACTTTATAGAAGACTGGGGACTGGAGAAGGATGCCCATGCGGGCAACTGGCACAGGCAGGTGAGCCTGTTATCCTGGGAAGAAGTGGAAAAATTCCGCGCAAGAGGCGCAGATGTGGCAGATGGTGCTTTTGGTGAAAATCTGCTGGTGAAAGGATATGATTTTAAATCTTACCCGGTGGGAAGTATTTTCAAATGTAATGATGTGGTGTTAGAGATCACGCAGATAGGGAAAAAATGCCATTCGGAATGCGAGATCTTCCATATGGTGGGGGATTGCATCATGCCCAGAGAAGGTGTGTTCGCCAGGGTACTGCATGGCGGCAGAATCGATGTCGGTGATAGCTTAAAACTGATCAGTACCAGGAAACTCCGCGCAGGAATCATTACTGCCAGTGACAAAGGGAGTAAAGGAGAGCGGGAAGATGAGAGTGGTCCCGCTATCCGCAGGATCATAGAAAAACAGGGGTATGAAGTGGTAAGCCAGGTGGTACTGTCTGACGATGCGGAAGGTTTATACCGGGAAATGGTAAGGCTTGCGGATGAAGAAGATGTGGATGTGGTATTCACTACCGGAGGAACCGGCTTTTCTCCCAGAGATAATACCCCGGAAGCCACCATGCGGGCAGCTACCAGAAATGCACCGGGAATCGCAGAGGCAATGCGCTATTACAGCCTGCAGATCACTCCCAGAGCGATGTTAAGCAGAGCTGCCAGTGTCATCCGTAACCGGACGTTGATCGTAAATCTGCCGGGAAGTCCGAAAGCAGTGAAGGAATGCCTGGAGGCAGTACTGGATACACTGGCTCACGGAATCCGTATCTTACGGGAAGAAGACGGGGAATGCGGTAATGGTACTTCGCTAAAAAAATAACAGGTTTGTTAAATAATTAATCTAATTGAAGAATGTTTCTCAAGAAGGTATAATGTAAGCACTTACATTATACCTTCTTAAGTATTCGGGGTAGTCGGTAAAATCTTATGCCTGTTGGAAAAAATACAGTATTTATCATAACAGGACGTACACAGGAGGGTTTCATGCATTCCGAGAATATTATTTACAAAAATGAAATGAATGAAAAAACAACAAAATTCCTAGATAAATTTGTAAAGAGGGTGAAGGGAAATCCTCCCGGCGTCTGTCCGATCGCAGTGCAGCTTTCTTTTTTACAAAGTGCCAGAAGCCAGACCTGCGGTAAGTGTGTTCCCTGCCGTGACGGACTGGAACAGGTAGAGAATATGATGCGCAGCATTCTGGACGGTAAGGCGGATATGGATACCTTTAACAACATGGTATCCCTGGCGGAAATGATTCAGGATACGGCAGACTGTGCCATAGGTTATGAGGCGGCCAACATCGTATTGCAGAGTGTGGAGCTGTTCCGTGATGAATACATGAGCCATATTGAACAGCACAGATGCCAGGCGGAAGTGGGACAGAAGGTTCCCTGTATTTCCCATTGCCCCGCACATGTGGATATTCCGGGATATATTGCGCTGATCGGTGAACATCGCTATGCGGATGCCATTAATCTGATCCGCAGGGACAATCCTTTCCCCACGGCATGCGCATTTATCTGTGAACACCCCTGTGAGGCAAAATGCCGCAGAGACCTGATTGACAGCCCGGTCAATATCCGTGGACTGAAGAAATTTGCGGTGGATCAGATCGCGGCAGATCAGGTAAAGGTGCCGGAGTGTAATGTCACCACCGGTAAAAAAGTAGCTATCGTAGGAGGAGGTCCTTCCGGACTGACGACTGCCTATTATCTGTCTTTGATGGGACATAAGGTAGATGTATATGAAGAGAGAGAAGCGCTGGGGGGAATGCTGCGATACGGTATTCCCAATTACCGTCTGCCCAAGGACAGACTGGACGAAGACATCAATGCGATCCTGTCTACCGGTAATATTACAGTGCATTACAATACTGCCATCGGCAGGGATATCACTATGGAGCAGCTTCAGGAGCAGTACAATGCAATCTATATTGCTATCGGTGCCCAGGTAGGTAAATCTGTAAACGTAGACGGCGTGAACAGCAACGGAGTCTATTCCGCAGTGGAAATGCTGGGCGAGATCGGTAAGGGCAACATTCCGGATTATACCGGCAAACGTGTGGTGGTCGTAGGCGGCGGAAACGTAGCCATGGACTGTGCCCGTTCTGCCATCCGGTGCCATGCCAAAGAGGTAACGGTGATCTACCGCAGACGTCAGATCGACATGACGGCACTGCCTTCCGAGATCCAGGGAGCCATCGAAGAGGGCGTGGAACTATTGACGCTGAATGCACCGGTGAAGATCAATGCGGATGCGGAGGGGAATGTCTGTGGATTTGTGGCACAGCCACAGATCATCAGTGTGTATGACAAGCAGGGAAAACCTTCTGTAACGGTGGCAAATAAACCAAAGATCGAGGTGCCCTGTGAAGTGGTACTTATGGCCATCGGTCAGGATATTGTCTCTGCACCTTTTGCAGAGTATGATGTGAATCCCCGAAGAAAGACATTTGAGACATTAGATACCACCAGACTTAAGAGCTATGACAAGATTTTCGCCGGCGGTGACTGTGTATTCGGCCCGGCAACCGTAATTAAGGCTATTGGTGCCGGCAAAGTAGCAGCACTGAACATTGATGAATACCTTGGGTATCATCATAAATATCTGGAGGATATTAAGATTCCGGAGCCCAGAGAAAATGACAGGACCCATTACGGCAGAGTGCATCTGACAGACCGTTCCGCAAGAGAACGTAAGAACAATTTCGAACCGGTGGAAAACGGAATGTCCTACGATGAGGCGATGCAGGAATGCGGTAAGTGCTTAAGATGTGATCATTTCGGATGCGGAGTGGTAGAAGGAGGCAGAGTATAATGGTAACGATCACCATAGATGGAAAACAGATTTCCGTAGATGAGAATTTATCCATACTGGAAGCTGCACAGGAGGCGGACGTCAAGATCCCCACACTCTGCTACCTGAAGGATGTCAATGAGGTAGGAGCCTGTAAAATGTGTGTTGTGGAGGTGGAAGGCAGCAGACATTTGGTAACCTCCTGCAATACAAAAGTAAAAGAGGGAATGGTGGTGAACACTCATTCCGAGAGAGTGGTGAACAGCAGAAAGCAGGTATTGAACATGCTGCTTGCCAATCATGATGTCAGATGCTTCTCCTGCAGCAAATCCGGTGACTGCAGACTGCAGGATCTGTCCAATGAATATGGCATTACGAAATCCTGCTATCCCGGAAGTGCAGCCAAATTTGAAGCGAAAAAAGAGAATCCTTTTCTGACGTATTATCCGGAGCTGTGCATCAATTGTCAGAGATGTGTCAGCACCTGTAACAAGGTGTCCTGTAACGGCACCCTGCATAACAGTAAGATCGGTACGAGAACACTGATCGATGCTCCGTTCGGACCGGACTGGAAGGAGACAGACTGCGAGTCCTGCGGTAACTGCGCGGCAGTATGTCCTACCGGAGCACTGGTAGCCAAAAACCGTAAAAAGTATCAGGTCGGCAAGGTGAAAAAGGTTCTGACAACCTGCCCCCACTGTGCTACCGGTTGTCAATATTATCTGGTGGTAAAGGATAACGAGATCGTGGATGTGGAACCGGCAAACGGACCTTCCAACAAGGGATTGCTGTGTGTTAAGGGCAGATTTGGCTCGTTTAATTTCGTACATTCACCGGAGAGATTAAAATATCCTCTGATCAAGAACCATGAGACCGGAGAGTTTGAGCGTGCTACCTGGGATGAGGCACTGGATCTCATCGCAGCGAAATTTACAGAGATCAAGAAAAAGTATGGTTCCGATGCACTGGCAGGCTTCGCCTGCTCCCGTTCTCCGAACGAGGACTGCTATATGCTGCAGAAGATGGTCCGCTGTGCGTTTGGTACCAATAATGTAGATAACTGTGCCAGAGTCTGCCATTCCGCAACCGTAGCCGGACTTGCCATGACACTGGGAAGCGGAGCCATGACCAATCCCATCAGTGATATTACGAATGATGTGGATGTGATCATGCTGGTAGGTTCCAACCCGGAGGAAGCACATCCTGTCATCGGTATGCAGATCCGTCAGGCGGTAGAGCGGGGAACCCGGCTGATCGTGGTAGATCCCAGAGATATCGGTCTGTCCAGGCAGGCAGATATTCATCTGAAATTAAAGCCCGGTACGAACGTCGCATTTGCCAACGGTATGATGAATGTGATCATCCATGAGGGACTGGCAGACGAAGAATTCATCCGTACCAGGACCGAAGGCTTTGAAGAATTAAAAAAGATTGTAGAAGAATATACCCCGGAGCGTGTAGCCGAGATCTGTCATATCGATGCGGATCATCTGCGGGAGGCGGCACTGATGTATGCTAAGGCGAAGAAGGCTCCGATCATCTATTGTCTGGGCGTAACGGAACATTCCACCGGAACCGAAGGTGTTATGTCCATGTCCAACATGGCGATGTTAGTAGGGAAGCTGGGACGCAGCGGCTGTGGCGTCAATCCCTTACGTGGACAGAATAATGTGCAGGGTGCCTGCGATATGGGTGCACTGCCCGGTGATCTTCCCGGTTATCAGAAAGTGACAAATCCCGAGGTGATTGCTAAATTTGAAAAAGCATGGGGTGTGGAGCTGAACAAAAAACCCGGCGTACATGCAACGGATGTATTCCCTGCGGCAATCCGTAAGGAGATCCGGGGACTCTTTATCTTCGGCGAGGACCCGATCGTAACGGATGCAGACCAGCATCATATCCGCAAGGCACTGGAAAGCCTGGATTTCCTGGTATTGTCCGACCTGTTCATGACAGAGACCGCGCAGTATGCGGATGTGATCCTGCCCGGTACCAGTTATGCGGAGAAGGAAGGTACCTTCAGCAATACGGAGAGAAGAGTACAGCGTGTGCGTAAAGCGGTGACACTGGAAGGCGAGATGCGCCTGGATACCGATATTTTTATCGACCTGATGAACCGCATGGGATATCCGCAAGCCCAGCTTACTTCCGAAGAGATCATGGATGAGATCGCGTCCCTGACCCCCAGCTTTGCAGGTATCAGCCATAGAAGACTGGATAAGGGCGAGAGTATCCAGTGGCCCTGCCCGGATAAGAAACATCCCGGCACACCGATTTTACATGTGGGTAAGTTCTCCAGAGGACTGGGATGGTTCTACCCCGCAGAATATGTGCCCAGTGCGGAACTTCCGGATGAGGAATATCCGTTTATCATGATGACGGGACGTATTCTGTACCATTACAATACCAGAGCCATGACCGGCAAGACCCCGGGACTGATGGAGAAGGAAGGTCACTCCTTCATCGAGATGAATACGGAGGATGCAGTACGCCTTGGCATTGAAAGTGGAGAAAAGGTAAGAGTTACCTCCAGGAGAGGCACTTTGATCACGACTGCGAGAGTGGGAGAAAAGGTATCCCCGAAGGAGACCTGGATGCCGTTCCATTTCCCGGATGGCAATGCCAATATCCTGACGAATGCGGCATTGGATAAATATGCGAGAATCCCGGAATACAAAGTCTGTGCGGTAAAAGTGGAAAAGCTTCCCGCAGAGGACAGACCGGCGGAAAAAATTATGGAATAAGATAATTGAAAAAACAGCTGGATAGTGTGGCTAAGAAAACAAAGAAGCAAAGTGCGTGTGGACAAAAGGTGTTGCACGCACTTTTTCTTTGCCCGAAATTTATATATTTTTCTGGACTTACAAGAAAAAATGGCATATCGTATCAAAATAGGGTATAATTATATTTTAAGATGCCAGGGTCAAAAGGTCTAAGCCCACATGAGCTTGCTCATAAGTGGGTGAAA
>ERZ1035032.497-NODE-497-length-31368-cov-15.042091_pt1 | contig 31368 bp, 21 predicted proteins | sample MGYA00520693_ERZ1035032 | MGnify/ENA primary metagenome ERZ1035032 (study PRJEB33766, sample SAMN09781740) | gut metagenome | biome: gut microbiome | host: Homo sapiens | place: Madagascar | study: EMG produced TPA metagenomics assembly of the PRJNA485056 data... | reverse complement strand
CTGTGCTCTCTGCTACAGTGCTGCCTGCTGTTGTAGAAGTAGCGGTCTCCTGCGCGGATCCGCACCCGGTGAAAAGTGTTGCCATCATAGTTCCCATCAGCACCATTGCCATTAATTTTTTCATAATCTTTCTCCTCTCTTTCTACTTGTTTTGCTTATTTTATTTCCGTTTCATTCTTGCTCTCTTAAGATGACTTTCCAGTGCCACCGAAAGTCTGGAGAGAGGTACGGAAAGCAGCAGATACACTACTGCTACAATGGTATAAGCTTCCACTGTCAGAAACGTTTGGGAGGCAAAAGTCTTCGCCCGCAGTAACAGTTCCTGTACAGAGATCATTGCCAGAAGTGATGTGTCCTTGATCATCATGACCAGATAGTTGCCAAACACCGGAATGGAATTCCGGATGGCAGGCGGAATAATAAACTTGAATAATACCTGTGTCTCGGAAAATCCCAGTGCCAGGCCGGCTTCCCGCTGTCCGGGATCCACTGCCAGGATGGCGGAACGGATAACCTCCGACATATAGCATCCATAGTTAATGGAGAATCCGATGATACCGGATAAAGTGGCGGAGATCTGGACGTTGGTTTCCGCTCCGAACACGGCTGCCAGTCCGTCGATCAGCATGGGCACTACATAATAGATGTAGAAAAACTGTACCAACAGCGGCGTACCGCGGATAAATTCAATGAAAAGTACTAAGATGCGGTTCAGTACCTTATTTTTGCTGACTCTTCCGATTGCCAACAGCAATGCGATGATCAATGCTCCCAAGAATCCCAATACAGTTACATACAGGACAACGCCGATCCCCTGTCCGAGACTCGGTAATAACTGATCAAATGCTTTTTTCCAATGCAGATTCATATAGTCATCCTCCTGTCTATTTATTTAATACACGGGATAAAAATGCCTGTGTTCTGGGATTCTTCGGTGCAGTGAATATTTCATCCGGAGTTCCCTCCTCGACAATGTAGCCTCCGTCCATAAAAATGACTCTGTCTGCCACATCTCTGGCAAATCCCATCTCATGGGTTACTACTAACATCGTCATGCCTTCTTTTGCCAGATCTTTCATGACCCCCAGCACACCTCCCACCAGTTCGGGATCCAACGCCGATGTTGGTTCGTCGAATAACAGTACCTCAGGATCCATTGCCAGTGCTCTGGCAATAGCCACTCTCTGCTGCTGTCCACCGGATAACGTCTCCGGATAGACATTTGCCTTAGATTTCAGTCCTACTTTGTCTAACAGCTCCAACGCTTTTTCTTCTGCCTGTTCTTTGGACAGCTTGTTTAACTGCATAGGTGCCACCGTAATGTTATCTAGTACCGTCTTCATGCTGAACAAGTTGAATCTCTGGAACACCATGCCTACATTTTTCCGGTAGTTTTTCACTTTTTTGCCAAGCTTCGTGATATCCTCGCCTTGGTAGATGATCTCGCCTCCAGAGGGCTTCTCCAACAGGTTGCAGCACCGAAGCATGGTACTTTTGCCGGAACCGGAAGGACCGATGATGACGATCACTTCACCCTTTTGCACTTCAATATTGATATCTCTTAATACCTGCAGATCCCCAAAGGATTTGGACAGGTTCTTGATCTCCAGTAAAGCCATAGCCATCCCTCCTACTCTTCTTCTGTCAGGAACTTCTTGCGAACGATATCTGCCAGCAGCTCTGCCGTTCCGTCCACTCCCAGAAAATGAGAATTGATCATCAGATCCTTATACTTCGGATCGTTCATGGCATATCCTGCATAGTGTTTGTGATACTGCATCCTTGCCTTATCCACATCGTTAATCATCTTGCGGGCTTCCGCTTCTTTCATCCCCAGCAGGTTCACACAGTTATCTAACTTATCCTCATAGGAGGCATAAATATATACATGGAAAGCATTTTCCATATTTTTCAAAATGTAATCGGAACATCTGCCAACTATGATGCAGGACTCCTTCTCCACCAGCTGATTGATGATCTTCTGTTGGGCAATGAAAATATTGTCCTGCACATCCGTGGTTCCCATGCCGAGAGGATATTTCATGCCGAAGAACATATTTTTCGCGCTTTCCTCCAGATCCGATACGGAAGACAGCGGCATGTTCATGCGCTTCGCCGTCTCCTCCACGATATCTCTGTCATAGCATTCGATTCCGAGGATCTCCGCTGTTTTTTTTGCGATAGGTCTTCCCATGCTTCCAAAATCTCTTGTGATCGTTACAGCAAATCTCTTATGACTCATATGTTTTCCCTCTCTTTCCGGTATGTTGCTTTATCTACAGTTCCTAAGGATCTCTTCCACATCCTCTGTCTGTAATCGTTTATAGCTTCCTGGAATCAGTAAGGTCTTCGCCGCAATCGCGGGAATTGCTTCCTCTGGGATTCCCACTTCCTGTAATGTAACCGGTGCCCCGATACGGCGGAAATACTCTTTCGTCTTCGCCAGTCCTTCATGTGCCAGCTCAATGTCCGTCTTCCCGATGGGGTCGCACCCCATGATCCGCACCGCATATCTGGCAAACTTCTCCGGCGCCTCCTCACAGATATAATCCAGATACGGTACCTGGCACACTGCCAGACCCGCCCCATGGGGAATATCGTAAAATGCTGACAGGGCATGCTCGATCTTATGTGCCATCCAGTCTTCGTCTTTTCCCACTTCAATGATGCCGTTCAGTGCCATGGTTGAATCCCACATAAGGTTGGATCTTGCCACCGCATCCTGTGGATTTTTCAAGGCCCCGTTCAGGTTTTCTATCACATTTTTTATCAGCGCCTCTGCCACATCATCGCTGACATTGCTCTCATCCGGTGTGGAAAAATAGATTTCAAAAATATGTGACAGGGTATCTACTGCTCCGTACAACATCTGCTCTTTGGGAAGAGTGTAGGTATATTCAGGATCCAGGATAGAGAACTTCGGATACTGGTGTACAGATGAATAGGAATATTTGAGTTGCTTTTCCCAGTTCGTGATGACACAGTCCATATTCATCTCACTTCCGGTAGCAGGTATGGTCAGGACACATCCCAAGGGAATGGCCTCTTCGGTTTTCTCTTTTCTTACGAAGAGATTCTCCCAATAATCATATCCTTCCGGAAGCTTTGTCACTGTGGCAATTGCTTTGGAACAGTCGATCACGCTGCCCCCTCCTGCGGCCAGGATAAAATCGATTCCTTTCTCCCTACAGATCCGTACACCCTCATCCACTTTGGTGGTTCGGGGATTCGCCATGATACTGGGAAGTTCATAAACCTTTTTCTCGGCATCGGTCAGTAGCCTGACAATTGTATCATAGATACCGTTTCTCTGAATGCTTCCGCCACCGTAGGTCAGCAGAATCTTTTGTCCCATACCGGGAAGTTCCTGTTTCAGATTCTCTATTGCTCCGACTCCGAAATATATTTTTACGGGATTATAAAATTGGAATTCTTTCATAATCTCTCACGCTCCCATCAGTCTCCCAACATCTCTCCCAGCACCACATCCGCTACCTGTAAAGTACGATAGGCATCGTCCATGGTATGGGTTACGGAGATATATTCTCTTCCTCTGTCATCTGTAAATCGGATTCCGTATTCCTCACAACGTTTTACGAACTCTCCGTAAAATGCGGTGTCGGCCTTACTTAGCCAGTCCCGGAAATCCTCCGTATCTTCCTCAAACCCAAAGTATAAAATAAAGATTCCTCCGATGGCTCTGGTGTAGATCTTCAGGTGATGCTTGACTGCTAACTTTCGGAACCCATCTACTAAGGCATCTCCGATCTCCTGTAAGTGTTCGTAGGTTCCCGGCTTCTTCAACTCCTCGATGGTGGCAAGCGCTGCTGCCACACCGATGGGGTTGGCGTTAAAGGTACCGGAAGAAGGTACGCCGCAGTTTAAGATTTCACGTTTGCCAGCTACGATACCGAAGGGATAACCTCCGGTGGATGCCTTTGCAAAGGTCGAAATATCAGGTGTCACTCCGTAATACTTCTGTGCTCCTCCGATGGACACCCGGAATCCTGTAATGACTTCATCGAAGATTAACACGATTCCGTATTTTTTCGTCAGTTCCCGCAGCCCCTGTAAAAAGCCTTTCTTCGGTAAGATGGGACCAGAGTCACACATGATCGGTTCTGTGATGACTGCTGCGATCTCATCTCCCTGCTCCTTCATGATCTTCTCTAAATAATCCAGATCGTTCCAAGGAGCGATGATCAGATAATCCGCACTATTGGGTTTCATTCCCTTGGTGGGGAGAATCTTGTTGGGATGTTCTCTGTCTCCTAAGTCTTCTACCTTAGAAGCTGAGATCGTTACCTTTTCCTCATCAGACCATCCGTGATACTGTCCTTCAAATTTGATGATCTTATATTTTCCGGTGTAAGCTCTGGCCAGCCGCAGCGCATGCATCACAACTTCTGTTCCGGAATTTTGAAAGCTTACCATTTCAGCGGAAGGAATGATCTCGGTCAGTTCCCTGCACAGCTTCAACATCTGCTTCGTGGGAGCTGAAAATTGGGAACCTCTCTGTAATTGTTCCTCCACTGCACGATTCAAACTGTCCGGTGCATATCCCAGCAACATCGGTCCGAATCCCGCAATATAGTCGATATACTCATTGCCGTCCACATCATAGAGTTTGGATCCCTTGCCGTGATCCATCGCTACCGGGTAATCTCTGTACTTTGGTTTGTGAAAAGAACTTCCCACGCCTCCGGGCAGGTATTTCACCAGTTCCTCATGCAATGCTTTAGATCCGCTGATATCATATTTCTTCAACTTTTCTCCTGCCATACTCTTCCCTCCGCTTCCGTTTGTTCTGCAATTGGAGAAATAAAAAAAGGAACCGACATCTTCTGTCAGCTCCTTTGCTTGTAACCGATTATACTTTCTTCTCGAAAAAGCACAACACCGCATTTTGAAATAAGGTTTTCTAATTTTCTCCCTTTGTTTTCACCGTGAAACCGTTCGTTTGTACTCATTTTTGTGAAATATTTTGTATTTTAATTGATTTCCACTATTTTTTCTGTTAATTTGCACGTTATAAGATTTTAAAGTGTTTGTTATTATGTCACAAATATTTCCTCTATTTTTGTGTTGCATTCACAATTTCTACTGCCAAAGTCAGACTGAAGGCATCATGTGGATCCTTCAAATCCACTTTCAACATCTCCTCGATCTTTCGCAGGCGATAGTGCATGGTATTCTCGTGGATGAACAGTGTTTCCGCCGCCCGCTTCGCCTGGAATCCGCATTTCACATACTGAATCAGGGTACGTAACAGTTCCTCTCGTTCCGGAAGCATCAGATCTTGCAGTATCTGTGCTGCGATTTCCCTCAGCTCCTCCTTATCTTCGAACTTCTCGAAGAGACGCAGTACAATCATATTATCATATAAATACAGTTCGCCCTCCGGGATCTCATTCTGTCCGAGTCGGATCGCCCGCTGGGCATTGTCAACACTGGCTTTCATATCCTTCAAATCTCGGAATACACTTCCGATTCCAATGCGATACGACGTCCCGGTTGTACGGTTGTGCAGATGCGTAAGGAATCTGTCGCCGACTTCCCGCAAACTCAGATTCTCATCCATCTGTGCGATCCAGATATAGGAATCCTCGTCCGATGTCGTCAGCACCTGCTCTGTCCCCAAATATTCCCGGATTAGTTGGTCCAGTCTGTGGAATTCCCGATCCCACTGTGCCTCCTGATACAATTCTTCCGGCTCGATTGCCATCCCCGGCTCCGGCATCGTCGCGCTTTCCCTAATTTGAATAACGATTGCACGATACGGTGCACCCGGCTGGAAGCCCGCCAGTTCCAGCCGATTCAGCCGCTTTGCTGTGATCCGGCTGCCCGACAGGATTCCGAATAGCGTGACATTCACATCGTACTGGGAGGTCTCCTCTTTGAAAATGGCAAAACAGATGCTCTGACTGACATCCACAATACGCAACATTGCCGGCATCTCGAAAATGGGAAGTCCCAAAAAATTCCCCCTGTCGATAACCGCCTGGGGGATCTCCCGGATGTAAAAGCTTAAGTTGATCACCACACCCGCAACATTTTTCTCGTAGAGGGCATTGATCAGGTCAAGGAGCATTCCCTCTTCTTCCCTCGTGATCAGTCCTGTGACAATGACTAGTTCGCCGCCCTTTAGCCAGTCCACATAGTGGTAATCTTCCATGTAGTAGACCCATGAGATCACATGATTCAGTCCTTCTTTTCCCGCCAGCAGTTTCAACTGATTTGCATAAGGCAGTGATAATATATTTTTACAGGTAACATTCATAGGGCACCTCCCATAAATTCTCACTCTGTGATGCAAAACAGGCTCCACCCACAATCAGCGGGCAGAGCCTGTACTTCTTTGTACTAAAATTATTGTGTTTCTACATCCGAATGGATTCTTTATACTCTCTCCACAGCGATCACTGCGTTCTCGCCGTTGATGTTCCATTCCTTCGATACGCTGTATTCCGCACCGCTTGTCAGTTCATCAGCCAGAACCTTGCCGCTGATGGCTTCTTTGTTCTTCTGTGCGATCTCGGACAGCTTATCGTTGCCATTGATGGATACGCGGATGTGATCGGTCACTTCGAAGCCGCTCTCCTTACGCATGGTCTGGATCTTGCTGATGATCTCGTATACGAAGCCTTCCTCTACCAGTTCCGGTGTCAGGTTGGTATCCAGAACAACGGTCATACGGTTGTCTTCCTGTGACACATAGCCTTCCTTCTGTGCCATATCGATCAGCAGATCGTCCTTGGTCAGTTCCACAGCCACACCGTCTACATCGAACTTTAATGCGCCATCTGCATTCAGCTCATCCATTGCTGCATTGCCATCCAGTGCTGCAAGGTGCTTCTGGATGCCGCCCAACTGTTTGCCGTACTTGGGTCCTACGGTACGCAGCTGAGGTTTGAAGGTGTAAGAGGTAAAGTCACGTACGTCATCGGTAAATACGACTTCCTTGACGTTCAACTCATCCTCGATGATCTCCTGGTAGAACTCACTCAAGGTGAAGTCTGACTTGATATACATTCTGCTGATAGGCTGACGATTCTTGATGGCAGCCTCGTTACGGCATGCACGACCCATAACCACAGCATCCAGTACATCCTCCATATCCTCTTCCAGCTTCTTGTCGATGTGATCCTTGTTCACTACCGGGAAGTCACACAGATGGATACTCTCGGGCGCATTTGCATCGTTGCTTCTTACCAGGTTCTGGTAAATATCCTCTGTCATGAAGGGGATCATGGGTGCTGCTGCCTTACAGATGGTCACCAGTGCGGTGTACAGCGTCATGTAGGCATTGATCTTATCCTGCTCCATACCCTTTGCCCAGAAACGCTCACGGCTGCGTCTTACATACCAGTTACTCATCTCATCGACGAAGTCCTGCAGAGCCTTGGCAGCCTCAGGGATACGGTACTGGTCCAGATTGCTGTCTACTTCTGCAACGGTAGAGTTCAGCTTGGACAGCAGCCACTTATCCATTACGGGCAGCTTGTCGTATTCCAGTGTATATTTGGAAGCATCAAAATTGTCAATGTTTGCATACAGTACGAAGAATGCGTAGGTGTTCCACAGGGTACCCATGAATTTACGCTGTCCTTCCTGTACGGCCTTGCCGGAGAATCTCTTCGGCAGCCAGGGTGCGGAACTGGTGTAGAAATACCAGCGGATGGCATCTGCACCGTAGGTCTCCAGTGCGTTGAAAGGATCTACCGCATTGCCCTTACTCTTACTCATCTTCTGACCGTTCTCATCCTGTACATGACCCATAACGATAACGTTCTTGTAAGGAGCCTTATTGAAGAGCAGGGTGGATTCTGCCAACAGAGAGTAGAACCATCCACGGGTCTGGTCCACTGCCTCGGAGATAAAGTTGGCGGGGAACTGCTGCTCGAACAGATCCTTGTTTTCAAACGGATAATGATGCTGTGCAAAAGGCATTGCTCCGGAGTCGAACCAACAGTCGATTACCTCGGGAACACGCTTCATCTGCTTGCCGCACTCGGGGCAGGTGATGGTGATCTCGTCGATGTAAGGACGATGGAATTCTACGGTCTTCGCCTTCTCATTGCCGCTCATCTTGTACAGCTCTTCCCGGCTGCCGATGGAGTGCTGGTGTCCGCATTCGCACTCCCAGATATTTAACGGAGTACCCCAGTAACGGTTACGGGATACGCCCCAGTCCTGAATATTCTCCAGCCAGTTGCCGAAACGTCCCTCACCGATAGAAGCGGGGATCCAGTTGATGGTCTTATTATTACGTACCAGATCATCCTTCACAGCGGTCATCTTGATGAACCAGGACTCTCTTGCATAATAGATCAGCGGAGTATCACATCTCCAGCAGAAGGGATAATCATGCTCGAACTTCGGTGCATCGAACAGCTTGCCCTCTGCATCCAGATCCTTAAGTACCAGAGGATCTGCGTCTTTTACGAATTTTCCTGCATAAGGGGTCTCTGCGGTCAGATCACCCTTGCCGTCTACGAACTGTACGAAGGGCAGCTCATAGTTACGTCCGATACGGCTGTCGTCTTCACCGAAAGCCGGTGCGATATGAACGATACCAGTACCGTCGGTCATGGTTACATAACCGTCGCAGGTTACGAAATGTGCCTTTTTCTTCTGCTTCTTGGCGGCATCTCCCGCACACTTGTACAGAGGCTCGTACTCCTTGTACTCCAGATCCTTACCAACATAGGTCTCCAGTACTTCGTAAGCATCCTTGCCCTCTTCTGCAAGACGTCCCAGAACCTTGTCTGCCAGTGCCTTTGCAATATAATAGGTATAACCGTCGGCGGCCTTCACCTTCAGGTAAGTCTCCTCCGGGTTCACGCACAGTGCCACGTTGGAAGGAAGAGTCCAGGGGGTGGTGGTCCATGCCAGGAAATATGCATCCTCGCCCTTTACCTTAAAACGTACGATAGCGGAACGCTCCTTGACTGCCTTATAGCCCTGTGCCACTTCGTGGCTGGACAGCGGGGTTCCGCAGCGAGGGCAGTAAGGAACGATCTTGAAGCCCTTGTACAGAAGTCCCTTATCCCAGATGGTCTTCAAAGCCCACCATTCGGACTCGATGAAGTTGTCATCGTAGGTAACATAAGGGTTATCCATGTCAGCCCAGAAACCGACAGTACGGGAGAAATCTTCCCACATTCCCTTGTATTTCCAGACGCTCTCTTTACATTTGTCGATGAAAGGTGCCAGACCGTATTCCTCGATCTGCTCCTTGCCATCCAGACCCAGCAGCTTCTCAACTTCCAGCTCTACGGGAAGTCCGTGGGTATCCCAGCCTGCCTTACGGGGAACCATATATCCCTTCATGGTACGGTATCTGGGGATCATATCTTTGATGGTACGGGTCTCTACATGACCGATGTGGGGCTTACCGTTGGCGGTAGGCGGTCCGTCGTAGAAGGTATAGGTCTCGCCTTCCTTACGATGCTCCATACTTTTTTTGAAAATGTTGTTGTCTTCCCAGAATTTCTCGACGGCTTTCTCACGGTCTACGAAATTCAGGCTTGTGGGTACCTGCTTGTACATAGTGTGCTTCCTTTCTTTTCTTATTACAGCATCATACTATTCAGCGCCTCATTCACAAAATCGCAGTTTCGATGCTTTCCTGAATAGTATCAAAAAAAGCTTCGTCCCGTAACAGGACGAAGCTCATGCATTCGTTGACCACCTCTTACAACATACTTCCCATACGATTCCACATGTGTAATCTCACAGGAGTGATATGCTTCCCGGTAACGGCGGGATTCCGTTCAGAACTACTGACCTGGGCTTTTGTTCTGACAGCTCAGAAGTGATTTTCACTTTTTCCCTACTCGCACCGGTCTCTCACCATCACCGGCTCGCTTTGCCTTTCTGCGGAAAAGTTACTCTCTTCGTCAATGCATTTTTGATATACCGCTATTATATATCTCATTTTTTTGCGTTGTCAAGCCGGATGTTATGATTTGCTTAGAAAGCTTTTCTTTCTTGCTTTTCCGACATTTATTTCATATAATTATTTTAAGACTGATATGTGTACCGATCTTACCGGAAGGGACAGGGAATTCTATGGAAAATACGCAAAATACGCCGAAAAGAAGCGGCGGTAAAATATCATATACTCTGCAGGCGATCGGCCTGATTCCCCTGCTGGCGCTAGGGATCATGATGTTGTTTTTCACTTCCCAATGGTTCACAAAAACTATGTATCAGGAAGTGGAACGTGAATTATATGATGCCACGAAAAGTGCCACTACACTTCTGAACGCTGCCTATCCCGGCGATTACCGGCTGGAAGGTGATGTTGCTTACCTTCTGTATAAGGGCGATGTAGATATCACCCGTGAATATTCTCTATTTGATCAGTTCAAGGAGGATACCGGACTGGACATCACTCTGTTCTATCAGGATACCCGCGTTCTGACGACTCTGTATAACGCCCAGGGTGACCGCATTATCGGCTCCGGTGCTCCGGACGTGGTGATCCGTGATGTCCTGAATACCGGTGAAGATCATTTTTATACCCACACTCTGATCAACGGACAGTCTTATTTCTCCTATTATAGTCCTGTCCGCAATCAGGACGGCAGCATAGTTGGCATGCTTTTTATAGGGAAATCCAGTGTCTCCGTATCTCAGTCCATTCAACGTTATGTCTATCCGCTGACGTGGCTGATCATCGGTTTTGTGGCTCTCGTGGCTGTCTGCATCTATTTTTACACCAGAAGATTCGTGGCTGTATTACTCCATATTCACAGCTTCCTGTCGGAGGTAGCCTCCGGGAATCTGAACGCCACACTGGATCATTCCGTAACAAAACGCAGTGATGAATTAGGTGATATCGGTCGCTGTGCCCTGTCCATGCAGCGCTCTCTTCGTACCATGATCGAGCAGGATGCCCTGACCGAGCTGTACAACCGCCGCAGTGGGGAAAAAAAGCTGCGGCAGATTTTCGAGGGAACCCGATCCTCCCGCCTTTCTTTTGCGCTCGCCATCGGAGACATTGACTTTTTCAAAAAGGTTAACGATACCTATGGTCATGAATGCGGGGATGCCGTACTGAAAAATGTCTCTGCCCTGCTGAAGCAGCATATGTGGCGCCGTGGCTTTGCCGCGCGTTGGGGTGGTGAGGAATTTCTCTTAGTATTTGAAAAGGCAGATCTTACAGAAGCACAGAAACAGCTGGAGCTTCTCATGGACAAGATCCACGAACTGGATACGCTCTATGACGGGCAACACGTAAAAGTAAATATGACCTTCGGACTGGTCTGTGAGTCCGACAAAGACATTCATACATTATTAAAAGAAGCTGATGAGAAATTATATATCGGTAAGACAAACGGTCGTAACCAGGTGGTTTCCTAACCCGGTTACGACCGTTTTTTATTTGTTTCTGATTTTGTTATCTTTAACCTTGCAGACATTCCGGATTCAATAGGAAATCATAAATATTGATTGTCAGAATACCATATTCATCATAATATGGCTGCACAATATCTTTTGTAATGACAATTTTCTTAAAAGAGTCATCAATCTTCCGGAACGGTCGGATTTCCTGCGTCCGCTTTGCTTCATCCGGAAGAGAATATGCCGATTGAATGTAATATCTGGCAGAACCAAGATTGCATACAAAATCCACTTCCAGCTGCCTGCGGTTTACCTTTCCTTCCAAATCTTTTTCTGCGATAGGGACAACACCTACATCCACACTATATCCCCGCATCCGGAGTTCGTTATAGATTACATTTTCCATGGAATGCGTCTGCTCCAACTGTCGGAAATTAATTCTGGCATTCCGAAGCCCCAAATCAGAAAAATAATATTTCTTAGGAGTCTCTATATATGCCTTTCCCTTAATATCATAACGCTGTGCTGACTCTATCAAAAAAGAATCTTCAAAGTAATCCAGATATTTCTTTATGGTTGCAGAAGTAATTTTAGATTTCTTCACGGTTTTAAAAGTATTCTTTAGTTTTTCCGGATTGGTCAACGAACCGATCGCAGAGGAAAGAATATTAAGCAGATCTTCCAATTCCCCAATATTCTTTATACGATTCCGTTTCGTAATATCACGGATATAAATTTCGTTAAATAAATTATGCAGCGCTGTTGCTTTATCCCCGGTACCATCCCGCAGAACCACTAATGGAATTCCACCGTAAAGCATATATTCAGATAACCCGGTATATTTATCTCCGCTATAAACAGACATAAATTCAGCAAAGCTGAGAGGGTACATATGAATTTCATCACCTCTGCCTGCAAATTCCGTAGCAATATCCTTTGACAACAGTTTTGCGTTACTTCCCGTCACAAACACATCAATATTCTCTTTGCGAAGGTATCCATTCAAAACAGCCTCAAAACAATCCAGCATCTGAATTTCATCCAACAGCAGATAATATATTCCCTCTCCTGTGGTTTTCGACCGGATATATGCCATAAATTTCTCCGGATCCGCCCCCCTCTTTTCCTTCTCGATCTGAATAAGACTTTCGCCGATCAGGTAAAGATCATCCGCAGAATCAAACGCAAACCGTATGATATGGTCTGCTTCCACACCGGAATCCAGCAAATGATGATAGAAAATGTTATTCAGCAGATAAGACTTACCACATCTGCGGATCCCGGTAATCACCTTGATTAATCCATTACTCTTTCTTTTTATTAACTTTTCCAAATAGAAATCTCTGCGAATATCCATATATTTTCTCCCTGGAATAGATTTTTGCAACTGGTTGCACTTTTCTATTCTATTATATGGATAATTTAACTGAAAATCAATATACTTGTTTCATTTTAGGAATAGATTTTTGCAACTGGTTGCACTTTTCTATTCCAAATTGTAAATAAACAAAGTAATCACTGTTCCATCTGCCTGCCCAGGAAGCCCGCTGCAGACTGCGCCAGTTTCTGTTCCACTTCTCCCATTTTGCTCTTCCCGTCATTTTCCAACAGGATCACACTTCCGATGATGTCCCCTTCGCAGATGATCGGTGTGATCAGCTGCCAGGCATAGTCCACGGCAATGTCTTCCGCAATGTTGACATAATTGCGGTCTCCTTTTGCGGCAATCACAGTCTCTCTATTATTGATCTTCTCCTCCAGTTGGCGGCTTACTGCTTTATTGAGCAGCTGCTTACAGCCTCCGGAGACGGCTATGAACTGGTCCCTGTCCGCGATCAGTGTGGGATGTCCCGACACCTGTGCCAGGCTTTCTGCATACTGTTTTGCGAACGTGGTCATCTCGCCGATGGGAGAATACTTTTTCAGAATAATCTGTCCCTCTCTGTCTGTAAATATTTCCAGCGGATCGCTTTCCCTGATGTGTAACGTACGGCGGATCTCCTTCGGGATCACGATTCGTCCCAGGTCATCTATTCTTCTTACAATTCCGGTTGCTTTCATTGATAAACCTCCTGCTTTCCAGATTACTTTCCATAATTGTGCTGTGTGGGTAGTATGTGGAAAGCATGGAGAAATTATGTGACATTTACCAAAATGTTTTTTTCTTTGTATTTCCTATATTTCTGTGTTACACTTAATCTACTTGCGACAAAATATTAAGTGTGGGAGAGATTAAACTATGAATCACAAAAATAGTAACAGAAGTTCATTTTCCGGCAAGATCGGTTTCGTCCTGTCTGCTGCCGGCGCCTCGGTGGGACTGGGCAATATCTGGCGTTTCCCGTATCTGGCAGCCAAATACGGCGGTGGAATCTTCCTGTTGATCTATATTATTCTGGCGCTTACCTTCGGTTATAGCATGATCGTGGCAGAGACTTCACTGGGACGCATGACAGGTAAAAGTCCCGTAGGTGCCTTTCATACCTTCGGGAAATCCAAATGGTTGTCCTTCGGTGGATGGATCAACGCTATTATTCCTATTCTGATCGTTCCTTATTATTCCGTCATCGGCGGATGGGTGATCAAATATCTGGTGGAATATGCCAAGGGTCACGGACATGATCTGGCAGCAGACGGTTATTTTTCCACGTTTATTTCCAATGGCGTCTCTACTGAGCTGTGCTTTATCGTATTCACTCTGTGTACGTTGGGCATCATCTACGCCGGTGTCCGCAACGGTATCGAGCGCGTATCCCGCATTATGATGCCGATCCTGGTAGTGCTCTCCGTGGTCATCACAGTCTATTCTGTTACCAGACCGGGAGCACTGAGCGGTGTGAAGTATTTCCTGATCCCGAATCCCGCGAATTTCTCCTGGATGACAGTCGTAGCTGCCATGGGTCAGATGTTCTACTCTCTGTCCATTGCCATGGGTATTCTCATCACCTTCGGCTCTTACATGAAAAAAGATGTCTCCATTGAAGGCTCTACGAAAAATGTGGAGATCTTTGATACCGCCATCGCTATCATGGCAGGTCTGATGATCATTCCCGCCGTGTTCGCATTCTCCGGTGGAGATCCCGATACCTTACAGGCAGGTCCTTCCCTGATGTTCATCACACTTCCCAAAGTCTTCGACAGCATGGGAATGGGCACCTTCGTAGGTATTATGTTCTTCGTACTGGTACTGTTTGCAGCCATGACCAGCTCCATTGCACTTACCGAAAGTGCTGTGTCTACTTTCGAGGACGAGCTTGGCTGGGGTCGTAAAAAATCTACCGTGATCATGGGTGTGATCATGCTGGCACTGGGAACGTTATCCTCACTGGGTTACGGACCGCTTGGTGCTGTGAAGATCATCGGCATGCAGTTCCTTGATTTCTTCGATTTCCTGACCAACTCCGTGATGATGCCTATCGCTGCCATCACCATCTGTCTGCTGGTATCCCGCGTCATCGGAGTAAAGGCTGTGGAAGAAGAAGTCATGCACGGAGAAGCTGCTTTCCGCCGCAAAAAAATATTCAACTTCATGATCAAGTATCTCTGCCCGGTATTTGCTGCGATTATTTTATTAAGCTCTGTGGCAAATGCTTTTGGATGGATTAAAATGTAATAATTCGTCCCGTTTCCGCATTTACTCTATGCGAAATTGAGATTACGGTACGTCCTTCGGAAGCCCTCTTCAGTGCCTGCAGCACCTCTTCCTCAGTCTGGGCATCCAGATTTGCCGTAATCTCATCCAGCAGAAGGAGCTTCGGCTTCGCCACGGCGGCTCTGGCAATGGATAACAGCTGCCACTGTCCCTGCGAGAATATCTCCGAAGTACAGAGAGTGTCATAGCCTTTTTCCAGCTGCTCTATCGTTGCATCCAGTCCCGCAATCCTTGCGGCCTCCCGTACCTCTTCCATAGTAAAAGAATCGTCATACAGCGTGATCTGATCCTTCACGGTACCGGGTACTCTGTGAAAAGTCTGCTCCACATAGCCGTACAGACTGCGCTTTTCATTTTCCGGAATCTGAAAAGCATCTCTTCCCTGAATCAGCACTTTACCCTCTCCCGGCTGATAGAGTCCCAGCAACAGTTTGAAGACCGTACTCTTCCCCGCGCCGGTTCTGCCCGACAGAGTGACCTGTTCTCCGGGATACACTTGAAAATTTAAAGCCTGCAAAATCTTACGATCATCATCCTCATAGCCAAAGGTCACGTTTTGCAGTTCCACAAAAGGATTTTCCGATCTATTCTGTGGTTCTGCCGTTTTTTCCCCGGAATTTTTCTCCGGCAATTCCTCTAACGCATAGAATTCATTGATCCGGTGCACGCCCGCAATGGCGGACTGTATGGTCTGGATCTCCATTCCCAGACTCTCCACAGGGGTAAAGATCTGGGAGATATAGTTAATTACCGCTACCGCTGTACCGGCAGACATGCCGAACAGTGTCAGCACCTTTGCATTACCGGAGGCAGAAAACAGCATCACAACCGCCACCACAATAGCATTCAGGATCAGGATCACCGGGGAATAAATGGCATCATAAAAATTCGTGCGATCTACCGCGCGATAACTCTCCGCAATATATTCATCATACCGCTCCTCCATATAGCGCTCTTTTCCCAGCGTATGAATGGTGCGGATATTGTGCAGCGTCTCCGGCACATGTCCGGAGGCTCTGCCCACGGCACGACGGTTCTCGATCTGGGCTTTCAGCATGTTTTTCTGCACCGTCCGGGTGAACCAATACAGAAATGGCAGCAGGATCAAAAGTACGATCGCCAGTCCTCTGTTTTTTAACCAGATCACCACCAGGATACTTATAATCTTACAGACATCGGCGAACATGCTGATGATTCCGGAGGTAAACAGGTTCTCCACCGTATCCACATCTCCCACGAACCGGGATACGATCGTACCGGGCTCCTGCTTCGTCAGTTCCCCTGCCGTCAGGTTCGTGTATTTGTCCATCATGCTGCCCCGCAGTGCATGAGTGATCTTCTGACCAAATACCGTTAACAATCCCTCTCTGATACTCTCTGTCAGTCCGGTGAGCACCGTAAAGGCAAAATAGAGTATCACCAATGCAACCGGAACTACGTTTCCTGCGGTGATCGTATCCACAATACTACCCAGGATCCAGGGCGGCAGAAGCGCGGTTACAATGGCACCTGCGACTGCCAACAGGATTCCCAGTGACAGTCCTGCATAGCCTGTCACAGTCTGCCGGATCACGCTGCGGACATTTTTCACATTCCGTCTCTTATTTTTCTGCATCTGTTTATTTTTCTGCATGATCCAGGCCTCCCTCCTGCGTACTGTGTGCATCAGCGCCATCCGCCTGTGCTTCATACAGTCTCGCATACTCCGGGAACTTTTCAAGGATCTGTTCGTGGGTTCCTGCGGTCACTTTTCCATCCTCCATCCACAGCACCTGATCCATTTGGGGGAACAGATAGAGTCTGTGGGACAGTAGGATCACGATGCTGTCTGCTGTCAGCTTCCGTAGATTGGCAAAAACCTCTTTCTCCGTCTTGCGATCCAGTGCAGAAAAAGGATCGTCCAGGATCAGGACCGGACGCTTATGACACAGGGTTCTCGCCAATGCCAGCCGCTGTGCCTGACCACCGGAGAGCCGGACGCCACCATTTCCCACAATGGTGTCCATACCCTCTTCCATCTCTGCCACCTCACCGTCGAAACAGACTGCCTTCAGATACTTCTCCGGATCGTCATCATCGCCCAGTAGTATATTGTTACGGACACTGTCATTGAACAGCTCCGGATCGTGTCCTAAATATCCCACCATGCCGTTTTGCTCTGCCTTGGTCATCCCGGATAATTCTTTGCCGTGGAAACAGATCCTTCCTTCGTAAGGGTATTCACAGAGGAAGGTCTTTCCCAATGTGGATTTACCACACGCCACTGCGCCGGTGACACCAATGATCTGTCCCGGAGTGGCTGACAGATTGAAGTCCTCATAGATCTTCTCTCCGCCGGGATAAGCAAAGCTTACATGAGATACTTCCAGCGTTCCCGGCTCCTGTACCAGGCTGTCGTCCTCATAAGTGGTTTCCTTCATCAGTGGCTTGATGCGCTTCCAGGAGACCTGGGCTTTATGTACTGCATTGAATAGCTTCGCGGCATGAGAAGATTTCACGGCTAACTTCAAAAAACAGGATAAAAACGTGGTAAAGGCTGCCACATCCCATATTTTCCAGCCGGTTCCCAGCACATTTTGGCTGCCGAAATACAGGATAAACAATACTCCTGTCATGGATATGATCCGGTACAGTGGTGGAAACGCAGTACTCCAGATATTGGCCTTCACAGCAGATGTCTCATAATCGGTAAGGTTCGCTTCATAGGCCCGCCTGCGCTCTTTTTCTCTGCCATAGACACGGTAAGTAACCGCATTGGTGGCTCTGTCCAGTGTTGCGGCACTTAAATCTCCGGACTTTTCCTTATAAGCAGCTCCGGTACGCTGCACGTTACGCTTCATCTTCTCCGCCAGCACATAAGATGCCGGTAAAAACAGCATACCTAAGATCGCCAGCCGCCAGTCATAAAATAACAGCATTCCCACATATGCTGCCAATGCCACACCGGTATCGAAGATCTCTGTGGTAAATTTCCGCATACCCTCCGCGCAGTCGTCCACATCCAGGATTGCCTTGGTCATCACATTTCCGACACCCTCTTCTTCCAGTTCGGCACGGCTTCTGTGCACCAGGCTGCGGTACAGGATCTCTTTCATGTCACGATTTACATTATTGGCAAAACGTCTGACATAAAAACGTTTGATATAACGGGCAATCTGCACGATGGCAATAGATATCACATATGCCGTCACCAGCACCAGCATATCCCGGTATCCGACCTTCCCGTCCAGAATATCCACCAGGCATCCCGTCATCCGACCCTCGAACCACGGTCCTGCCAGCAGTCCGAGGTTATAGATCAGTCCGGAGAACGTGACTGCCAGCAGCACCGGCCACTGGGTTTTGAAATAATACAGGATTTGATCCTTTTTCACTGCCTCAGATATCTGTTTCATCCTCTCCTGCTCCTTCTTCCACACATTTTTCCGCATTGACAAATCCTGTCCTTCTCACGTCACCCATCAATTCTGCTTCTTTCCTCAGCACAACATAAAAAGATGTACTATCCTCTGCTTTAGATAATAGTACATCTTTTTCGTCTGTCAATGTATTTGATTACCATTTCAGGCCTTCAAAATCTCCGAAATGTTCCGCTGGATCCCTGCCGCCACATCCGGTTTATTCATGGAATAGACATGGATATGTTTTACACCGTTCGCCAGCAAGTCGATGATCTGATCAGTGGCATAGGCAATGCCCGCCTGTTTCATGGCTTCCGGATTGTCTCCGAAGCGGTCTACGATATTTTTGAAGCGTTCCGGCACATTACAGCCGGACAGTTTTACGGCATTCTTCACCTGTACACCGCGGGTAATGGGCATGATGCCGGGAACGATGGGCACGGTAATCCCTGCTTCCCGCACACGGTACATGAAGTTGAAGAAGATATTGTTGTCGAAGAACATCTGGGTCGTCAGATACTCACACCCGGCATCCACCTTCGCCTTCAGTCCCTGAATATCCGCATTTTTGTTAGCAGAATCGGGATGCACCTCCGGGTAGCAGGCGCCACCTACGCAAAAATCTCCGTTTTCCTTAATAAAACGCACCAGATCCGATGCATGGGTAAAATCTGTAAATACTTCTCCGTCGAAATCCTTAGGAATATCTCCTCTCAGAGCTAAAATATTCTCGATCCCTGCTGCCTGCATTTCTGTAAGAGCTGCGCCGATACTGCTCCTGTCTGCGCAGACACAGGTCAGATGCGCCACAGTAGGCACATTGTACTGCTTCTGAATCTCTCTTGCCAAAGCAATGGTATGTCCCTTGGTACTGCCGCCGGCACCATAAGTCACGCTCATATAAGCAGGCTGCAATGCCGCGATCCCCAGTGCTGCTGCCTCCACATTTCCGAAATCCGTGCTCTTCTTCGGAGGAAATACCTCAAAAGAAATCGTTGCTGTATCTTTATTCAAAATATCTCTGATCTTCATACAATTCTTCTCGCCTTTCCATCATCTACATACCTTCAGGCTACGTAATTACCCTTTGTTTTCCCGCAAAAAGATCGGCAGGAAATCCTGTTTCTCCTCTTCTGCGGTCTCACTCTCCGCAATGACATTCCGGATATTCTGCATCCGCTTATCCAGCGCTGCGCTCTGCTGTGCACAGTCATACAGCTCATCCTTTAAGAACTTCGCCTGACTCTCCGGGATGTTTTTCTTATACTGCAGCTTGTGCTCCAGGCTCGCCCAGAAGTCCATGGCTATGGTGCGGAACTGCACCTCCACATAGACCAGCTTCTTCGTGTTCTGCAAAAAGATCGGCACCTGCACGATCAGATGAAGGCTGCGGTAACCGCTCTCCTTGGGATTCTTTATATAATCCTTGCGCTCGATCAGGGTAATGTCATCCTGTCGTAAAAAGCTCTCCGACAGCTCATAAATATCATCCGGAAAAGAGCAGATGACCCGGACACCGGCGATGTCACGGATATTCTCCTCAATACCCTCCAGCGTCATGGGAATATTTTTCCGGCGGATCTTCCTTAGGATGCTGTCATAGGACTTCACCCGGGTCTTGATGCCCTCAATGGGATTGCGGTCATATTCCAGAGAATATTCCTGATTCAATACTTTAAATTTCGTCTCCACCTCCATGATGGCACACTGATAATAAGACATCAGCTCGTCCATGGGGCGCTTATTCTTCTCAATCAGATCCAAAAACTCGTCTGAGAGTAAATGCTGTTTCAAAAATCTGCCTCTGATGGTATCCATTGTGATTTATTCCTTCTCTAAAGTACTGCATTACATAACGATTCTATTATATACACTCAATTGCATCACTGCAATAAAGTTAAAAGAAAGAATTTGAGAAAAAAACAGGAACAGCAGCGATCTGCCATTCCTGTATCACTTTTGCTTTATCCATTCTCACAATCAGCTATGATTTTCCTTACTTCCTCAATGCTTTTCTCTGTGACCGCCGCAATCTGCTCCGGTTGCATTCCGTTTTTATGCATCCTGGCTATCATTGATGCTTCTGCTCTCGCTTCACCGATTGCAATTCCCTTTTCTTCGATTCCTTCACTCAAATTACACATTGTACTCACATCCCTTCGCAAATTCTCTTCCAGCTCAATATCGTACTCTGTTTCCATGATCGACATTTTCTCATCTACTGTCAGTTTCTGCGACAGCAGTGCTCCCAGAAGACGGTGCAGTTCATATTTCTCGTCCTGTTCCGGAAGTTCTTTTGCAATCCCAATCATTATAATATTGATCAGATCAATTTTTCCCTTCCATTCATGGTTCCCGATTACAGCATCATTTACAAAATGAATATGGTTCATACTGTTCTGTCCCATATTCATACATATCCAAATGGAGTAAACTCGTTTAATATCATCATAACCGGATTTAACAAAATCCCGCTCCTTTTGGGATGATATCAGGCGACTCGCATAAAATATCGCACGATTTAAAATCTCATAACTCGTCGGTTCATCTTTCTGTGCTTCCACATTTATGATGATTTGTGTCAATCCGGCATCCTTGCTATCTTCAGATGGTAACCGGACATAAAAAATAATGTCAAATCTTATCAGTCCCTCGTTTATTTCCGCGTTTTCCGTATTCAGACCGATAATCTGCTGTCCCTGTTGTTCGTGATTGGTCATCCCCGGTTCTATCGGCACCTTGCTGATATAAGGTGTTCCTTCTATATAGGGGATCACCTCCCTGGGATTCATCCCCTTGAATTCATCTACTGTTCTGGTCAGTATATGAGCCAGTATAATTTTATGCCCCAGCAGATTTTTGACTTTCGCATCATATTGTGCCTTTTGATTTGTCGCTATTACAGCTCTTTTCAGTGTATTATGCATAAGGTCTTATCCTTTCTATAAGACCTTCTCCGAAATTCTCTCCCGAAATATATTATAGCTTACAACATTTACTGCTACAACCACATTTTCAGGCAAATATCAAAAACAGCTCCGCCGCGCCGGATTGCGGTGGGGCTGTCTGTCATATGCTTAGATGGTCGATGCAATGATCTGCATCTTCCCCTGCAATTCTACCTTACCATATCCATCAGGCAGGATTAGGTGATCGCCCTTTTTTAAATGAGTACCATTCAGGGTGCCTTCGCCTTCTACCACGCTCATCAGGATGAAAGGCTTATCCTGCCAGGTCTCCACGCGATGCTCCACATCAATGCGGTATACGGTGTAGCAAGGGCACTGAATCAGCTGCTGTATTGCATCATCCTTCTTCTCGGTATGCACCACACTGTTGTCCGCGGATTTTGCGGGAACGGTAATCACCTCAATACTCTGTGCGATGTGCAGCTGTCTGGGCTTGCCGTTACTCAGTCTGTCATAATCATACACCCGGTAGGTAATATCGCTGCTCTGCTGGGTCTCAAGAAGCAGTGTACCGCCCTTAATGGCATGTACGGTACCGGGATCAATCTGGATGAAGTCACCGGGCTTAATAGGGATCTCACGGATGAACTCTTTCCACTTTCCTTCCTGGATCATCTGCTCCAGTTCTTCCCTGGTCTTCGCGTTGTGTCCAACCACCAGCGTAGCATTTTCCTTACAGTCTAAGATGAACCAGCACTCTGTTTTGCCCAGGGATCCGTTCTCGTGTACCTTCGCATAAGCGTCGTCCGGATGTACCTGGATGCTTAAGTCGTCCTTTGCATCAATGATCTTGATCAGCAGCGGGAAACGATCCATTCCCGTGTCTCCGAACAACTCCGGATGCTTCTCCCACAGCTCGGACAGTTTCATTCCCTTGTGCACTCCGCTTGCCACAGTGCCGTCTCCGTTGGGATGGGCACTGATTCCCCAACACTCGCCGATGTCATCTCCTTCGATGGGATAACCGAATTCTCTGTTTAACCTGGTACCGCCCCAGATATTGTGGGTACACACCGGATTTAAAAATATAATATCTTTCTTCATGGTCCTGTTCCTGCTTTCTTTGAATCTGTCCCTGATACATTTTTATTTATACTAATAACTCAACATTATGGTGCTGTCAATCATTTCGCATCATTTTCTTCCCGCACACCGGACACGGTCACCGACACCAGATAGAATTCTGCCTTGATATCCGTGATGTCTCTCTGCGGTGTCTGCATGCATCACAGCGGTCCGACCGGCAGAAATGTGCATTTATCCACAGAGCATAACTTTAGCACAGAAAGCACCATTCTGATAGGTAAACGTACTTGCACCGCCGCTTTTTTCTGCAATATGTTGGATAGACTGGATGCCGACGCCATTTCCCTTTCGTTTGGAGGATTGGAAAACACCGTCCTTCTCCCTGATTTCGCCGTCATAGGCATTCTCAACTTCAATCAGAAGCAGCCGCCCGGCATGCAGATATGCAGTAATTTTGATCTGCCGCCGGTCTTGCGCAGTACGGATACTGGCTTCAAGCGCATTTTCCAACAAGTTGGACAAGACCAGACACATGTTGATCTCATCGATCGGAAGAAACTGCGGCAGATCGAGCTTTGCGCAAAAGGGAATGTCTTCGCGCTTTGCCATGGCACAATAATAGCCGATGACGCTATCTGCTGCGCGGTTTTCGCAGAAGTGTATACCGAGATTCGGGATGCGGGAAATGGTTTTTTCAAGGTAGCTTTTCAATCCCTCCATATCGCCGGTCTCAGCCAGTGCGGAAATTTGATTCAGTTGATGGCGCATATCATGCCGCGCCTGCCGCACTTCTTCGATGGCAGCTTTGAGATTCTCATAGCGTTGCTGCTGCATGAAAAGAAGCTGGTTTTCCTGCTGTAGTCTCACGTTGCGGTTGAGACTGGTGGCCATTAGCAGGAAAATTGCGTTGAACCAGAGCAAAAGCAAAAGAAGTGCAATACTTATCACAATATATCCCTGCAATACACGACCGGTCCTAAGTGTCGTCTGATAGCGCGGAATCATAAAAAGATTCAAAAAAATGAACACCAGCGGCAAAACCCAGAACACATACCATGTTTGCGCAAAATTATCGTCCTCGACCATCACACGAACTGCATGGGTTGACGGATAGAACGCTGTCAGCACCAAAATCCAGCAAACAACATTATAAAATACACAGGCTGCAAGGCAGAACCACGGTTCGTCCTGTGGCAGCTGCATATGCAGAGCAATCGCAACACTGATAGCTCGAGACAAGCTGTTGATGCATGCAAATACTGCGCAAACAGTCAGTGCAATTGTTCCAGATTTCCAGAGGGAGATTTGGAGTGTTCCGGTATATAGCCCAATTGCAAGCAATGTGATCCCTGCCAGGGCAGACGCAGTGGAAGCATGAAGCTGATAGCAGACGATCCCACCACCGATACATAATCCTGCCATCAGTGGGAGAATCCGGGCGGCAAGCTTTCCGGGGGACTGCTTCAGATAAGATTTTACAGGGAAATATGCAAGTAAAAGACCGGGGAGTACGACGGACAACTCCAGGATCGGACGCAGAATATCTTTCATCTCATACACCCCCTTGCAGCAGAAATTCCATAAATGCCTGCCTGGCAGGCTTCAAAAGTTCCTGGTTGACATATACGCGGCTGCCGTCGGTCATGCAGAAAGCAGCAGCCTGAAAATCAGCGGCATGTTCTAAATTGACAATCACACCGCGGCCGCAGACAAAAAAGCGTGGATCTTTTTTCAGCGGCTCGGTAAATGCCTTAAAGCTTTGCCGCGTGGCAAGCGTTTTTCCGGCAGTTGTGCGAATGTTGATCATATGAGCAAAATGCTCGGCAAAGATAATGTCCCTATAGCGAAGGCGAACGTCACTGCCACTGACTTTCACTGTCAGAATCGGCTCCGGACGCGGAAGTTTAGTGAGCATTTCAGCAAGCAGAGCGGCAAGTTCTCCCTCGGAAAAGGGCTTCACGAGGTAGTGAAATGCCCGCACCTGAAAGCCCTCCAGTGCATGATCGGTAGATGTTGTGGTGAAGATCAGAAAGCAGTCTGCATCCATCTTCCGAAGTTCCTTTGCGGCATCCATACCGCTTAATCCTTTCATGTAAATGTCCAGAAATGCCACAGTAAAGTGCCGTTCTTTTTCTGCTGCGAGAAAGCTCTCGCTGCTGTCAAATTCTAAGATCTCCGTCTCTACACCGTACAAGCTCAGCTGTCGCTCAAGCCGCATTTTCAACAGCGCACGTTCGGTCTCGATATCATCCACTATTGCTATCCTCATATCGGACTGACTCCTTTGTAAAAAATTCCAGTAACTATTCCAACTAAATTATAGCATACCTGTCCAACACCGGCACAATGAAAAACTCAGATTTCGTGACGGAATTGAGGGTTTCGTGCCAAACGGCTTGAAAAGCGTTTGCATATCCGTATACTGACAAGCAGAAAGCATCAATGACGGCAGAAAGGAGGGAGTGCCGTGTACCACATTGCCGTGCTGACAAATAGTGAAACACAGGAAGCCTTTTATATAGAGCAGCTTTCACGGTTCTGCTTTGAACGCGGTCTGTTTCCCAAAATGGACTGTTACCATGGGCAGGAGTTGTTCTTTGATGTGGCGCGTGTAAATGCGCCAACCTGCACTGTGATCGCACTTCCGGGAGTAGAAGGGTTGAATGCTGTGGAGCATCTGCGAACGCTTTTTCCCGAAACACGCATCATCTGGTGCAGCGATCTGGATTTTTCCCTGCATGCATTTCGGCTGCGTGTAGACTATTTTCTGTTAGAGCCAATAACAGAAGAAGCGTTTCAGCAAGGACTTTCTACATGGTTAGATGGAAAAAAAACGTCTGCCTTATTCCGAACGGATCACAACAAACATAACAATGAGGAGGATTATTGATGAACAAGAGAAAAAAGATTTATTCTGTATTTAGCTTTCTTCTGGCGGGAACACTGTGCCTGTCTATGGCGGCCTGTGGTGGAACGCCCACACCGGCAGAGGACGAAACAACATCTTCTGCACCGTTATCCGGTGCACTGCCCGTGAAGGCTTTGCATCCCAAACACGTGGATGAAAACCCTTATATGGCAAAAAGTGATGCAAACATCCATCACGACGGCTACAACACCGACTCAACGGATGAAATTCTGCCGCTCGGCATCTATCCGGAAATCAATGTTTCCTTTGAGACAACGAACCCGAACGCCTCACCCGCGATTTACTTTGACAACTACGGTCACGCGGTCGTGCCACTGCTCGGCGGCATCGCCATCCGTGATCTGAATGCAACAGAGACGAAGACGCTCGGCTATTTTTCACCGATGCAACATGATGGCGGCGGTTACGTCATCCAGAGTTCCTACACCTTCCTTGACTCCAAAAACCGTATTGTCTGCCCGACGAGCAACAACCATGTACTGATACTGCGTACGACGGAGGAAGACGGCTGCGTCATTCCGGAATTTGAAAAGGTTCTGGATATCGATATCAAGGCGGCTGCTGAGACCGCGCTCGGCAAAGAACTGACACAGAATCTTCTGTCCGTGGTCTTTGACTACGACGGAAACCTTTGGTTCGCCACCGGCGGCTTCCGAATCTATCCCGAACGGCAGCAGCAGGGCGTTCTCGGCTACATTGCCCACACAGCGATAGAATCCATTCTGAACGGCGAACAACCCGATCTTTCAAAGGCTGTCTTTGTTTACGAGCTGACCCCTGGCGAGGGCGCAGAGAACGGCATTGCTGCCTCCAAAGACGGTGCGGTCATTCTGACGAACCAGAACTGCTATCTGTTGCGCGCGGAAGAGGGTGTGAACGTTGTGTGGCGCACGCCATATGAGAGTGTCGGCGCGAAGGTCAGCCGCGATGGCGATAAGACAACCGGAGGCGGTCTTGCCTGGGGTGGTGGCTGCTCGCCCACACTGACGCCAAACCTTGTACTATTCACCGACAACGCTGACCCCGTTAAGCTTCTCGCACTCGACATGAAGACCGGAGAGGTCGTAGCCAGCATGCCTGTTTTGGATGATCTGCCCGATGGGTATCAGGTGGCGGTTGAGAACTCTGCAATCGTTTATGACGACGGTGAAGGCACAGTCAGCACAATCGTCTGCAATTGGTTCGGCGCTGGTAACGCAGGTCTTGCCGACCCCGACAATGACTCTTCGATTCAGAGCTACGCCAACATTTATGACCAGAACTGGCTGATGAAGGGTAATGTTATGATCGCCCCGGGCGTTGAGCGGGTGGACACCTTAAAAACCTCTGATGGCTATGAAATGAAGAGTGTCTGGAGCCGGAACGATCTGCGCGACACGGCGATCATGAAGCTCTCCACTGCAACAGGCTATATTTACGGTTACGTACAGGATTTGGATACCGGCATGTGGCAGTACATTATTTTGGACTTTGCAACAGGCGAAACCGTCTTCACGATGGATGTGTCCAACAAATACGGCTACAATAATATGGCCATCGGCATGTACACCGGCAGCAACGGAAATACGCTCTACTGCCCGACAGGCTATCTGGAACTGCTGCGTTTGCAGGATCGATTTGTGTACCTGCCCGAGCTTCCGTACCGTGAGGTTGATCTTGATCAGGCGGCAAGAAATGTTCTTTCGCAGGATCAGTTTGAGCAGGATGGCGGTGAAGGTACGGTTGCAAGCTGGCACAACACCGCAACCATCTGCAACGTGCATCCCAACACCATGGTAGCCTTCCGCATGAACAACCTGTCCGGCAGTGCCTCCGATCTGACGCTCTACGCCTATGATGCAGACGGCAAGCTGGAAAAGGTTGACTCTGAACTGTGGTCGCTCACAGACGAGACCGGAGCGAATGTGACGGAGCTGACAGACGGCGTGCTCTATGAGCTGCGCGTGACCGTCTCCGACGGCGGTGATCTCGACCTGAGCGAAACAGAAAAAGAAATCAAGCTATCTGTTGTACTTGGAAAATAAATCAGTTTGAAGATAAATCAGTTTTGAATACAGCTATCATTTACCGGATTTTTATCTGCTGTAAACTTAGATCGTAGATGCGATGATCTGCATCCTGCCCTGTAACTCTACCTTACCGTAGCCGTCGGGCAGGATCAGGTGATCGCCCTTCTTTAAAGGAGTACCGTTCAGGGTGCCTTCGCCCTCTACCACGCTCATGAGAACAAAGGGCTTATCCTGCCAGGTCTCCACACGGTGTTCCACATCAATGCGGTATACGGTGTAGTAAGGGCACTGGATCAGCTGCTGAATGGCATCGTCCTTCTTCTCGGTATGCACCACACTGTTCTCTGCGGATTTTGCCGGAACGGTGATCACATCGATACTCTGTGCGATGTGCAACTGTCGGGGCTTGCCGTTGCTCAATCTGTCGTAATCATACACCCGGTAGGTAATATCGCTGCTCTGCTGGGTCTCAAGAAGCAGTGTACCGCCCTTAATGGCATGTACGGTACCGGGATCAATCTGGATGAAGTCACCGGGCTTAATAGGGATCTCACGGATGAACTCTTTCCACTTTCCTTCCTGGATCATCTGCTCCAGTTCTTCCCTGGTCTTCGCGTTGTGTCCAACCACCAGCGTAGCATTTTCCTTACAGTCTAAGATGAACCAGCACTCTGTTTTGCCCAGGGATCCGTTCTCGTGTACCTTCGCATAAGCGTCGTCCGGATGTACCTGGATGCTTAAGTCGTCCTTTGCATCAATGATCTTGATCAGCAGCGGGAAACGATCCATTCCCGTGTCTCCGAACAGCTCGGGGTGCTTCTCCCACAGCTCGGACAGCTTCATTCCCTTATAAGCGCCGCTTGCCACGGTGCCGTCTCCGTTGGGATGGGCGCTGATTCCCCAGCACTCACCGATGTCATCTCCCTCGATGGGATAACCGAATTCTCTGTTTAACCGGGTGCCTCCCCAGATATTGTGAGTGCACACCGGTGATAAAAATATAATATCTTTGTTCATGGCCATCTATCCTTTCCCGTGATACTTACTATTGATTACACTACATTTTCCCGTTATTCTGCTGCTTAGCTTTGCAACATTCATTTTCCAAAGAACATTCTCTCTGATATGTAGCACATTTTTTCTAATCTGTCTACCCGGCTTCCGTACTTTATTTATTCCGCTTCTGTTTTTTCTCTCACCCCGGATGCAATCACTGACACCAGATAAAATCCTGCCTTATCATTATCATGGGTCTCCGTGATCTCGATTCTCACCCGGTGTTCCCCATAGGGCAGATGCTCTGCTACCGTTGTCAGTTCCATCTTATCCCCCCATGTTTCATCAAAGCTTCCATCCAAAACAGATACCGTTCCGGGATCACTGTCCACCACTGCGGCTGCAATCGGCGCGGGACCGTCCTTCACCCGGCGATACTGCACGGAGACTCCGGTTCCCCGGAAGGTAAATTCCAGATAACTTCCCTTTTGGGATGCTTCCCAGCCATTGCGGAAAATATCGGTTATCGCCCGCTGTGGTGTCATATCTTCTTCAAATCCATCCTTCTCCGGTGTGGAATTAAAATACTGCATCCTGTCACAATGTTCATATGCATTCTCTGTCAGAGCTGCAGGAAAACTTTCCTTCTGCTCCTCCGCCTTATCATGCATCACCTTTTCCAGAAAATTCGTGATCACGGATGCCACAAGCTCATGCCCCTGATCATTGGGATGCAGGAAATCCGCAGTGATTTTCTCAGCTGGAAGTCTGCCCGCTACCACTGCCGGATAGATGCTGTTCTGCATACTGATACACGGCAGATCGTAATGTCTTCCAATCTGCGCATGATAATATGCCGCACTCCTGCCACTATCGTAATAGACACTATGCAAAAGTACCATTGCCGGGTGACTGCTGCTGCCATAGATCTGGCGTACCAACCCTTCATATGTCTCACGGTAATGCGACATGCTTTCATCATTCACAGAGAATTCCACAAATACCAGATCCGGAAGCCTTCTAAGCAGATCTTCCTGTACTCTCGCCGCACCGAACAGGGAATCGGTAGCTCCGATTCCGGCGTTCACATAGCCAAATTCCGTATTCGGATAGATCTTCCGAAGCCAAGCAACCGTTCTTGCCGCATAACATTTTCCCGGATCCGTGGCGGAGAATCCCTGGGTAATGGAACCACCGATAAATCCTACCGTAAGCCGCTCTCCTTTGGCTGCACGGTTCATAAAACCTTTCAGTCTGGTCAGGTTGCCCCGGTTCAGGATTCCGGCTTCTTTATCAATGATGTGCCCCGCACTCTTGCGGTTCTCATAGATGCTGTTCTCCAGAGTGCAATAACGTTTCGCCTTGTTTTTCAAAGTCTTGCCAATGCGGAATATTTCCTCCGGACGATATCCTCTGGATTCCAGATAATAAATGCCGCTGTACAGGTTGATCGATACATCGGGGTATTTATCTCCGATCATAGCTTCGAACATGATCATAATATGACCGATTTTCTCCGAAGCAGCCTCGATATTATTGTCCAGGATCAGCAGAAACTCGTCCTTTTTTACATAGCATACCGTCTCCTGGCCTTTCAGGTGTTTGTGAATATGTGCCCCCAGATGATACAGCAGACTGATTCTTGCTTCTTCACTCATCTTGCCGGAAAATTCGTCGTAGTCGCGGATTCCGAGGAAACATAACGCATACTGTCCGTCCTGCCAGGGAAGAATCTGCCCAAGCTTCACCGAAAAGATCTCCGGTGTCTCGGTTCCGGGAATCATCAGTTCCTGACTTTCCGGTTCCTTCTCCAATCCTCTCTCAGCATATTGTTCACGATTCAAATAACTTTCCATCATACGAGCCATCGTCGATAAAATCTCACATTCTGCCTCTGTCCACCGGTGTACCGCCTGACTGCTTTGGATCAACATTATCATGGACAGCTTATTCTCCGCATAAATAGGGATCATCAGTCTGTCATGATGCATGTAGAAGCTGTGCTCTTTGAAATAATTCTCCAGTTCCTGCCAGTTTTCCGTATAGAAATCCAATACCACCGGTTCGTTTCTCTTGTTCCACTCGTCGTAGATTTCCGCTTTCCCATCCTGACATCGAATCAGTCCGAAGTATTGCAATTGGAAACGGATTCCCAGCTCGAAAAAAAATTTTTTTAAAGCTTCCTTGAGATTTTGCTCCGAAGACATCACTCGGAACGCATAATCGAAGATCTCGCGCTCGATAAAAATATCTTTCTTACCGGCGTCCTCTCTCTTATTCTCCTGTTCATTTTCTTTTCGCACTGAAGTGTAATCCGCATAATTATAATTCTTATCATAAACGCTGAACGCATTTTTACCGCTGTGTTTTACCCGGTACAATGCCTGATCTGCTTTCTGGTACAACTCTTCATAAGTAGAGGCATCTGCAGGATACTGGGAGATTCCCATGCTCAGTGTCACTCGTCTGCCGGACAGTTGGATCCGGTCTGCCATCCGGGAGATTCTCTCTGCCGTCTCCATGGCATGCTGTCCAGCATTTTCCCCACGGCAGAAGATACAGAATTCATCACCACCGATACGGCCGGCATAATCTTCCAGTCCGGTGCTGATCAACAGGACATTGGCAATCTTGATCAATACTTCGTCCCCATATAAATGTCCGTAAGTATCATTGATCGACTTAAAGTCATCAATATCAATGATCAGAAAGGCACCCTCGTCATGTGCATCTGCCCGGCAGATATGTTTTTCCACCAGTTTCCGCATCTTTGCCTTATTGTACAGATCCGTCAGAGAATCTCTCTCTGCTTTCTGCTCCAAGAGTTCCTGATTTTTCTTCTCTGCCGTGATGTCCATTGTCTTACCCATGATCTTGTAGGGTTTATGATCCTTGTCATAGACCGGAATCCCGACATAACGGAACCAGACAAAGACAGACTCATCACTGACCTGACGTACCTCATAGCTGATATGCTCGTCGCCCCGGTCCATTGCGGCGCAGAATTCATCAAAAGTCGCCCAATCATCCGGAT